>OOBI01000591.1_pt1 | contig 30317 bp, 27 predicted proteins | sample 1671081 | NCBI WGS metagenome assembly OOBI01 (sample SAMN06348120, study PRJEB24527) | human gut metagenome | biome: human gut; feature: ankylosing spondylitis patient; material: feces | host: Homo sapiens | place: China | collected 2015-10 | reverse complement strand
CTTAAAAGGTTCCTTACAAGTTTTTCGATATTGTTCAATTTTCAAGGTCCTGTAGTGCCTCAGCCTTGCGGCTGAAAGCTTATTTATTTTATCACTTTCGTGATAAGTTGTCAAGCACTTTTTTGAATTATTTTTGAGTTTCATGTCGAAACTCATCGATTCTTCACGTTAGGACGTCTGTTCTGAACTGTTTCATTCTGTAGGATGTCTGCCTGACAGTAATGTATTTTAGCACAGCCTTTTGCAAAAAGCAAGCATTTTCTTCATATTTTTCGCAAAAATCCGGCTTTTGGCTTTTTGCCCAGTTTTTTCCTTTTAATCTGGAAAGTATGACATCTAATCTTCTAAAAGTCGGCGGCGCAGCTGCACCAGTATCTTGCGTTCCCGCCGGGAGATCTGCACCTGTGTGGTATGCAGCACCTTTGCAGTTTCACTCTGGGTCTTGTTGCCATAAAACCGCAGGCGGATCAATTGCCTGTCCTGTTCCGGCAAAGCGTGAAGCACCTCTTCCAGACTGATACGTTCTGCCAATGCTTCTTCCGGGGATTCTACTGGAATATCCATCTGCCGGTCCTCTTCTTCATTTTCCGGGGTCAGGCTCATGGCAGGCTGTGCCGCCTGAATGGCAAGTGTGATGTTCTCTGCAGGTTCATTCAATTCTTCCGCCAGCTGAGAAAGGGTCGGCTCCGTACCGCACACTTTCATGTGATGCTCCCGTGCCGCCTGTACGCGCATTCCCAATTCTTTTAAGGAGCGGCTCACCTTGACTGTGCCGCTGTCCCGGAACAGCTTTTTGATCTCGCCTAAAATTACCGGCACTGCATAGGTAGAAAAGCATACGCCGCGGCTCTCATCAAAATTATCGCAGGCTTTTACAAGTCCCATGCATCCGGCACTGTACAGGTCATCGTACTCTATGCCCCGCCCGCGGAAGCGCCCGGCGCAGGCGTGCACCAGCCCCAGATTCTGCTCAATGAATGCGTCCCGCCGGGTCTTATCCGATACCATGCTCCTGCCTGCCTTTCCTGTTATGTATCATTCTCTCTGGGCCAGACGCTTGATGAGCAGCACCTTTGTACCCTTGCCGGGCTTTGAGATGACCTTGACCTTATCCATAAAGCTCTGCATCACCGCAAAGCCCAGCCCGGAGCGTTCCTCCGGGTTTCCGGTGGTGAACAGCGGTTCCATGGCCTGCGGGATATCCGGGATGCCGATGCCCTTATCTGCCACCGTGATGTGCACCTCCCGCCCGGGATAGACTGCAATGCTCATGGCCACCGGCCCGATGTGGTCCGGGTAGGCATGGACGATGCAGTTGGTCACCGCCTCAGACACTGCCGTTTTGATATCGGCCAGCTGCGGCACGGTGGGGTCGTACCGGGCAAGAAAGGCCGCTGCTGCGCCCCGGGCGTAGCTTTCGTTCACGCTGAGGGAATCAAACTGGATCTTTGTTGTGTTTTCCGCTTTCATGGTTTATTCCTCCTTCTGTCCTGCATCCGTGCAGGGGATGCGCGCCAGCTGCAGTACCTTTTCCAGCTGGGACGGTGTGTGCTGCACCCGCAGTGCCGTGCCCAGTGTGCGGGCAATGCGCTGCCGCCCCAGGATCAGCCCTACACCGGATGAATCCATAAATCCGACCCCGCCAAAATCCAGGATCATGGTCTGCGGGGCACGGCTGACCAGTGCATCATCCAGCTGGATGCGCAGGCTTTGCGCCGCATCGTGATCGATCTCGCCCGCAAGGTAGGCATAAAGCACATCGCCCGCCGGGCTGAAGCTTACCGTTGCCATGGTTTGTCCATCTCCTTTGCCAAAAATAAAAAGATCCCGTACACATGGTTTCAGTGTACGGGATCTTTCGTTTATTTTTTAGGGAAGCGTGTCGGCTCAGCTGTTCACCAGCAGTTCGGCCGCTTCCAGCGCGGCAGCTTCACCGCCGCAGACCAGCAGGCCGCGGCGGGTGTTGGCATGGGCCAGCTCCACTGCTTCGGCAATGCTGGTGCACATCTCGGCATCAAAATGATACTTTGCCTTTTCGGTCAAACGGGCCGTCATCTCGTCATCGCCGCCTGCCGGGGTGACAAGATACACCTTATCAAAGGGGTTCTCACTCATGCCGGGCATGGTGGACTTATCCTTTTTCTGCTCTTCAGGGGTCAGGCCGGTCTCCAGTGCGGAGAAGAACGCTTCGGCTCCCTCCTCCTCTGCCAGACCGATGATGGCGCTCATATGGCGCACCTTGGCCATGTTGAGCACACGCAGCAAGGCTGCTGCCTGCTGCGGGGTGCGGCAGGCATCCAGAATGATGAGTGGGCGCTGCGAGATGACCCGGATGCTGCTGCGGTTCTCCACCGCAGCCAGACCTTCCAGAATGGCATCGTCGGTAATATCAAAGCCCTTGCGGCACAGCGCCAGCGAAAGCTCCACAGCCATGGCAGCGCTGCCCGCCGCATGACGGCCCAGAAAAGCCAGCGGCACGGTATATCCGCCGTAGTCCACCTTGCTGGCAAACTTTTCTGCCTCCAGAAAGGTGATATCCTCCGGGTCCGGCACCACCAGCTCGCAGCCGCACTTGCCTGCGGCCACGATCAGCTCGCTGAGTACAGACTTGGGCTGCTCCGGCGCGGTGACGCAGATGCTTTCCTTGCGCATGACACCTGCTGCCAGAGCCGCAAGGCGCTCCACCGAGCGGCTCACACCGTCCGGGCCGACCGAGGTGACGGCGCACACCGGCATGCCGGGCAGCGCTTCCGCAAGGCCCGCATCCGGCAGTTCCACCACGGCCAGCGTGCAGCCCGCTGCGCCAAAGCAGTTGGCCGCAGCAGCCAGCTCCGCTGCATCCTGCGGCAGGGCTTCGGCTGCGGAAAGGGCATCCGCAGTCAGAGCCAGCAGGCCCTCGTCCACCGGGGCATCATCGATGCAGATGCGCTCCGACAGCGGGCGGCACCCGGCATGGTACAGGCCGGCATGGATCCCCTGTGCGTGCAGGATGGCCGCCAGCAGACAGGCCGTCACGGTCTTGCCTGCCGTGCCTGCCACGCCCACGAACTGCACCTTCTGCACCGGCGCGGTGAACGCGGCGCGCAGCTGTTCGGTGGAGGCAAAACCGTCCGGCAGGGCGGCAAAATACTGATTTGCCTGTTCGATGGTCATTGGTTACTCCTTATTACGATGGTTGAACAACAATCTGCACAGCGCCATGAGCACCAGCGCCGTAAGGATGCCCGCCAGAACACCGGCTGAATCCAGCCACACATCGGTGACCTGACTGCTGCGTCCGGGCGAAAAGATCTGGATGGTCTCATCGGTCAGCGCAGTGAGCACGCCGCCCAGCATGGGCACGCTGATGTGCCAGATATACTGCCGGGTATACACCCGCATACACAGCATGAGCAGAAAGCCCTCCAGCATATACTCGCAGAAGTGTGCCAGCTTGCGCACGATGTGGTCGGTCAGGCGCTGGGCAAGGGCCGGATGGCCCAGACGGCGCAGAGCCGCCTGCAGCAGAGTGAGCACCCGGCTGCTGGACACAGTAGACACCGAGGCGATCTTCATGGAATTGGAAAAGATGAACGCGATGCAGCCGATGAGAGCAAGGGTAAAGATCACCCGCCCTGCGGTCACCCACGGCGAAGTGCGCTGTGCGCTGCTGTTATATTCCCCGCTCAAATCAGCCCAGAGCCTTGATGCTCTGCTCGATGTTGGCCAGCTTATCCTGGCTCTTGGCGTACTTATTGCGGATATCCTCCACCAGTGCCGCCGGGGCGCGCTCCACGAACTTGGGGTTGTTCAGCTGGTTCGCGAACATGGCCATTTCCTTTTCGGCCTTGGCCTTTTCCTTGTTCAGGCGGGCCAGTTCCTTGTCGCGGTCGATCAGCTCCATCATGGGGATGAAGCCGCGGGCGGCGTGGGTGGACACCTGCACCATGCCGTCGGTGCTGCCCTCGTACTTCTCGGTAAAGGTCACGTCGGTGGCAAAGGCGAACTTTGCCAGATAGACCTGTGCCTTCTGGAAGGGTGCTGCGTCGGCGGTCTCGATGATCATGCTGGTCTTTTTGGCGGGGTGGACATTCATCTCGGTGCGCATGGTACGCACGGCCTTGATGTAGTCCATGACCTTTTCAAAAGCTTCCTCTTCGTCGGCCCAGTTGTGAGCTTCGTCAAAGGTGGGCCAGCTCTGGGTCATGATGGTCTCGGCAGAGCCGGGCAGAGCCTGATACAGCTCCTCGGTGATGAAGGGCATGAAGGGATGCAGCAGCTTGAGGGCCTTGTCCAGCACATACACCAGCACACGGCGGGCGGTGTCGGCCTGCTCGGCATCGCCGGAGTTCAGGCGGGGCTTTGCGATCTCGATGAACCAGTCGCAGTAGACGTCCCAGATGAAGCTGTTGATCTTGGCAGCGGCCAGACCCATCTCGTAGTGGTCGAGGTTGTCGGTCATGGCACCGGCCACCTGATTCAGCTTGGTGAGCACCCACTTGTCGCTCATGTCCAGCTTGTCCTCACTGGGCAGACCCGGGGTAAAGTCCTCGGGCAGGTTCATCAGCACAAAGCGGGTAGCATTCCACAGCTTATTGGCAAAGTTGCGGGCAGCCTCCACCTTCTTTTCGATATAACGCATGTCGTTGCCCGGGGTGGAGCCATCCACCAGCATAAAGCGCAGGGCATCTGCACCGTACTGGGCAATGACTTCCAGCGGGTCGATGCCGTTGCCCAGACTCTTGGACATCTTGCGGCCCTGACTGTCGCGCACGATACCGTGGATGCAGACAGTGCTGAAGGGTGCCTTGCCGGTGTAGGCCAGACCGGAGAAGATCATGCGGCTGACCCAGAAGCCGATGATATCGTAGCCGGTAACAAGGGTGTTGGTGGGGTAGAAATACTTGAGGTCTTCGCTCTCTTCATTGGGCCAGCCCAGTGTGCTGAAGGGCCACAGAGCGGAGGAGAACCAGGTATCCAGCGTATCGGGGTCCTGCGTGAGCTTTGCGCTGCCGCACTTGGGGCAGGCGCAGGGAGCGGACTTTGCCACCACGGTCTCGCCGCAGTCGTCGCAGTACCATGCCGGGATCTGATGGCCCCACCACAGCTGACGGCTGATGCACCAGTCGCGGGTGTTCTTCATCCAGTTCATATAGTTCTTGGTGAAGCGCTCGGGCACGAACTTGATCTCGCCCTTTTCCACGCTCTCGATGGCGGGCTTTGCCAGCGGCTCCATCTTGACGAACCACTGCTTGGACACCATCGGCTCGATGGTGGAGTGGCAGCGGTAGCAGGTGCCAACCTCGTGCTTGAGGGGCTCGATCTCCTTCAGGAAGCCGCCTGCTTCCAGATCGGCCAGAATGGCCTTGCGGGCCTCGAGGGTGGTCATGCCGGCGTACTTGCCGCAGTCCAGCACCTCCGGCTCATTGATGGCGTTCTTGCCGGCGGCGAACAGGGCATCGGCAGCAGCCTTGTCGGCAGCACCGGTCATATGGCCGTCGTAGGTGAACACGCGCACGATGGGCAGGTTGTGGCGCAGACCCACTTCAAAGTCGTTAGGGTCGTGGGCGGGGGTGATCTTGACCACACCGGTGCCCTTGGTCATGTCGGCGTGCTCGTCGCAGACGATGGGGATTTCCTTGTTCAGCAGGGGCAGCACCACATGGCAGCCGTGCAGATGGGCATAGCGGGGGTCATCGCCGTTGATGGCAACAGCGGTATCGCCCAGCATGGTCTCGGGACGGGTAGTAGCCAGCTCCAGCATCTCGCCGGTCTCCTTGACCGGGTACAGCAGGTGCCAGAAGCTGCCGTCCTTCTCCTCGTACTCCACCTCGGCATCAGAAATGGAGGTGTTGCAGTGGGGGCACCAGTTGACCATGCGGTTGCCGCGGTAGATCAGGCCCTGGTCGTACAGGCGCACGAACACTTCCTTGACGGCCTCAGAGCAGCCCTCGTCCATAGTAAAGCGCTCACGATCCCAGTCGCAGCTGCTGCCCAGCTTCTTCAGCTGGCTGACGATGCGGTTGCCGTACTTGGTCTTCCATGCCCATGCACGGTCCAGAAAACCATCGCGGCCCACCATCTCCTTGGTCAGGCCCTCGGCACGCATGGCCTCCACCACCTTGGCTTCGGTAGCGATGGATGCATGGTCGGTACCGGGCACCCACAGGGCGGCATAGCCCTGCATCCGCTTGGTGCGGATGAGGATGTCCTGCATGGTGTTATCCACCGCATGGCCCATGTGCAGCTGACCGGTGACGTTCGGGGGCGGCATGACGATGGTGTAGGGTTTCTTGTCGGGGTCTGCCTTCGTGTGGAAGTAGCCGCCGTCCAGCCAGAACTGGTAGATGCGGTCTTCCACCTGGCTGGGATCGTACTGTTTTGCAAGTTCTTTCATAGGGTCCTCCCAGTAAAAAATGATGAAGTGGGACGAAAAAAGCCGTCCCACGGAACGTTCCATGGGACGGCTGTAATAACCGCGGTACCACCCAAATTGCGCAGAGCATCCTGCGCCCCTTGATGCCCCGGTAACGTGGGACAGCTCCGAGAGCGGCTTGCTCTTCAGCTCACCGCTCCTGCTCCAAAGTGACAGCACACCGCCGGGCCATACCGGGTTTTCAGCAGCCCCCGGCTCTCTGGATGGCAAAAGCGATGCACACTCTTCTTCAACGCATTTATAAAAAGAATATAGCGTTTTTTGTGCGATTTGTCAATTACTTTTTCTTCAAAAGAATTTATCCCGATGCATCTTACGGTTTGGGCCTTATTCGTGAAAGCGCGTTTGGAGTGGCCCGCAGGCCACGACAAACGCAAATATAAAAAATATTTTTTCCGCTATCAATGGCCAGAGCAAACGCATCGGCCATTTTCAATCCGCGATCCCTTCATCCTTCAGCCTTGCAATGAGCCGCTCCATCAGGGCGATGCGGTTGAAGGGGGTCATCAGGTAAAAGCCGTCTGCATAGGGCGCTGCGGCCTGCGCGGCCTTCACCGAGACTTCCAGCCCCAGCTCTTCGCCCTGCGCACGGTCCAGCCCGGCAAAGCGCTCGATGATCTCAACATCCACATGGATGCCGTTGACCTCGTTCTCCATAAAGATGGCGTTGCGCTGGCTCACCACCGGCATGATGCCGGCCAGAATTTTCGCCTTTTCGCCCAGCGTTTCGCGGGTCTTTTTCAGGTTCACCACCGCCTGTGCGGAGAGCACCGGCTGGGTAAGGAAGCCGCTCATGCCATTTTGCAGCTTTTCCTGTGCGCGGCGCAGCTCCACATCAAAGTTGCGGGCGTTCAGGTTCAGCGCACCGAACACGGTGAGGGGCGATGGCATCTCCCGGCCCTCCCCTGCCAGCGAGACGATGTACTGCGCCAGCTTGCGGGAGTTGAACTGGTACACGTTTTTCACCTCGTCCCGCTCCGCGGTGGGGATGGGGTCGCCGGTGATGGCCAGCACCTCCCGCACGCCCTCGGCGTACAGGCCCAGCAGCAGGGCCTTTGTGGCGTTCAGATTGCGGTCGCGGCAGGTCATGTGGGGCAGCACGTTCAGCCCCAGCTCCCGGTGCACCCGGCAGGCCACCAGCGAAGAATCCATCCGTGCCCGGGCAATGGGACAGTCCGCAATGGTCAAAAGGTCTGCACCAGCAGCCTGCAGGCGGCGTGCACCGTCCAGATAGCCGGTCAGGTCGGCATCCTTGGGGCTGTCCAGCTCAATGGCGATCACCTTTTTGCCCGCGTTCAGCTTGCGCAGGAAGGCATCGTCTTTTTCCACCTCCGGCTTTGCGGCAGTGGAGACTGCTGCTGCCGGGGCTGCAGGCAGTGTTTCCGGCAAGGCATCCAGTGCCGCACGCAGGGCCGCAATGTGGGCAGGCGTAGTGCCGCAGCAGCCGCCCAGAATGCGCACACCCTCGGCAGCAAGGCGGGCCAGCTCCCGTGCAAAATATTCCGGCTTGCCCTGATACTGCACCCGGGTGCGTGTGACCACCGGGTAGCCCGCGTTGGGCATCACTGCAAGCGGCAGCTCTGTCTCGCCAAGCTGCTGCACCAGCGCACGCATGGCACCGGGAGCAGAAACGCAGTTCAGGCCCACAGCATCCACTGCACCGCAAGCTGTCATGCTGCGCACAAGCTCTGCGCAGTGACGGCCCTCGCGGGTGTAGCCGTCCGGCAGCACTGCAAAGGACACCAGCACAAAGGCATCCGGCACTGCTTCTTTGATCTGCCGCGCGGCTTCGGCCACACCGGCATCGCTGCTCAGCGTCTCAAACAAAAAGTTCTTTGCACCCAATGCGGCAAACCGCTCGGCAAGGGCCGTATAGATCTGTGCCGCCGGGAGTGCCTCGGTGTCCGGGGCCGGGCCAAGATCGGCAAACACGGCAGCGCTGGTCTTTGCAGCGGCCTGTGTAGCCAGTTTCCAGCCTTCGTCCGCCATGGCCTCCCACATGGGGTTCTGCGCTGCTGCCATGCGCGGCAGGCCGAAGGTGTTGGTCTTGATAGCATCGGCACCCGCTTCCAGATACGCGCGGTGCACGGTCAAAATGCCGTCCGGGTCCAGCAGGTTTGCCTGCTCACATTCCTGCCCGGGCTTTGCCTTATAATATGTACCCATGCCGCCATCGAACAGCAGCGGGCGCTTTTTTAAAATTTCACGCACATCCTTCATGAGGGAGTTCTCCTTTTTCCTACAAAAACGCTTGGCTTTCAGTTTAATGCACAAATGCCGTCCGGTCAAGCGTTTTTTCACGGCGGCGCTTGCAGGAACGCAAAATTTGTGCTATCCTATGCATACTTTATAAAGTGGGGAGGTGTGTGCCATGCGCCATGCCGGAACGCAAACGCTTGAGACCGACCGGCTTTTCCTGCGCCAGCTTCTGCCCGAGGATGCCGAGCAGATGTATACGAACTGGGCATCCGACCCGGAAGTGACCCGCTTTCTGCGGTGGGAGCCGCACAAAAACGCGCTGGAGACCGTAGGTCTGCTGGCGGCATGGGCCACCCTTTACCCGAACCCGGACTACTACCAGTGGGCCATTGTGGAAAAGGCTTCCGGGCAGGTGTTTGGCAGCATCAGCATCTTCAATGCTCTGCTCGGTGACCCGGCACAGAAAGCGCTCTGGCCGCAGCAGGACTGCACAGACGGCATCTGGGAAGCAGGCTACTGCATCGGGAAGCACTGGTGGAACCATGGTTTTGCAACCGAAGCTTTAAAAGCAGCAGTAAACTACTGGTTTGAGAATACAGACGGCGGCTGGCTCACCTGCTGCCACGCAAAAGAGAACCCTGCCAGCGGCCGGGTGATGGAAAAAGCAGGCTTTCTCTACCACCACGATGCCATTGATCATAAATTTGACGGCACACCGGTGGAGTGCAGAAGCTATCTGCTGACAAGAGAACGATATAACAGAAAGGACTTACCTTGAGCGAACTTTACGATATTTTGGTAGAAACACCCCCGACGAAGGTCATTCTGCTGGCGCTGGATCAGGGCCTGTGGGACTGCGAGCGCAGCCTTGCAGAGCTTTCCGCCCTGTGCGAAGCAAACCACATGGAAGCCGTGGCACAGGTGACCCAGAAGCGCCAGACCCCGGAGACCGGCATCGTGCTGGGCAGCGGCAAGCTGGAGGAAGCATCCCTTGCCGCCGAAACGCTGGGCGCGGAATGCGCCGTATTTGACGGTGAACTGACCGGCAGCCAGATCCGCAACATCTCCAATGCGCTGGGCGGACTGGAAGTGATCGACCGCACCATGCTGATCCTTGAAATTTTCCGCAGCCGCGCCGTCACCAACGAGGGCAAGCTGCAGACCGAACTGGCCCTTCTGCGCTACCGCCTGCCCCGTCTGCAGGGCATGGGCGAAGCGCTCAGCCGTCAGGGCGGCGGTGGCGGCGGCGGCGGTGGTGCACGCCGCGGTGCCGGTGAGACCAAGCTGGAACTGGACCGCCGTCATGTGCATGCCCGCATCGATGCGCTGGCTGAAAAGCTGGCCGAAATGGAAAAGCGCCGGGGCGAGAGCCGCAAGGCCCGTGCCAAGACCGGGATGCCGGTGGTCAGCCTTGTAGGCTATACCAACGTGGGCAAATCCAGCCTGATGAATGCTCTGTGCGGCCCCAGCGTAGCCGAAGCGGACATGCTGTTCGCCACACTGGACCCCACCAGCCGCAAGCTGATACTGCCCAGCGGCATGGCGGTGCTGCTGGTGGACACGGTGGGCTTTGTGTCCCGCCTGCCCCACAATCTGGTGGAAGCCTTCAAGTCCACGCTGGAAGAAGCGGCATGGTCGGACGTGATCATCCGTGTGGCAGACGCAGGCGATGAGCAGCGGGAAGAGCAGCTGGCCGTCACGGACGAGGTTCTGGACGGGCTGGACTGTGCGGACATCCCCCGCCTGACCGTCTACAACAAGTGCGATAAGCCGGGTGCCATGAGCTTTGACCCGGACATCCTGCTCACCAGTGCCAAGACCGGCTACGGTCTGGACACCCTGCTGGCAAAGCTGGACGAGGTGCTCAGCGACCGGGTGCACACCTTAAAGGTGCTGCTGCCCTACGATAAACTGGGCCTTGCCGCCCCCATGCGGGAGCGCGGCAGCGTGCAGGTGGAGGAATACCGGGAGGACGGGCTGTATCTGGAGGGCATCGTCAAGACGGAAGACCTGCACTGCTTTGAAGGGTATCTGGTCTGATAGGCGTACACGATCTAAATCGCCTCCGCTGTGCTCCGGCTATCATCAGCGGAATAATATTTTGAGATAGAACAAGCCCGGAAAGTCTGCGGACTTTCCGGGCTTGCATTTTCACGGGCGGGGTCGCAGCCGAAAGCAGCTGCTCTATGGGTCGAGTACATTGTCTGCCACTGCTTTTTTCAAAAAGAAAAAATCCCCAACAAACACAAAAACCCGCCTGGCAGCGGGCTTTTGTGTATAGAGGGGTGGGAAAGTATATAAAGTGGTGAATCTCAAATTCAAAGCGGCAGGCGCTTTCTGTTCTGCGCTGCCTTGCATGATGTATTATACCCCTTTTTGTTTTCTTGTCAAACAAAATTTTCCGGTTTTGCTTTAAATTAAGTCTTTACTTTTTCGGTAAAACTTTATATAATTAACGCAAAGCAAAGCAAAAGCAAAATTTTTTGGCTTTTGTATGTTTGCACCAACAATAAAACTTTACTTTCAAAAAATTTTATACAATCCAACATATTTTCAAAAAGGAGTATTCCCCATGGATGATCTGGATCGTAAGATTCTCTCCCTGCTGGCAAAGAACGCACGGATGCCGGTCAAGGAGATCGCCGAGCAGGTATCACTGACCAGTCCTGCTGTTTCCAGCCGCATTCACAAGCTGGAAACGGATGGCATCATCAGCGGCTACACCGTCACCCTGAACCGTCCCGCTGACCGGATGTATGTGGATGCCCTCATCAGCCTTTCGGTAGCACCTTCCAAGCAGGATGCCTTTCTGGAGCTGCTGCAAAGCAGCAAGGAAGTGCTGCAGTGCTACCACGTCACGGGTGCATACACCTTCCTTATCAAGGTGAGCTGCGGCAGCATGCCCCAGCTGGAACACCTGATCCTGCAGTTCCAGAAGCTGGGCACCACCAGCACCCAGATCATCCTTTCCACGCCGGTGAACCACGGCGAGCTGGATGCCCTTATGCTGTAACGCTGTTCATAAAATAGTTACGTTTGCGGTGCAATTCTGCCGGGGTGTTCTTTCGTATTATGGATAGCAGGCGCAAAACAGCACACAATAGCTTCAAAACCGCTGCGCCCGCTTTCACACGAAGATTTTCACACACGAAAGGACTTCATTTATGAAACGTATCATTGCTTCCCTGCTTGCCGGTCTGTGCCTGCTTGCTCTGGTGGGCTGCTCTGCCGGCAGCAAGGCCGACTCTTCCGCCCCGAAGGACTACTCCCAGATCATCCACGATGCCCGCACCGACGAGGACAACGAATACGATATGATCTTTACCAAAGGTGAGGACGGCAAATTCACCGCCATCGACGGCTACAGCGCCGAGTATGAGGCCGACCAGCTGAATGACGAGCTGAAAGACATCGTGTTCCCCCTGCTGGGCCTTGAGGACGGCAGCTACGAGAGCTTTGCTGCCTCTGTTTCCTCCATGATGGTGCGCAGCTACGCCGTTGCCATCGTAAAGCCAGCCGAGGGCAAGACCGATGCCGTGAAAGCCGCACTGGAAGCCTATGTGCAGAGTGAGCAGCAGTCCATGGAGCACTACCTTGAGGATCAGTATCTGGTCGCCAAGGCGGCCACCGTCACCGTAGCTCCCACCGGTGAGGTGGTTCTGGTGTGCGCCGAGGATCACGACACCATTCTTTCCAACATCGAAAAAGCCCTTGCCGCATAATTTTTGCCCTGCCGAAGCCGCATCCTGCCGGGATGCGGTTTCTTTTTGTGTGCAGATATGCTATACTGTTCCCGTGAACTTGCACTGAAATACAGGAGTATTTATGTATAAAGCGACTATCGTGATCCCGAATATCAACGGCAAGGGCTGGCTGAAGGATTCTATCGAGTCGGTCTATGCCCAGACCGAACAGAACTTCCGGCTCATTGTGGTGGACAACGGTTCCACCGACGAAAGCCTTGAGCAGGCTCGCAGCTATTGCAGCCGCGAAAATTTCACCCTCATCGAAAACGGCACCAATACCGGCTTTTCCCATGCAGTGAATCAGGGCATTGCGCTGGCGGACAGTGAATATGTGGTGCTGTTCAACAACGATGCCTTTGCCGAACCCCAGTGGCTGGAAGAGCTGATCCGCACCGCTGAGACCGACCCGAAAATCTTTGCAGTGCAGAGCCTGATGATCCGACACTTCGACCGGGAGCTGGCCGACGATGCCGGCGATTATGTCACCTGGATGGGCTTTGCCTGCAAGACCGGCGATGGCCGCCGCGCAAGCCGCTACACCCGGCAAAAGCGCATCTTCTCGGCCTGCGGCGGTGCGGCGCTCTACCGCAAGAGCATTCTGGACGAGATCGGCAATTTTGACGAGAACTTCTTTGCCTACTTTGAGGATGTGGACCTGAGCTGGCGCGCCAACAATGCAGGCTATAAAAACCTGCTCTGCCCCACCGCCAAGTGCTACCACATCTGCGGTGCCAGCACCGGCGCGGTGAAGTACAACGCCTTCAAAAGCCAGCAGAGCGGCCGCAACAGCATCCTGCTGCCGCTCAAAAACGAACCGCTGCTGATGCTGATTTTAAACTTCATTCCTCTGGCCGTGGGCTACCTGCTCAAGTGCTACAAGTTCCACAAACAGGGCTTTGGCGAGGCATGGGACAAGGGGATGCACGAAGCCTTTGCCCTGCTGAAAAGCGGCAGACTGGGCAAGCGGCCTTTCCGCCTGAAGGATCTGCCCAACTACATCCTGATGGAGCTGTGGATGATCTGGAACATGGTGCCGTACCTGTGGTACCGGCTGGTGATCGTAAAATTTGACCTCAAATAAAAAATACCGGATACGAAGCATCTGCCTTGTATCCGGTATTTTTGTTTTGTATTATGCCGCCGGGCTGGCTGTGCTTTCGTCCGCCTGTGCCTCGGTGCTGTCGGCGGGCTGTTCCTCCGCCTGTGTATCCACGCCCTCGTCTGCAGCGGTGCTGTCTGCCTCAGCCGAAGCAGAATCCGAACCGGCTGCTGCAAGAATGGCATCCTGCACATCGCTTTCTGCCATGGGTTCCGGCACATTCGCGGCCGGTGTGCTTTCCGTGCTCTCGGCCTTGGTCTCGCTCTCGGTCAGGCCGGTGAGATACCAGCTGCCGCTCTGGCGCTCGAACAGATAATCCATGTACTTGGTGGGCGTATCCGAAGAAACATTGATGATGCTGTCGTCCGTGCTGGTGGTGGGGATATAGCCCACGGTCACATGCAGCTTGCCGCTGCGCTTGAACAGCTTGGTGACTACAGCGCGGTAGTAGCCCACCGTGCCGGTGACCGGAATCTTATAGCACTGGGTGGCATCGTCAAACTCGATGGTCATATCCTCCATCTCAAAGCTGCGGTGGGTCAGCTTGAAGCCGGGGCCAAGCAGCTTTGCAAGGTAGGCATCCACATCCAGCGAGGGCAGCAGCAGCTGTTCGGTGTCGGGGTCGGTATTGTAGTTGTCAAATCCGCCCTGCGTTTCCTGAATATTATAGATGCAGCCCCACACCGCAGCTTCGCGCAGAGTCAGGTCGTCGATGTTCTCAATGCCGTCAAATGGCATGGGGTCAAACAGCACAAGCCCTTCCAGCTTATCTTCATATTCCTGCTTTTGGGCGGTATCATCGAACAGGTTCGCCACCGCGCCCACACCGGCCCGCAGCACGGTAACAAAGCCCACGATCACCAGAATGGCAACCAGAAGGCCCAGTGCCTGCCGCCCGCGGCGGCGCTGCATCCGGGCATGTTCTTCAGGGGTAATATAATGTTTCATAGTTGTTTTATCTCCCAGGGTTCTCAAATGCTACAGTGTCCAGTATACCACATACCGGCCCATTGTGCAAAACTATGCCCGTGGTTTTTTTGTGAAAAGCGCATTCCTTATTCCCATGTCTTCCACACATCGGGCTGGTAGCCCACGGTGGCCTTGCGGCCATTGCGTACAATGGGCGTTAAAAACAGCTGCTGGTTCTCAAACAGCTTGTCCTCCTTCTGCCAGTCCACCAGTGCGTCCAGAAGTGCAATGGTCTGCTTGTCCTTCGCATTGGGGTCCACCAGCTTTTCCCAGCCGCCAAGAGCGCGGGCCACGTTCTCGAACTCGCCGCGGCTCATCTCTTTTTCCTTGAGGTCGATCATCTGGAACTTGATGCCGCGCTCCTTGAAATAGCGCTGGGCCTTTTTGGTATCAAAGCACTTGCTTGTGCCAAAGATCTGAATATTCATGGTCTGTACCCTCCTGAATTTTTATTGTACCACATCCTGTGCCCTCTGCATAGGCATAATTCGCAGCCGGATGGGCCATACTGCCCGCATGGCATTATCAGAAGGAGGTTTTTCTATGAACGCATATGTTGACCCTGATCTGTGCATTGGCTGCACCCAGTGCGCCGGGCTTTGCCCCGCCGTGTTCCAGATGGAAGGCACGCTGGCCGTGGCCCAGCCCGGGCCGATCCCACCGGAGGAGGTGCCGCAGGCTGTGGACGCAGCCAACGCCTGCCCGGTAAGCGCGATCCGCATCGAGGAGTAAGAGGGAAGGCCGTCAACCATGTTGGCGGCTTTCTCTCTTTTTTACGCAAAAATCCCCCGCTGGGCACGGTTTTGTGGTATAATGCAGAATGTGTAATAATGCAATGGAGGAACACGACTATGCGTTTACTGGTCATTGACGGCAACAGCATTGCCAACCGTGCTTTTTTTGGCATCAAGCTGCTGACCACCAAGGACGGACGATACACCAACGCCATCTATGGCTTTCTGAATATCCTGCTCTCCCTGCTTAAGGAGTGCGAACCCGACGAGGTGGCTGTTGCCTTTGACCTGAAGGCTCCCACCTTCCGCCACAAAATGTACGATGGCTACAAGGCCACCCGCCATGGCATGCCCGAAGAGCTGGCCCAGCAGATGCCGGTGCTCAAGGAACTTCTGGCAGACCTCGGCTACCGCACCGTCACCGCCGAAGGCTGGGAAGCGGATGATATTCTTGGCACGCTGGCCGCTGCCTGCGCCGCCCGAAAGGACGACTGCTTCCTTGCTACGGGAGACCGGGACAGCCTGCAGCTGGTCAGTGACACCACCACCGTGCTGCTGGCCGCCACTGTCATGGGACGCAGCAAGACGGTGACGATGGACGTGGACGCCATTCAGGAAAAATACGGCATCCAGCCCAGACAGCTCATTGAGGTGAAGAGCCTGATGGGCGATGCTTCGGATAATATTCCGGGCGTGAAGGGCATTGGTGAAAAGACCGCCCTGACCCTTGTGCAGAACTTTGGCACACTGGAAGGCGTGTACGAGCACATCGACGATAAGCTCATCAAGCCCAAACAGCGGGAACATTTGCTGGAATGCCGCGAGATGGCCCAGCTGAGCCACACCCTTGGCACCATCCGCACCGATGCACCCATCGACACGGCCGAGGGCACCTATGCCGTGGGCGAGGGCAACAAAGCCGAGGCCGTGCGCCTTTTGCAGGAATTGGAGATTCACTCTCTGATTCCTCGCTTTGGGCTGGACGGCATTGCACCTGCCGCCCCAGAAGAAGAGGACGGCATCGAGCTGGCTGAAGCAGGGCTGGAAGCTCTGCCGCTGACCCCTTCCGGCACCTATCTGGTGGCATCGCGCCCGGCCGTGATGGGCAAGCAGGGCACCCGCAACGTGGTGCTGCAGCCGGAGAGCTGGTACGCCGTGCAGGACTGCACCGTTTACCCGCTGGAGAATGCCGACCTTATGCGCCTGCTGGACAACGCAGACGTAACGCTGGAAGTGTTCAACGCAGCGCCCCTCTATGCCAAGGCCATGGCCGCAGGCGGCTGGGGCAGCAGCATCGTGTGGGATGGCAAGCTTGCCGCCTACCTGCTGGACGCTTCTGCTTCCAAGTATCAGATCAGCGAGCTGACCGCCAGCTACCGCGCCGCTGCTGCCTTTACCTGTGCCGATTACCCGGATGCAGGCCGCCTTGCAGACCTGTTCTGCAAGATGAAGGCCGAGATCACCGCCTGCGGTGAGGACGCCCTTTACAATGAGATCGAGTTCCCGCTGGCACAGGTGCTGGCCGATATGACCCGCACCGGTGTGCTGGTGGACAAAGACGGCATCGAGCAGTTCGGCGTAAAGCTGCGCACCGAGCTGGAGCAGGTGCTCACCCGCATCCACATGGAGACCGGCAGCGTCAGCTTCAACCCCAACAGCCCCAAGCAGTTGGGCGAAATGCTGTTTGACACCATGGGCCTGCCCCACGGCAAAAAGACCCAGCGCGGCTGGTCCACGGATGCCGAAACACTGGAAAGCCTGCGGGATTACCCGCTGGTGGAGGACATTCTGCAGTACCGCGCCTACCAGAAGCTGAACTCCACCTACGTGGAGGGCCTGCTCAAGGTGATTGGCGAGGATGGCCGCATCCACTCCACCTTCAACCAGACCGAGGCCCGCACCGGACGGCTTTCCTCCGATAACCCCAACCTGCAGAACATCCCCATCCGCACCGAGCTGGGCAGCCAGCTGCGCGCCTACTTTATTGCAAAGCCGGGCTGTGTGCTGGTGGATGCTGACTACAGCCAGATCGAGCTGCGCATTCTGGCCCACATTACCGGCGATGAGCACATGCAGCAGGCGTTTTTGAACGGCGAGGACATCCACCGCAGCACCGCCGCAAAAATTTACGGCATCCCGCAGGAAGAAGTCACCTCCCGGCTGCGCTCTTCTGCCAAGGCCATCAACTTTGGCATCATGTACGGCAAGGGCGCTTACAGCCTTGCCAAGGACATCGGCGTGAGTGTGAAGGAGGCAGATGCCTTCCTCAAGAACTATCTGGCTGCTTTTCCCAAGGTGAGCGGCTACATGGATAAGACCATTGCCGATGCCAAGGCCTGCGGCTATGTTTCCACCCTGTTCGGCCGCCGCCGTGCTCTGCCGGAGCTGGCAAGCAGCAACTTCAACGTGCGTTCCAGCGGCGAACGCATGGCCCGCAACACCCCCATTCAGGGCACTGCGGCAGACGTGATCAAGCTGGCCATGGTGCGGGTATGGAAGCGGCTGCGGGACGAAAAGATGGAAAGCCGCCTGATCCTGACCGTCCACGATGAACTGATCGTGGAAGCACCGCAGGCTGAAGCCGAAAAGGCTGCGCAGATCCTGCGGGAGGAAATGGAAGGCTGCGTGCAGTATGCCGTGCCCCTGAGCACCGATGTGCACGCAGGCAAAAACTGGCTGGAGGCCCACTAAAACATGATTATTTTGGGAATTGAATCCACCTGCGACGAGACCGCCGCAGCTCTGGTGGAGGACGGCCGGCACCTGCTGAGCAACGTCATTTCCACCAGCGTAAAAGAACAGGCTCTTTACGGCGGCGTTGTGCCGGAGATCGCCAGCCGCCGCCACTGCGAATTTATCAGTGCTACCGTCAAAAAAGCCCTGCTGGATGCAGGCAAGACCATCGACGATGTGGATGCCGTGGCCGTCACCTTTGCGCCGGGCCTCATCGGTGCAGTGCTGGTGGGCGTGAATTTTGCCAAGGGTCTGGCCTACTCGGCGGGTAAGCCTTTAGTGCCGGTGCACCACCTGCGCGGACACATTGCCGCACTGTACCTCACCCACCCGGAGCTGAAGCCGCCCTTCCTCTGTCTGGTGGCCTCCGGCGGGCACAGCCACATTGTGGAGGTGCAGGACTACACCCATTACCACATCCTCGGCCACACGGTGGACGATGCCGCCGGTGAAGCCTTTGACAAGGTGGCCCGCACGCTGGGTCTGCCCTATCCCGGCGGCCCCAGCGTGGCCAATGCCGCCAAGACCGGCAACCCCAAGGCCTATCGCCTGCCGGTGCCCCATGTGGACGGCAAGTACAACGTGAGCTTTTCCGGCCTGAAAACCGCCGTGCTCAATGAGGTGAACAAGGCCCAGATGAAGGGCGAAGAAGTGAATGTGCCCGACCTTGCCGCCAGCTTTCAGGACCGCATTGCGGGCATTCTGGCCGAAAAGCTGCTGCTGGCCGCAGCGGACACCGGCGCAAAGCAGGTGTGTCTGGCAGGCGGCGTTGCCGCCAACGGACGGCTGCGTCAGCTGGTGAACGACGGTGCCCAGAAGCTGGGTGCAAAAGTTTATCTGCCGGAGCTGAAATTCTGCGGTGACAACGGCGCTATGATCGCGGCGCAGGGGTATTACCAGTACATTGCAGGCCACACAGCGGGCCTTGAACTGAACGGTCTGCCCACTTTACCCATCGACTACGAATAAGCAGTAAAAAAGACCTGCCTTTCCGGGATCTCCGGAAGGACAGGTCTTTTTCTTATGCAAAATATTCCTGTGCACGCTTTGCAGCGTTGTTAATGCAGGCCCGCAGCTCGTCCAGCGTATCAAACTTTTTGCTGGGGCTGAGGTAGGCGTGGAACTCCACCACCGGGTCGGTGCCGTAGAGGTCGCCGGAAAAGCCCGGGATAAAGGTCTCGCAGGTCACCTTGGTGGCATCATCATTGACGGTAGGGCGGCTGCCAAGGCCGGTGGCCGAAGGATACCACACCCCGCCAATGTGGGTGCGGGTGATATAAATACCGCTGCGGGGCAGCTGAAAGCCCTCGGGATACAGCTGGTTGATGGTGGGCACCCCCAGCGTGTGGCCCAGACCTGCACCGTGCTGCACCTCGAACCGGATGGCGTAGGGCATCCCCAGCATGGCGTTTGCTGCCGGGATGTCGCCGCCTTCCAGCGCGGTGCGGATGCGGGTGGAAGACACCGGCTTTTCCTCAAACTGCGCCATGGGCACCACGATCACCTCCACGCCCAACGGAGCGCAGAGGGTGCGCAGCAGCTCCGGGTTGCCGGCCGCTTTGGCACCAAAGGTAAAGTTTTCGCCGCAGACCAGCGCACGGGCATTGCAGTCCCGCACGATGCCCAGCACGAACTGCTCCGGGGTCAGGCCCTTGATCTCCTCAAAGTCCGGCGTGAGGTAATACTCCACGCCAAGGCTTGCGATCAGAGCATGCTTATCCGCTGTGGAAAGCAGGCGCTTGCCCTTCATCTTATTCACCATCGGCAGCTTGAAGGTAAACACCGCCGGGGCGGCATCGTGTTCTTTGGCCCACTGCACGGCGCTTTCGATCACCGCACGGTGGCCGATGTGGATGCCGTCAAAAAAGCCCATTGCCACTGCGGTGCCTTTTTCCGGCTGCGCCAGCGGCAGCGGTGCAAATTGTGAAATGATCTGCATGGGTTTTGTTTCCTTTTTCAATTACGTTCTACGAACAGTTTTTCCACCCGCAGCACACCCTGTACGATATTGGCAAGGCCCAAAAACTGTCCGGCGGCATTGCGCACCCGGTAGCGGCCATCTGCTGCCGGATACCGGCTGGTGGGGCAGCCGTTGTACAAATGCTGTTCCACCCAAGGCTCCACCACCAGCAGCGGCAGGCTTTCAAACACGCTTTCCACCGGCAGCATCAGCGCTTCCAGTGCGTCCATGCCCTGCTCTTTTGCGGCAAGAATTTCCTCCAGGGTGTGGGCATCGGCTTCGGTGTACACGCCCGCCGAGGTGCGGCGCAGTGCGCTCATGGTGCCCTTCTGGCCCATGGCGGCGGCAATGTCTTCCAGCAATGTGCGGATATAGGTGCCCTTGGAGCACGTTACATCCAGCACATACTCATTTTCGGCAGGGCTGCCGCCGTAGGTGATGCTGTAAATTTCAATGGGGCGCGCCTTGCGCTCCACGGTCACGCCCTCACGGGCCAGCTTATACAGCGGCTGACCGTTCAGCTTGATGGCCGAGTACATGGGCGGCACCTGCATCTGCGGGCCGATGAATTGTGGCAGCACGGCCAGCAGTTCCCCTTCGCCCGCCGTGACCGGAGCCGTTTCCAGCACAGTGCCGGTCACATCGCCGGTGTCGGTGCGCGCGCCCAGTTTTAAAACCGCATGGTAGCTTTTATCGTGGTTCAGCTGCAGGTCCACTGCCTTGCTGGCACCGCCGCAGAACACCGGCAGCACGCCGGTGGCCATGGGGTCCAGCGTGCCGCTGTGGCCCAGCTTGCGGGTGCCCAGCACGCCGCGCAGCTTTGCCACCACATCAAAGCTGGTCCAGTCCATGGGCTTGTCAACGATCAGGATGCCCTGCATTTATGCTTCCTCCTGCGGTGCGTCCAGCTCGGCTTCCACCTCTGCCAGAATTGCATTTTTTGCGTTTTCCAGATTGCCCAGCAGCTCACAGCCTGCAGCGCAGCTGTGACCGCCTCCGCCCAGACGCCGAGCGATGGCGCAGGCGTCCACGCCCTTTGCGGTGCGCACACTGATGCGGTAGCTGCCGCCGGGCTGCTGCCGCAGAGTCAGGCCCACCTTTACGCCCTCAATGCTCACAGGCAGGCTGGTCAGTTCTTCCAGATCGGCCGGGTCCACTCCGCTCTGCTCGATCTCGTCCCGGGTGAGGTAGATGAGCGCGCACCGGCCATCCAGATAATATTCCAGATGGTTGCGGGCAATGCGCTCGGCCTCCATGCGCTCACGGGGCTTGGTATCGAACAGCAGGGTGTTCAGCTCCTCCACATGGCAGCCCGCCTCAATGAGCTTTGCCGCCACGATGTGGGTGTTTGCCGTGGTGGAAGAGAACCGGAAGCAGCCGGTGTCGGTTGCAAGGCCGGTGTAAAGGCAGTCTGCAATGTGCGGCGTAATGGCAACGCCCATGGCGTTGATCACCTCGTACAGCAGCTCTGCCGCCGCTGCGGCGCTGCCATTGAGCAGGGTGAAGTCGGCATAGCCGCTGTTGCCTGCGTGGTGGTCGATGCACAGGTCCACATGGCGCGAGAACTGCGTCATACCGTTATTTTCTCCAAACAGCTGCACGCTGGCGACATCCACCGCTACCACCGTCTGCGGCTCAAACTCACCTTTGAACATATGTGCGTTGGTAAACGCATACCGGTTGGGAATGGCATCGGAGCAAAGCACTGCCACGTTTTTATCCAGTGCTTTCAGTGCACAATACAGCGCGCTGCCGCAGCCAATGGTATCGCCATCCGGGTTTTTGTGACACAGAATCAAAATGTTGTCCGCCGTCATCAGGCGCTGGGCCATCTGCTGCACATTCAACTGTTCTGTCATTCCATGATCCATCCTTTCCGCAGGCGGAATTATTCTTCGGTCTCCTCCGGTGCGCTGGCTTCGGTGTCAGCGTCGCCGTTCACGTTCAGCGTGCGGAGCAGCTCGTTGATGTGGGCTGCATAGGCGGCACCGTCATCCTCTACGAAGATGAAGCGGGGAGCCTTGCGGATGTGCATTTTCTTGCTCACTTCAGTGCGCACATGGCCTGCCGCGCGGTTCAGTGCCTCGATGGCGGGCTTTGGGCCGTCCTCGCGGCCCATCACGCTCACATACACCTTGGCCACATCCAGATCAGGGGTCACATCCAGACGGGTGACGGTGAGCAGGCCGCCCTCCAGACGCGGGTCCTTCAGCCTGCCGATGATGGCAATGATCTCGCGCTTCATATCCTGCGCCAGACGGCCCATATTCTTCTGAGACATAGTATTTCTCCCTATAAAAGAAAACCCTCTCAGCCTCGCTTCGCTCGGCAGCTCTCCCGAGGGGCGAGCTTTTTGCGTGGATACGGCAAACGTTCCGTTTCTCTGCAAACCTCCCACCTCGGGGGAGGTGGCATTGCGCCAGCAATGACGGAGAGGGTTATTTCAGATCTTAATCGCGGTACTCTTCCATCTTGAAGGCTTCGTACACGTCGCCTTCCTTAACGTCGGCAAACTTTGCCAGAGTAACGCCGCACTCGTAGCCCTCGGCCACTTCCTTGGCATCATCCTTGAAGCGCTTCAGAGATGCGATCTCGTCCTCCGTGATGACGATGCCGTCACGGACAACGCGCACCTTGCTGTCGCGGGTGATCTTGCCGCTGGTCACGCGGCAGCCTGCAACGGTGCCCACATTGGAGATCTTGTACACCTGACGGACCTGCAGCTCGCCCAGAGACACCTCGCGGAACTTGGGAGCCAGCATGCCCTTCATAGCGTCGGTGACATCGTTGATGGCATCATAGATGACGCGGTACATACGCATTTCCACCTTGGTGGCAGCAGCTTCTTCCTTGGCCACATTGTCCGGGCGGACGTTGAAGCCGATGATGATGGCGTTGGAGGCATCGGCCAGATCCACGTCGGACTTGCTGATGGCGCCGACACCGGCGTGGATGACCCGCACACGCACCTCGTCGTTGGAGATCTTCTCCAGACTCTGCTTCACGGCCTCGGCAGAACCCTGCACATCGGCCTTGACCACGATGGCCAGTTCCTTCATGTCGTTCTGTGCCATCTGGCTGAACAGGTTATCCAGCGTGACCTTCTGGAAGGAGGAGAACTGCTTTTCCTTGGCGGCAGCAACGCGCTGTTCGGCCAGTTCACGGGCCAGACGCTCGTCCTCAACAGCCTCGAACAGGTCGCCTGCTTCCGGCACTGCGGTCAGGCCGGTGATCTCCACAGGGGTAGAGGGGCCGGCATCGCTCAGAAGCTGGCCCTTGTCGCTGCGCATGGTGCGCACGCGGCCCACAGCGGTACCGGCAATGATGACGTCGCCGGAGTGCAGGGTGCCGTTCTGCACCAGAATGGTGGCAATGGGGCCCTGGCCCTTGTCCAGACGGGCCTCGACGACCGCACCCTTGGCGCGGCGGTTGGGGTTTGCCTTCAGCTCCATGACCTCAGCTTCCAGAACGATGCGCTCCAGCAGGTCGTTGATGCCCATGCCGGTCAGGGCAGACACCGGGATGCAGGCCACATCGCCGCCCCAGTCCTCGGTGATGATGCCGTACTTGGTCAGGCCTTCCATCACGCGCTCGGGGTTTGCGGTGGGCTTATCCATCTTGTTCATTGCCACGATAATCTTGACATTTGCAGCCTTGGCGTGGTTGATGGACTCGATGGTCTGGGGCATGATGCCGTCGTCGGCAGCAACCACCAGAACTGCAATATCGGTCATGTTGGCACCGCGGGCACGCATGGAGGTGAACGCCTCGTGGCCCGGGGTATCCAGGAAGGTGATGAGGCTGTCGTTGACCTTGACCTGATATGCACCGATGGCCTGCGTGATGCCGCCGGCCTCGCCTGCGGTGACGTTGGTCTTGCGGATGGCATCCAGAATACTGGTCTTGCCGTGGTCAACGTGGCCCATGACGCAGACCACCGGGGGACGCTCCACCAGGTCCTCCTGCGAATCCTCTTCCTGCGTGAACAGGCGCTCCTCGATGGTCACATGCACCTCGTGCTCGACCTTTGCGTGGAACTCCTCAGCCAGCAGAGATGCGGTATCGAAATCGATCACGTCATTGATGGCATGCATCTCACCCATCTGCATGAACTTGGCAATGACCTTGCCGGCCTGCTGCTTCAGGCGGGCAGCCAGCTCACCGACGGTGATCTCATCGGGGATCAGGACCTTCAGCTGCGCATTGCGGGCCTTTTCCAGCTGGATGCGCTGCAGACGCTCGAACTCGGTCTCGCGCTTGCCCTTCTGGAACTGCTGGCGCTGGCGCTGACCGCGCTGGGTGAACTTTTGCTTGTTGCCCTGCGGGGTGGGCTTGCGGCGATTCTCGGTGTTCTTGGTGGAAGCCAGATCATCGTAACGGGCATCGAAGCGGTCCACGTTCATATCCACAGTGCGGGTATCCACGGTGACCTGATTGTCCTCGCGGCGCACGGACACAGCCTGTGCCGGAGCAGCGGATGCCTTGGCACCGGTCTCACGAGCCAGTTCGCTGAGAGAAACGGTCTTTTCCTCGCGCTTCTTGTGCTGCTCGTTCTTCTTTTCGTTATGCTTATTGCCGTTCTTATCCTGCTGGGCAGGCTCTGCCTTTTTGGCGGCAGGCTGCTCCGGCTTCTTTTCTGCCTTGGGAGCTTCGGGCTTTTTCTCGGCCTTCTTCTCGGCCTTCTTCTCAGTGGGCTTCGGCTCTTCCTTTGCGGCCTTGGCGCTGTTCAGGAATTCGTCCAGATTTGCCACGCTGTTATCCTTGCTGAACTTTTCCAGCAGGTAGTTCAGCTCGTTCTCTTCCAGATTGGAGCTGTTCTTCTTGCCGGTGCTGCCCATGGCGTTCAGCTCATCCAGGACCTTCTTGGCGGAAAGGTTCAGGTCCTTTGCAAAATCACTCACTTTATATTTTACGATCATTCGGTCATATCCTCCTCATTTTTGATTGCTCCGCAGTCCGACAGGCGGTCAAAGCAGAGCTTTGCGAGGTTGCGGTCAGTCACCGCGTAAACAGCCACAGGCTTGCGGCTGATATCGGCCAGGCGGTCCTGGGTCAGCGGCATGGTGATCACGTCCACCAGGTCGCCCACAGCGTAGTTCAGGCGCTGCACGGTCTTGGCGCTGGCATCGGACGCGACCATTACCAGCCATGCCTTGCTCTTGACGCAGGCATCTTCCACGGCATCAAAGCCCATGGTCAGTGCGCCCGCCTTGCGGCACAGGCTCAGCGCCTGAAACAGCGCTTCCTCCGGCGGCAGCTTGGGCTTTGCGGGGGTGTTATTCTTCTTTGCCATTTGCTGCTGCCTCCTTTGCGGCTTCGGCCAGCTGTGCGGCCAGAGCCTCGTAAACTTCGGCGGGAACCGGCTGCTCAAAGCAGCGCTCCAGCGCCTTTTTCTTTTTTGCCTTGGTCAGGCAGTCGGGGTTCGGGCAGAGATACGCGCCGCGGCCCGGCTTTTTGCCGACCAGATCAATGCTGATCTCTCCGCTGGGTGCACGCACCACACGCACCAGCTCCTTTTTGGGGCGGCTGGTCATGCAGCCGATGCACTGGCGGGAAGGGATCTTTTTCTGTGCCATCCGGTTTCCCTCCTTTGGCCATCTGCGCCGGAATTATTCGGTGTCGGTCCCGGCTTCTTTCTTCGGCTCTTCCTCGCCATAATAGCCGCTCTCGGGGCGGATATCAATATTGTAGCCGGTCAGGCGTGCGCACAGGCGTGCGTTCTGGCCCTTGTTGCCAATGGCAAGGCTCAGCTGCTGGTCGGGCACGGTCACACGGCAGGAACGGGTCTCGCCGGGCAGCAGTTCCACCTTGACCACCTTGGCCGGGCTGAGTGCTGCGGAGATGAACTCGGAGATCTCCTCGCTCCACTTCACAATGTCGATCTTTTCGCCGCCCAGCTTTTCCACAACAGCAGCTACACGGGCACCGTGCTCGCCGATGCAGGCGGAAACAGGGTTCACGTTGGGGTCCTTGCTCCAAACAGCCATCTTGGTGCGGGCACCGGCCTCGCGGCTGATGGCCTTGACCTCCACAGTGCCGTCAAAAATTTCGGGCACTTCCAGCTCAAACAGGCGCTTGACAAGGCCGGGGTGGGTGCGGCTGATCATAACGCGGGGGCCGCGCTCAGTGCTGACCACGTCCACAACGTAGACCTGCAGGGTCTGGCCCTCGGTGTACACCTCGCCGGGCACCTGCTCGTTGTGGGGCAGGATAGCCTCGCCGCCCTTGCCCAGATCCAGAGCAACGATGCCCTTCTCCGGGTCCACGCGGGTAACGGTGGCCTGCACGATGTCGTGTGCACGGGACTGGATCTCGCTCAGCTGCTGGCTGCGCTCAGCCTCGCGGATGCCCTGACGGATCACGTGCTTTGCGGTCTGGGCTGCAATGCGGCCGAAGTCCTTGGTCTTGAGGGGGGTCACGATGCGGTCGCCCACTTCATAGCTCTTGCGGATCTTCTGTGCCTCGGTAATGCCGATCTCAGAGTGCTCGTCGTACCAGTCCTCGTCGGCCACAACGTCCTGGATCAGGGCCACATCAAAGCGGCCTGCGGCGGGGTCGATATCCACCTTCACGTGGTCCTCTTCCACCTCATAGTTCTTCTTGACGGCAATGATGATCGCAGCCTTGATCTTTTCGATCAGGTATTCTGCGGTGATGCCGCGCTCGTGCTCCAGCATGGAGAGAGCTTCAAAAAATTCATTGTTCGCTGCTGCCATTTTTCGGGTTCCTCCTGTAATTTACTCTCTATCTATGTTAGTCAAACAGGTCTTCATCGTCGCACAGGTTCACGCTGGATGCGGCGTTCACCTCAAAGGTGACAGCGCCCGCATCGGTGTTCACCGTAACGGTGCTGCCCTCGCGGCCTGTCAGGATACCGGAAAACTCATGCACGCCGTCTGCATTCGGGCGGATGAGCTTTACCCGGATCTTCTGGCCCTTGAGGGCTTCATAGTGCTCCGGGCGGGTCAGCTTACGGCCAAGGCCGGGGCTGCCCACTTCCAGATAATAGCTCTGGTCGATGGGGTCTGCCTCGTCAAGGATGGGATCCAGCGCATGGGAAACATCCGCGCAGGTGTCGGTATCCATGGTGCCGTCCTTGTCGATGAGCACGCGAAGATACCAGTCTGGACCTTCCTTTTCAAAAACCACATCCCACAGGCGCAGGCCCATGCCCTCCACGGTGGGGCGGACAAGCGCTTCGACTCTCTGGGCGGTGTTGCCGCCAGACTGCTTCGCCATAAAAAACCTCCAAACAAACAAGAAACGCGGACCTTGCGGCCCACGTTTCAGGTTAAACTATATCGTACTACTAGAATATACCATACATCCCGCGATTATGCAAGCATTTTCGCAGATTTTTTTCGCCGCAGGGTCTTTTACAGCACCCACACGCCGTCCCGGAACAGCTCCACGGTGCGGCCATCGCGGCATTTGCCGGTGATATGGCTGTCCTCTGCACCGATCATCACATCCTCATGCAGGCGGGACTGGTTCATGCCGCGGGCCAGCAGCTCTTCCTTCGTCAGCGCCGTGCCGCCCTTCGTGGTGCCGGGGTAGCTGGCACCAAAAGCGATGTGGCAGGCGGCATTTTCGTCAAACAACGTGCTGTAGAACAGCTTGCCGCTGCGATTGATGGGGCTGCTTGCCGGCACCAGTGCCACCTCGCCAATGCTGCGGGAGCCTTCGTCGCCGTCCAGCAGACGGCCCAGCAGCACCTGTCCCTGCTCGGCGTGGTAGTCCACAACCCGGCCCTTCTCAAAGGTGACACGGAAGTTCTTGATGAGCTGGCCGTTGAACACATAGGGCTTTGTGCCGTAGACAACGCCCTCTACCCTGTCCTTGTGGGGCGCAGTGAACACTTCCTCCGTGGGGATGTTGGGCAGGAACACCACGCCCTTTTCGCTCTTGCTGGCGGCGCTTTCCCACACAGCCTGATCCGCAAGACCCACGGTCAGGTCCGTGCCATTGCTGCTCTCAAAATGCACGCTTTCCAAGTCCAGCGCGTTCATTTTATCCCGCAGAGTGCTGAGCCGCTCCATGTGGGCTTGCCACTCGTCCACCGGGTCGCCACCGGTGACCCGGCACACGTCAAAGATCAGCTTCCACAGCGCTTCCATGGCGGCATCCGTGTCCAGCTCCGGGAAGACCTTCTTTGCCCACGGCACACTGGGCAGGGCCGCAATGGACCACTGCACCCGGTCGTTCATGGTGTACTCCTGCCACTCCTCCATAAAGGCGCGGCGGGCGGCATTCACCCTGCTGATCTTATTGCCGTCAATGCCCGCATACAGCTCCGGGTCGTCCGCAATGAGATGCAGTACACACACGCCGCCCTCGCTTTCAGCATAGTCAAGATAGCGGCGCAGCTGCCATGGCTTGAGGTCGGTCAGGGCCTCCTCGCTGCCCAGCTCCATGCGGGCGCGGGCCACAGCGTCATCGCTCCAGTTCACCTGCACATCCCGGGCACCGGCTTCGTAGGCACTGCGCACGCACAGCCGCGCCAGCGGCGCGCCCTCCAGCGGGCAGTTGATGATGAGGGTCTGTCCGGGCTGTGGGTTCACCCCCACCCGGACGATGAAATCGGCATATTTTTTCAGCAGTTCGTCAAAGTTTTCCACGGTAGAACCTCCTGCGGTGTAAAAATCATGTTTTTCTGTTTTTCAGTATACCCGGTACAAGCCGTTCTGTCCAGTAAAAAGAAAACAGACACCTCCCGCTGTTGAAAAAGCAGGAAACGTCTGTTATACTGTCTTTTGAGAGTGCTGTCTACATACGGCAGGCGGTCTATGCCTTTTCGGCCCTGCGTCGGGAAGGCAAACATTTTTGTCGTATCCCCGACGCTTTGCAGCGAAGGGGGTGATGCTTCATGACGCTTTTAGAAACTCTGGCTCTGCTCACATTGCTTGCAACCGTGAGCTTTGGCATTTTCGATATCGCGTGGAAGATCTTCAACAACAAAAAATGACCGCCCTCAGCGTCCAAACCTGAGCGGTCATCTTTTGATTATCGCGCCGGAAAGGTACTGACCGTTTGCCAGACAGCACTTTCTTTATTTGTATTATAGCACAGCCCCGCCGAAATTGCAACGGCGGGGCTGTTTTTTATCGCCTGAAAGCGAATTTTTCTCAGAACTCGATCTTGCTCTCGATATAAGCTTTCAGCTCGGAGATGGGCATACGCACCTGCTCCATGGTGTCGCGGTCACGGACGGTGACGCAGTTGTCGGCGGCAATGCCCTTGGCCTCGTCACCCACGGTATCAAAGTCCACAGTGATGCAGTACGGGGTGCCGATCTCGTCCTCGCGGCGGTAACGCTTGCCGATGGAACCGGTATCGTCGTAATCCACCATGAAGTACTTGCTCAGCTCGTTGCGGATCTCCATGGCCTTCTCGCCCAGCTTCTTGCTCAAGGGCAGCACGGCGCACTTGTAGGGAGCCAGAGCCGGATGCAGATGCAGCACGGTGCGGATATCCTCCTTGCCCTTGCTGTCGGTCAGGTGCTCCTCGTCGTATGCTTCGCACAGGAAAGCCAGAGCCACACGGTCACAGCCCAGAGACGGCTCAATGACGTAGGGGATGTAGTGCTCGTTGGTCTCGCTGTCGAAGTACTCCAGACTCTTGCCGGAAGCTTCCTGATGGCGGGTCAGGTCATAGTTGGTACGATCCGCGATGCCCCACAGCTCACCCCAGTCGGTGAACGGGAAGGCGTACTCGATATCGGTGGTAGCGCGGCTGTAGAAGGCCAGCTCTGCAGGCTCGTGGTCACGCAGGCGCAGGTGCTCCTTCTTGATGCCAAGGCTCAGCAGCCAGTTCTCGCAATAGTCCTTCCAGTAAGCGAACCATTCCAGATCGGTGCCGGGCTTGCAGAAGAACTCGCACTCCATCTGCTCGAACTCACGGGTGCGGAAGGTGAAGTTGCCCGGGGTGATCTCGTTGCGGAAAGCCTTGCCCACCTGGCACACGCCGAAGGGCAGCTTGCGGCGGGTGGTGCGCTGGATGTTGGCAAAGTTGACAAAGATGCCCTGTGCGGTCTCAGGACGCAGATAGCAGGTGGAAGAGCTATCCTCAGTAACGCCGATGGCAGTCTTGAACATCAGGTTGAACTTGCGGATGGGGGTAAAATCGTGCTTGCCGCACACCGGGCACACGATGTCCTCATGCTCTGCGATGAAAGCATCCATCTCGTCAAAGCTCATGGCATCCACATTCACCTCGGGGTGCTCCTCACCGATCAGCTTGTCGGCGCGGTGGCGTGCCTTGCAGGCGCGGCAGTCCAGCAGGGGGTCCGAGAAGCTGGAGACGTGGCCGGTGGTCACCCAGGTCTGAGGGTTCATGATGATGGCTGCATCCAGACCAACATTATAGGGGCTCTCCTGCACGAATTTCTTCAGCCATGCCTTTTTGACATTGTTCTTGAACTCGACGCCCAGCGGGCCGTAGTCCCAGCTGTTGGCCAGACCGC
>OOBI01000588.1_pt1 | contig 30391 bp, 26 predicted proteins | sample 1671081 | NCBI WGS metagenome assembly OOBI01 (sample SAMN06348120, study PRJEB24527) | human gut metagenome | biome: human gut; feature: ankylosing spondylitis patient; material: feces | host: Homo sapiens | place: China | collected 2015-10 | reverse complement strand
TTTCCGGTGAAAGTAGGACATTGCCAGGCTCCACCATTCAGAACCCCCGATTCCTTACGGAGTTGGGGGTTTTGTTTTTTCGGGTACACCCACTTTTCGAAAAGCTGCCGCCCTACGACACGCTTTATGCTCGGCAGTGCAGCTACAGAATCCCGCATCAAGAAGCCCTCCTCAGTCTCGTGACTGCGAAGCTGCTGTATGTTCGTCGCGCCGAATGGCTAAGCGCCCGAAGACGCTTTCGCATCTCCGGGCGCTTGAGTGTCAGTGGTGAATCAAGTTCGGCGCGATCAGAGCTTCGCGAGGTACTTGCCCACGTGACGGCCGAACGTCACGGTACGGCCGCAGGCCATGCCCGTCGAGAGGTTCGGATAGGTGTTGGCGAAGTAGGCGCCGCTGTCGTTGCCGATCACGTAGAGCCCCGGGATGACGTTCCCTTCCGTGTCGATGGCGTTCATGTTCGTGTCGATCACGATGCCGTCCATCGTGCAGAGGATGTCGCCCGTGTTCTTCGCGCCGTAGAAGGGACCCTGGTTGACCGGCGTCAGACGGAAGGGTTCCTTTCCGTAGTCAAGGTCGTTGCCGTTCTTGGCGAAGCCGTTGTAGCGCTCGACCGTCGCCTTGAAGGCGTCGACCGGAAGGTGAAGCTTCTCGGCGAGTTCTTCGATCGTATCGGCCTTCATGAGGAAGCCCTTTTCGAGGAGAACCGGGAAATACTTTTCCTGGAAGACCTGCCAGGGGATGTTGGGATCCGCGCCGTTTTCAAACGGATAGAGGCGCGAGCAGCCGTGCATCTTGAATTGTTGCGCGTACTTCACCCAGTTGCTGTCGAAGATGGTGTAGTGGCAGTGGCCCTTGTTGTATTCGTCGGCGTGAAGGATCGCTTCGTAGGTGCCCGATTCGTTGATGAATCGCTTGCCGTCGGCGTTGACCTTGAGCCAGGGCTGAGAGGCCATCCAGAACATGCCGACGTCTCCCGACTGCGCGGTCTTGGGACCGTTGGGCTGGTCCGGGCGCAGAGCGCAACGGTCGAACTTCATCGACGCGTGCGTTTCATCCATCTTGGCGCCGACCCAGAGGCAGGCCTTGATGCCGTCGCCGTGCGCTCCCGGCATCGAGCGGTTGCGGCCGATGACGCGCAGCGTGTGAGGCTGCAGGGCTTCGAGCATCTTGTAGTTAAGCGCGTAGCCGCCCGTGGCGACAACGACGCCCTTTTTGGCGTTGTAGCGGACATACTTGCCGTCGCCGTCCACCGCGATGCAGCCCGTGACGCGGCCGTCCTTCTTTTCGAGCTTCACCATGCGCGTGTTGTAGTCAAAGCGCGCCCCCTTCTTCGTGGCGTAGTCAAAGAGGATCTTGTTGCCGTTCAAGGGCTTGCCCGTGCCGTCGTCGGACGTGCGCCAACGAGGCGAGTGCCCGGTCGGAAAGTGGTGATGGTAGGCCGGATCGACCGAGTCGCCCGATTCGTGCCAGAGTTCGACGCCGCGTTCGGCGAGTCGATCGCCGTACCAGTTGATGGCTTCCGCCGATTCGTCGGCCCAAAGTTTGACGAGGTCCTGCTTGAGATGGCCGGCGGCGTAGGTCGTCATGGCACGGATGTATTCGAACTTGTCGATCTTCGTGCCCTGCTTTTTCTGATAGCGCGAGTCGATGGCGGCGAGGTCGTCGCGGATGCCCGTGCCGGTGACGAAACGGTCGATGCCGATCACCTTGGCCCCCTCTTCGGCGGCGGCCGCCACGGCGAACATGCCGCCCGTGCCGCAGCCGACGACGAGAATGTCGGTGTCCACGGTCTTCGTGATGTCCTTTTCGGCGATTTCCGGCGCCTTGCCGAGCCAGTCGCCGTCGTCTTCGGCGGCTTCCTTCTTCGTGATCACTTCGACCGGAATTTCACCCTTGGCCTGCGCGATACATTTGGCGGCGGCCTGACGAACGGCCTTGGAGGTGATGGTGGCGCCCGAGACGGCGTCGATTTCGGCCGTCTGACCGGCAAGGAGCGACTTCTTCAGGGCGTCCGCGGCAGCCTGACCGATCGAGGGGGTTTCGTGCGAGACGTCGAGCACCACGTCGGTAATTTTGTCGGCGTCGAAAGTCATCGTGACGATGATGTCGCCAATCCCCGAGGCGCGGGCCGAGTAGGTGCCGGGCGTGTAAAGGCCCTTGGGCGCGGCGTGCAGACCGACGGCGGCGAGAGAGGCGCCGCCTGCCACCGTCGTGCGAAGGAACGCACGGCGGGAGAGAATTTGCTTGCTCATGAGTTCTCCAACGTTTTTTTGATGAGGAAGATGGAAAGCCTTCACTCTAGAACTGAGGGCAGGACGCAAGTCAAGGGAGGAAGGAGGGAGGAAACGGTCGGAAAATCCAGGGGAAAACCAGAGGGAAGCGGACGGCAGTTCGCAGGAACACGGTGCAAGACGGACATCTTGAAATGCGAATGAAAGATTTTTCAGAGGGCGCGTCAAAAACGTCTACACTGACGAACAGTCCGAATTTTCAAGTTTTGCAAAGAGAAGAAAAACACTCATGGCCGACTCGTCTTCACGCAAACTCTACCGAATCGGCGACTACGCCCGCTACATGGGGGTAACACCCGACTTTCTGAAGCACTACGAAGAAAACGGTCTGCTCGAAGTGCAGTACACGCAAAGTGGGTACCGCTACTACGATTTTGATCAGTCTTCGCGCATTCTCGAATACATGCGTCTTCGCAACTACGGCGTCACCGTCAAAGACATGAGCCGCATGCTGAGCGCGGAGGACGGCGAAGTCCTCAGGCTTCTCGACGAAAAGGCGGAGAGTCTGCGCACGGAGAAGCGGAGAATCGAGGCCGTGCTTGCAGAACATGAACGCGTGAAGACCTGGTACGAGCGGCGTCTTGTCCGGCCGGTCGACTGGGAGGTCCGCGACGTGGAGCCCTGCTGGTTCCTGCCACACACGAATGCGCGCGACTTCGAGCAAGACGAGCGGGTGTATCCGCTCCTGAAAAGTTGGATCGGTTGGATGCCGCTTGTGAAGTCCGCCCTTCGTGTCTCTCCGGGAAACGGCGGGGTTCGTTACGCCACGCAGTGGGGGCTCATTCTCCGTTCCTCTTTGGCGCGGCAATTCGGCATCCCCCTGGGCGACGGTCTCGTCTCCATGCCGGGCGGCAAGGCCTTTGTCTATCACTTCGTCGGGCTCGAGCGTGAGTTTTCGATCGACGAGATCGGAGCGGGGCATCACCCTATGTTCGAGCAAATGGAAACGCTCGGCCTTCGCGCGGCGAGGGACGGGTATCTCGTTGTGGAAATGAAGCTCACGAATGCCGATGGCGCTCGCCGCGGCGGGAGTGGGCGCTTCATCGTGCCTCTTGCCGACTGACGGGTAGGGGGCAAAAAGAAAGAGGAAGCGATCTCTCGCTTCCTCTTTCGGAATCTTTGGCTCCCCGAGCTGGGCTCGAACCAGCGACCTGCGGATTAACAGTCCGTCGCTCTACCGACTGAGCTATCGGGGAGTACTCGGAAACGTTGTCGGTACGTTTCCTCCAAATTGTGCTTGGCTCCCCGAGCTGGGCTCGAACCAGCGACCTGCGGATTAACAGTCCGTCGCTCTACCGACTGAGCTATCGGGGAATCAAGGACACAAAGTATATCTCATCCATCAGAAAAAAGCAAGGGTGCGGTAAAAATAAATCAAAAAATTTTCTCCGCCCCTTTGGGATCCGCAAATCGTCCCCATATGGGAAAGATCCCATTCCACTTCCGTGATCGAGGAGACGCCCTTGGCCGAAGTCGTCCGTTATCCGAATTCGCCCTTTACGCTACACATGCCTTTTCCGCCCGCCGGGGATCAACCGCAGGCGATCGAGAAGCTGTGCGCGGGACTCGAGGCGGGCGTGGCCTGTCAGACGCTTCTCGGCGTGACGGGCTCGGGGAAGACCTATACGATGGCCAACGTCATCGCTCGCGCGGGCGTGCCCGCCATCATCCTCGCTCCGAACAAGACGCTCGCCGCGCAGACCTATTCGGAAATGCGCGAGTTTTTCCCCGAGAATGCGGTGGAGTATTTCGTCTCTTACTACGACTTCTATCAGCCCGAGGCCTACGTGCCCGCGCGCGACCTCTTCATCGAAAAGGACGCGGCGGTGAACGAACACATCGAGCAGATGCGTCTGGCGGCGACGAAGTCGATTCTCGAGCGCCGCGACACGATCATCGTGGCGACGGTTTCTTCCATCTACGGCATCGGTGCGCCCGAAAGCTACACGGAAATGCGCTGCATTCTCCGGCGCGGGGATGCGCGCACGCAGCGTCAGCTCATCTCGCAGCTCGTTCGCATGCAGTACCGCCGCACCGACACCGAGTTCGTGCGCGGGACCTTCCGCGTGCGCGGCGACACGATCGACGTCTTCCCGGCCGAACACGCCGAGAGCGCCGTTCGAGTCGAGCTGTTTGATGACGAAATCGACGCGATTCTGCTCTTTGACCCGCTTACCGGACGGATCGAGCAGAAGGTGAACCGTTTCGTCGTCTACCCGGCGAGCCATTACGTCACGCCGAGAGAGGAGATCCTGCGCGCGATCGGGTCGATCAAGGCCGAATTGAAGGAGCGCCGCGCGGCACTCCTTGATGAGGGGAAGCTCCTCGAAGCTCAACGTCTTGAGGAACGTACGCGCTTTGACCTCGAGATGCTCGATCAGGTGGGTTTCTGCAAGGGGATTGAAAACTACTCGCGGCACTTGACGGGGCTCGCCCCGGGCGTGGCGCCTCCGTGCCTTATCGACTACCTTCCCGCCGACGCGATCATGTTCTTTGACGAGTCCCACGTCATGATGGGGCAGTTGGGCGGCATGTACCGCGGCGACCGCGCGAGAAAGGAGACGCTCGTTCAGTACGGCTTCCGTCTGCCTTCGGCGCTAGACAACCGTCCGCTTCGCTTCGACGAATTCGAGCGCAAGATGCGCCGCAGCATCTTCGTCTCGGCCACGCCCGCCGACTACGAGCTAGAACGCTCGGGCGGCGAAGTGGTCGAACAGGTCGTGCGTCCTACGGGACTCGTGGATCCGGAAGTGGAGGTGCGTCCTGCCGTCACGCAGGTGGACGACCTCCTTTCCGAAATCAGCGAGGTGACGAAAAAGGGCGAGCGCGTGCTCGTGACGACGCTCACCAAACGCATGGCCGAGGATCTGACGGACTTTTTGTCCGAGCACGGCGTGAAGGTGCGGTATTTGCACTCCGACATCGATACGGTCGAGCGCGTAGAGATCATCCGAGATCTGCGCTCGGGCACTTTCGACGTCCTTGTCGGGATCAACCTCCTGCGAGAAGGCCTCGACATTCCGGAAGTCTCGCTCGTGGCGATTCTGGACGCGGATAAAGAAGGTTTTCTCCGCAGCGACCGTTCGCTCATTCAGACGATCGGACGCGCCGCGCGCAACCTGCACGGCCGCGCGATCCTTTATGCCGACAAGATCACCGACAGCATGAAGCGCGCGCTCGACGAAACGAACCGGCGCCGCGTGAAGCAGCAGACTTTCAACGAAGAGCATGGAATCGTTCCGCGGGGTGTCAAAAAAGAGATCCGCGAAATTATCGACGGCGTCTACCGCGGTCCCGACGTGCCTGCGCCCGAGGTCGAGGCGCCGCGCGACGAAAAGGAACTCGCACGGCGTCTGCGCACGCTCGAAGAGCAGATGATGGAGCACGCGAAAAACCTCGATTTCGAAAAGGCCGCACGGCTTCGCGAGGAACTCATGGCGCTTCGGCGGGAGGCTTTTGGTGCGAGCGCGGCGAGTTGAGGTCCGCTCGGTTGTCCTTTCGTTGCAAATCGCGCTCTAGGCAGAAAGCTACAAGTGCGGTAGGATATTGGGGATGTTTTTGGGACCTTCCGTTTTCCCCGAAGTGAGAACTGATTTTCCCTCAGAGAATAAGAGACGACAGTGATTAAGATTTTGTTTGTTTGCACCGGCAATATTTGCCGCAGTCCGACGGCCGAGGCGATTTTCCGTCGGATGGTTCGTGAAGCGGGTTTCAGCGACGTGATTGACTCGGACAGCGCGTCGACGACGGCCCACCATGAGGGAGAAACGCCGGATTCGCGCGCCCAGCTCGCCTGCCGAAAGCGCGGGCTCGACATTTCGCAACACCGTGCGCGCCAGATCCGTCCGGAGGACTTCGAAGAGTTCGACCTGATCCTCGCCATGGACTGGGAAAACCTCACGGAGCTTCAGCAGCGTTCGCCAGCCGCCTACCATCACAAGATTCAGCTTCTGATGCGCTACGCCAACGACTACGACGCGGCGGTGGTGCCCGATCCCTACTACGGAATCAACGAGGGCTTCAACCTCGTGATCGAGTACTGTACGGACGCTTGCAGCGGCCTTCTGGAGACGCTCGAAAAGAAGGCGAAGCAATTGCAGCGCCAGCGCGGCCTGTAATTTCCTTATCGAATCACATTTCGGCCCTTCCGTTCCGCGGAGGGGCCGATGCGTTTTCGTACTTTCGAGCAACGTGTTGGCCGCGTTGCTTTTTTTTACATCCGTCGACCCGGTCGGTCCGGGTCGACCGCATCAGGTCTCTTCGGCTCCGCTTCCCGAGCAGCTTGCGTCGGCTCCGTTTTCGTTTCGGGCGTGCTCGAGACTCATTTGCCAAAAGTCTTCCGCGGCGCGCGAGAGCTGATGGTGGCGCCGTTTGGCGAGGCGATGGGCGGTGCGGCGCTCGGGGTAGAGGGCCACGAAGCGCAGGTCGTCGCTCGGCCGCATTGCGTAAGAGCCTTCCACGCAGAGCAGGGCGCCGAGTCCCGCCCGCACGAGTTCGAGCGCGTTGGTGGGGAGGTTGTGATAGCCGGCTATCGAGAGTCGTTCGGCCGTCTCCCCAAACCAGGCTTGCAGGGTTTGGCGCACGATGTGCCGCCGCGGCAGGATGAGTTTCATCCGGCGCAGGGTCTCCATCGTGAGGACTGGCTCCGTGAGAAGCGGATCGTCGGCGCGTACGACGACGCCCCAGCGTTCCCAACAGGGTAGGGCGATCGACTCGTATTTGGCCGTTTCGACGGGCTCGAGTAGGACCGCGATGTCGAGACGGTCTTCGTCGAGCAGTCGGCGCACGTCGTCGCCGTCCGCCGCATAGAGTTCGAACTGCGCTTTCGGACGGTCGGCGCACCAGTCGCGCAGCCACCGGGCCGCCAGCGGCGCGGCTTTCGTTTCCACCACCCCGAGGCGCACGATGCCGCCGAGGCGGCCGGCGTTTTCTTCCATTTCCCGCTCCGTACGTTCCGCAAGCGCGAGCATTTCCTTGGCGCGCACCTGGAGGTGGTAGCCCGCCTCCGTGAGCGTTACGCCTTTTTTCGAGCGTCGAAAGAGGGCGGCCCCGTAGTGCGACTCCAATTCCTGCATGCGGCGCGTGAGAGCGGGTTGCGAAAGGTAGAGCGCCTGCGCGGCCCGCGAAATGTTGCCTTCCTCGCAGACGGTCAGGAAGGCTTGAAGCGAACGAAAGTCGAGCGGCATGATCCGGTCTCCCCGCCTCCGAAAGCAACTCTCCCGGAGGCCTAAAATCAACCATCAATAAAATGCATAATTAACGATGATGAAACGATATTGGACATAGTTTAGAGCTATTCCTAGCATGGGTGTCAAGGCGGTGGTCCGGTGTTCGAACCCGAACGCGGGCCGCTCCGACTTCAGGAGACTCTCATGCTTCGTCCCCCTTTCTTTTCTCTTTGCGTCCTCGGCCTCGGCACGGTTTCCTTCTTCTCGCCTGCGGCGGACGCGTCCGACGTCGACACGGCGCCGGCCTACCCCGAACCCGTTGCCGTCGTTGTCTATTCACGGGGCGACCAGACGCCCGCACCCGACACGGTCGATGGCCTCACGAGCGCGTCGCGCATGCCTGGCGACCGTCAGGTCGGAACGACCCGTTTTCTCGCCGAAGAAGCCGCGCGGCTTCTGCACGCCGACCTCTATACGATCGAACCCGAGCCGGCCCTGCCGGTCGACTTCGAAGAAACGATCGAGCGCAACCGCAGAGGCGACCCGGTCCGCCTGAAGCCGCTCCCCGACCTTGTGCGCTACCGGACGATCGTGGTGGCCGGACCCAACTGGAGCATGCGCTCGTCCTTGCCTATGCGTCAGTTTCTGCGCGACGTCGCGCCCTCTCTGCACCCCGCCGTGCTCGGCACGATCGTGACCCACGCGCAATACGGTCCGGGCCGGATGTCGCAGGAAGTGGCGGCCGCCTTTCCCGGGGCTGAGCTGCGCTTCACGATCTCGCTCGAAGACCGCGCCGTACAGCAAAACCCCGGCGAGGCGCTCGAGACCGTGGGAAAGACGCTCGGATCTGCGGCGCTCGAGGGCGCCCTTCCTTCGAGCCGGGACGTACGCATTCTCTGTGAAGCGGCTGGGCGGGAAATCACCCTCACCTTGAACGGGAGCCCCGAAGCCGATCAGTTTCTCTCGATGCTCCCGATGACGGTGCGCATGGGGGAATTCGGCGGTCGCGAATTCTACGGTCCCGCCGCAGGCCCGCGCGAAATCCGGACTTCGGGCGAAGGGGATTACCGCTTTGAGAACGGAACGCTCACCTACTGCCCGACCAACGACACGGTGGCGATTTTCTACGACCAGTCTTCGCGTCCCCGCCTCACGATGGCGGTCTTCCCGATGGGGCGGGTGACAAGCGACTTGAAAGTGTTTGACGAGCTGCCGAGCAGCGCCGTCTTCACTTTCCGTCGCGCCCCTTGAGGGTCATTCGAACCAATATGGACACTCTTTTCGCCCGGGAGGGACTTCATGCAGATCTCTTTCTTTTCCCCGCGCCGTGCGCGGATCACTTCGGCTTGCGTGCCGCCCCTTGTGCTTTCTGTCTTCGGAGCCTTCCTCGCGGCACCAGCCGCCGAGGCTTCGTCGGTCGCCGTCGTCTATTTCAGTCAATACGACAACGTGGCGCCCGAAGCGCTCGCCGCACTGCAAAAGGAGCACCCCGAGCGCATCGACGCCCGAAGCGGCGCGAGCCTTGCGGCGCCCGGACTCGTGGGGCTCGTCGCACGGTGGTCGGCCGCCGCTTTGCGCACCGAACCTCGCCCCATCGTGGTTCGGGACCCGTACGACGCCGACTATCGGGTCTGTCTCGCGCGGGTCGAGGAGGAACGCGAAACCCAGGCGCGGCCGCCGCTTGCCGAGCGCACTCGGGCGGCCGCACAGGCCGTTCGAGAAGCCGACCGAATCGTTCTGGCCGTTCCGAACTGGGGCTACACCCTGCCCGCGGGGGTGAGGCGTTTTCTCGAGGAAAACGCTTCGTCCTTCGCCGGCAAGACCGTCGCGCCGATCGTCGTGCACGGTACGGGCGGCCTGGCCGGCACGATCGACGCGCTCCGGGCGGACCTTCCCGGGGTGCGGGTGCTCGATGCGTTGTCGCTCACGCGCGAAGAGGTTCGCGGTGCCCGGGAGACGGTCGAGCACTATGTCGAACGTTCCGTCGCGGGGAAGAGCGGACCGAGCGCACCCTGACGGCCTTCCCCTTTTTTCGCCTTTTCTTTTTTCTCAACGATCCGCCCCGGCGGATTTCCCGCTCACTCTTGGAGACTTTTATGACCCACAAACTCCATCGCCGCGCCTTCATCACCACGTCGGCCGCCTTGGCGGCGAGCACCACGCTGCCGTTTTCGTCGACACGCGCCGCGACAGGCGTCCGCATTCCGGCGGAGGCCGACATGCCCTATATCCTCAAGACCCGCCGTCTGGGAAGCGGTCGGGCCGCCATGAACGTGACGAGCCTCGGCTTCGGCTGCATGGGCTCTTCGTACAACCGCGGCGCCGTGCCGTCGCACGAAGCGCTGCTGTCGCTCTTTCGTCAGGCGGTCGAACACGGCTGCAACTTTTTCGATACGGCCGAAATCTACGGGCCGCACACGAATGAAAGACTGACGGGGGAAGCCTTGGAACCCGTGCGCGACCGCGTGCAGATCGCGACGAAGTTCGGGCACCGCATTGAAAACGGTTACTATTTCCCCGGGGAACTCAACAGCCGTCCCGAACAAATTCGCGCCGTCTGCGAAGAGTCCCTCAAGCGCCTTCGCACCGACCACATCGACCTCTTTTATCAGCACCGGCTCGACCCCAAGGTGCCGATCGAAGACGTTGCGGGTACGGTGGCCGATCTCATCCGCGAAGGGAAGGTGAAGTATTTCGGTCTCTGCGAAGTGGGGCCCGAAACCCTGAGGCGCGCCCACGCCGTGTGCCCGGTGACGGCGGTGCAGAGCGAATACCACATCATGTGGCGCGAACCCGAGACGCTCCTTTTCCCGACTCTGAAGGAACTCGGCATCGGCTTCGTGCCGTACAGTCCGCTCAACCGCGGTTTCCTGGGAGGCGACATCAACGAATACACGCAGTTCGATCCCGCGCGCGACAATCGTCAGACGCTGCCGCGCTTTACGCCGGAAAACCTGCGCAAAAACTACCGCGTCGTCGAAGCGCTCCACCGCTTCGGCCGCACCCGCGGCATGACGGCCGCGCAGGTGTCGCTCGCCTGGCTCTTGGCCAAGGGCGACTTCATCGTCCCGATCCCCGGAACGACGAAGGTGTCGCACATGGAAGAAAACTTCCGGTCGGCCGAATTTGCGGTGAGCGACGCGGATTGGCGCGCGCTCGAAGCGGAAATCGACCAAATCGAGATCTCGGGCGATCGCTATCCCGCCGATCAGCAGGCGCAGGTGGAAAAGCGCTGAGGGCCGAGAGGCTTGCGTTCTCCTTCCTGCCTGGTTCGGCACCGGGAAGGTTTGGGCGGTGCAGAGGGGGCGCCGCTTTTTTTTCGACGGAAAAAAGGCGGTCGGACCGTCGGCGCTGTCTTTTGGCGCCGAGTCGTCCCGCCCCCGACATATGCTGACGGGGCCCGTGAGCGCTGTTCTTCGAAAGAATTCGGTCCCTTTTCGCAAGGGTGCGAATTTGTAAAACCTTACTTGCGTAATCAAGAATTTTATCGTAATATCCGAGCGATTCAATCGGGTTTTCCCAAAGATCAGCAGAAGGAGACGTTCGTGAAACTGACGACGAAAGGTCGCTTTGCCGTGACGGCTATGGTGGATTTGGCGCTGCATTTGAGCGAGGCGCCTGTGCGCATCGCGCTCATCGCCGAACGCCAGAACCTTTCGGTGGCGTACCTCGAGCAGATCTTCTGCAAGCTTCGCCGTGCCGGTCTCGTCACGAGCGCCCGCGGCCCCGGCGGCGGGTACCGCCTCGGCGATCTGCCGGAAAACATTTCCGTGGGACAAATCATCGATGCCGTCGACGAGGACATCGATGCGACTCAGTGTCATGGAGGCGACACCTGCAAGGGCGGCGCCGCCTGTCTCACGCACCATCTTTGGGAAGATCTCAACCGCGTCACGTCGGAGTTTCTCTCTCGCGTGACGCTTGCCGACATGGTTCGCCGCAACGAAGAGCGCGCCGCCCGCAAGGAGGCGCACGTTTCTGTCGACATTCCGGTTCGGCGCCGCAACTGATTTGTTTTGACCCCGACCATTACTGATCGTGCAGCGCCCGCTGACGCTGTCACCTCCTAAGGAGCTTCGATACACATGACTAAGCCCGTGTACTTGGACTACTCCGCCACGACCCCGGTGGATCCGCGCGTGGTGGACAAAATGGTGCCGTACCTCTACGAGCGTTTCGGCAATCCCGCGTCCCACAGCCATGCCTACGGCTGGGAAGCCGAAAAGGCCGTGGAAGAGGCCCGCGGCCACGTCGCGGCGCTGATCGGCGCCGATCCGCGCGAAATCGTCTGGACGTCGGGCGCGACCGAGGCCGACAATCTCGCCCTCAAGGGGATTGCGCACTTCTACAAGGAAAAGGGTCGTCACCTCATTACGGTGAAGACCGAACACAAGGCGATTCTCGACTCGATGCGCCATCTCGAGACGGAAGGGTTTGAAGTCACCTACCTTGACGTCGAGGAAAACGGGCTTCTCGATCTCGAAAAGCTCAAGGCCGCGATCCGGCCCGACACGATCCTCGTCTCCGTCATGGCGGTGAACAATGAGATCGGCGTCGTGCAGGATCTCGTCGAAATCGGCCGCATCTGCCGAGAACACAAAATCTTCTTCCATTGCGACGCTACGCAGGCGCCGGGCCACATCAAGATCAACGTCGACGAATGGAACGTCGACCTGATGAGTCTTTCGGGCCACAAGGTATACGGTCCCAAGGGGGTCGGCGCCCTCTACGTGCGCCGCAAGCCGCGCGTGCGCCTCGAGTGTCAGATGCACGGCGGCGGCCACGAGCGAGGGATGCGTTCGGGCACGCTCCCCACGCACCAGATCGTCGGCATGGGCGAAGCCTACCGCCTGGCCAAGGAAGAGTTCGACGTCGAAGTGCCCCGCATCAAGGCGCTGCGTGACCGTCTCTGGGACGGCATCCGCAAGAACATTCCCGAGGTCTACCTCAACGGCGACTGGGAACACCGTTCGCCCCACAACCTCAACGTGAGCTTCGCCTACATCGAAGGCGAAAGCCTCATGCTCGCCCTGAAGGACATCGCGGTGTCGTCTGGTTCGGCCTGCACTTCCGCGTCGCTTGAACCCTCCTATGTCCTTCGTGCGCTCGGACGCGACGACGAACTCGCCCACAGCTCGATCCGTTTTACGCTCGGTCGCTTCACGACCGAGGAAGACATCGACTTCGTCGTGAAGACCCTCACGGAGAAGGTGGCGCAGCTGCGCGAAATGAGTCCGCTCTGGGAAATGTTCAAGGAAGGGATCGATCTCTCGAAGATCACTTGGACGGAACACTGATCAATTTGTCGGGCGCCCCGAACGGGCGCCCTTCGGAGACCGCTATGGCTTACAGCGAAAAACTGATGGATCACTATGAGCACCCCCGCAACGTCGGGACGCTCGACAAGAACGCCGACAACGTCGGCACCGGCATGGTGGGCGCCCCCGCCTGCGGCGACGTCATGCGCCTGCAGATTCAGGTGAACGACGAAGGCGTCATTGAAGACGCCAAGTTCAAAACCTACGGCTGCGGTTCGGCCATCGCGTCGTCTTCGCTCGTGACCGAATGGGTAAAGGGCAAGACCCTCGACGAAGCCGGTCAGCTCACGAACAGCCAGATCGCCGAGGAGCTCGCGCTCCCGCCCGTGAAGATTCACTGCTCGATTCTCGCCGAAGACGCGATCAAGGCGGCGATCGAAGACTACCGTTCCAAGCAGAAGTAAGGAGTGCAGTATGGCCGTTACGCTCACGGAAGCCGCCGCCCGTCACGTTCAGAAGTACATTGACCGCCGCGGCAAGGGCCTTGGTCTGCGCCTCGGCGTCAAGACGTCGGGGTGCTCGGGAATGGCTTACAAGCTCGAGTTCGCCGACGAAATCCACGACGACGACAAGGTCTACGAAAGCTTCAACGTGAAGGTGATCGTGGACGAGAAGAGCCTTCCCTACCTCGACGGTACGGAGCTCGACTACACGCGCGAGGGTCTGAACGAGGGCTTCCGCTTCCATAACCCCAATGAAAAGTCTCACTGCGGCTGCGGGGAATCCTTCCATGTCTGACGTTCGAATGAGTCCCTACGAACTCTTCGGACTTCCCGAAACGTACGCGCTCGACGAGACGCTTCTCGCCGAGCGCCATCGTGCGGCGATGCAGAAGGTTCACCCCGACCGCTTCGCCGACCGCTCGGCTGCGGAGCGGCGCGTCGCCGAACAGTGGAGCGCCGTCATCAACGAAGCCTTCGAAACGCTGAAGAGTCCCGTGAAGCGCGCCGTGTGGCTCGCCAAAAAGCGCGGCGCCGAGGTGGAGACCGAGGGGCAGGTGCGCATGCCCGCCGACTTCCTCATGAAGCAGCTCGACTGGCGCGAACGTCTCGAAGAGGCGGACGAAACCGAACGCAGTGCGCTTCTCGAAGAAGTCGAATCCGAAGCGAAGTCGCTCGAAGCGGCGCTCGAGGCGGCCTTTGATCGAGAGAACGACCCCGTGTGTGGAGCCGATCTCGCACGCCGTCTGCTCTTCATCGTCAAGTTTTTGCAGGATGCGCGCCGCGCATCGGCTTGAGAACATTTTCTGTCATGGCACTTTTTCAAATTGCGGAGCCCGGTGAGTCAGCCGCCCCGCACGAACACCGTTTGGCCGTGGGGATCGACCTCGGCACGACCAATTCGCTCGTGGCGAGCGTGATCAGCGCAAGCACCGAAGTGATCGCCGACGAAACAGGGCGAAAGCTCCTTCCCTCCGTGGTCCGCTACCTCGCTGACGGAAGCGTCGTGACGGGAGCGGACGCCCTTGCGGCGGCCGAGTCCGACCCGGCCAACACTGTTTCCTCCGCCAAGCGTCTGATCGGCCGTCGTCTCGCCGACATCGAGCACGCCGAGCATCTGCCTTATGAAATCGAAGACGCCGAAGGGATGTTGCGCATCCGCACGGCGGCGGGTCCCAAGACGCCGGTGGAGGTGAGCGCCGAGATTCTCAAGACCCTGCGCGACCGCGCCGAAGCACGCTTCGGAGGCGAACCCCTTTCGGGCGCCGTCATCACGGTGCCCGCTTATTTCGACGACGCTCAGCGTCAGGCGACGAAGGATGCCGCGCGGCTTGCGAACCTCACGGTGCTTCGCCTTCTGAACGAACCCACCGCCGCTGCGCTCGCCTACGGGCTCGACAACGGCGCCGAAGGGCTCTATCTCATCTACGATTTGGGCGGCGGCACGTTCGATGTGTCGCTTCTCAAGCTCACGAAAGGGGTTTTTGAGGTGCTTGCAACCGGCGGCGACTCGGCTCTGGGCGGGGACGACTTCGACCACCGTGTCTTCTGCTGGGCGCTCGAAGAGGTGCGTAAGGAATTCGGTTCGATCGGAATTCTCTCGCAGGAAGAAAAGCGCCGCCTCCTCAACGCCGCCCGCGCGGCGAAGGAGGCGCTCACCGAGCTCGAGGAAACGCCGCTCACCGTGACGCTCGCCGACGGCAGGACGACGACCCTCACGCTCACGCGAAAGACCTTTGAAGACCTTACCTGTCACCTCGTTCGCAAGACGATCGACGCCGTCGGCCGAGTTTTGCACGACGCCGACGTCAAGACCGAGGACATCCGCGGGATCGTTCTCGTGGGCGGCGCCACACGCATGCCGATCATTTCGCAGTGTGTGGAACGTTCCTTCGGACTCAAGCCCCTGAGCGACATTGATCCCGATCAGGTCGTGGCGGTCGGGGCCGCGATGCAGGCGAACAAACTCGTCGGCAACGCTTCGGGCGACGACTGGCTCCTTCTTGACGTGACGCCGCTCTCGCTCGGTCTCGAAACAATGGGCGGGCTCGTCGAAAAGGTGATTCCCCGCAACAGTCCGATTCCGATCGCGCGGGCGCAGGACTTTACGACCTTCCGCGACGGTCAGACCGCGATGGCGATTCACGTCGTGCAGGGCGAGCGCGAGGTGGTGGACGCCTGTCGCTCGCTTGCGCGTTTCGAGCTGCGCGGCATTCCGCCGATGGCTGCGGGCGCGGCCCGTATCCGCGTGACCTTTGAGGTCGACGCCGACGGCCTGCTCTCGGTTTCTGCCCGCGAACAGGAGACGGGCGTCGAAGCCTCCGTTACGGTGAAGCCCTCCTACGGGCTTACGGACGACGAAATCGTCCGTATGCTGCGCGACGGCACGGGTTCGGCCGCAGCCGACATGGCGGCTCGCGAACTGCGCGAACAGCAGGTCGAAGCGCGCCGCCTTCTCGAATCGATTCACGGAGCCTTGAAGGCCGACGGCGATCTTCTTTCGTCCGAAGAGCGCGCGCGCATCGACGGACTCGTCGAGACGCTCTCGGGGCTCGTCACCTCGGACGATACGGACGTCATCCGAAACGCGATCGAAACGCTCTCCAAAGAAACCGAATCCTTTGCCGCCCGGCGCATGAACCGTTCGATTCTCGCGGCGCTCGCCGGACATTCCGTGGATGATTTTGCTTCCGAAGGGAAGGAGTGAACCATGCCTCTCGTTAAAGTTTTGCCGCATGAAGAAATCTGCCCGCAGGGGGTTGAATTCGAAGCCGTCCCGGGGGACAACCTCGCCCGCGCGCTTCTTGCGCACGGCGTCGCGATCGAGCACGCCTGCGAATTCTCCTGCGCCTGCTCGACCTGCCACGTGTACGTGCGCGAAGGGCTCGATTCTCTGAACGAACCCTCCGACAACGAGCTCGATCATCTCGATGCCGCCTGGGGCGCGGGTCTTTACTCGCGTCTCTCCTGTCAGACGACGGTGGGGGAAGAGGACATCACGATCGAAATCCCGAAGTACTCGCGCAATCACGCCAAAGAGCATTGAGGCGGGTGGGGTGTAAGACAAAAGGTCTCCGAACGGCGGTTCGGAGACCTTTTTTCAATGGAGGCGTTCGGCGAGTACTGACCAGGATCGGGCCGCGTCGGAGAGCATTCGTCCTGAAAGGATGAGCGAGCGAACCTCTTGAGCGCTGAAGGATTCGAAGCGCTCGACTTCGCCGTCGCGGGCGGCGAGTCGGGGAGGAGAGGGCGTGCGCAGCAAGCGGTTGAGCGTAGTTTCGACAAGACGTCCTTCGGGTACGAGCCGGTCTTCCGTGAGGTTGGGCCCTTCGAGAAGGGAGAGGTTCTCCAGACGCAGGCCCGCCTCTTCATAAGCTTCTCGAAAGAGAGCCTCCCGAGGGGATTCGTCGCCCGAGAGGAGTCCGCCCACGGGAGAGTCCCAGAGTCCCGGACCGATGCGCTTTCGGGCGCTCCGCTTCGCGAGCCAGAATCGTTTCCCCTCCAGAATCCAGAGACGCACGCAGACGGTCGGAAGACCAAGAGGGCGAAAGAGCTGTCGGTCGACGAGCGCGATCGTTTCCCCGCCCGAGCGAAGGGGCAGTTTTTCGCCAAGCGGCGCTAGTTCCGGAAAAAGTGCGAAGAGCCCCGCAAACCAGGCTTCCCGTTCGGTTCGCGTTTCCGGAAGAACAAAGCGGCCGTTGATGAGAACGCCCGCCGAAAGGAGGCGCTCGGCCGCCCAGTCGACGGGACGCCCCGCAACCGCGTTTCGCCACAGCAAAACGGCGCCCCGCCCGTCGGGCGGAAGCGCCGTTTGCTGAGAAACGAAGCCCGTCATCCGGCGAGGTTCGTTTCCGGACGCATGTGCGGGAAGAGCAGCACGTCGCGGATCGTCGAGGCGTTCGTGAGGAGCATCACGAAGCGGTCGATGCCGATGCCGCAGCCGCCCGTCGGCGGGAGGCCGTATTCGAGCGCGCGGATGTAGTCGGCGTCGTAGTACATGGCTTCGTCGTCGCCGTGGCTCTTGGCGTCGGCCTGGGCCTTGAAGCGGGCGGCCTGGTCTTCCGGATCGTTCAGTTCCGAGAAGCCGTTGGCCGTTTCGCGGCCGGCGATGTAGAGCTCGAAGCGTTCCGTCATCGTCGGATCCGTATCGGAGGCGCGCGCCAGGGGCGAGACCTCGATCGGGAAGTTGATGATGAAGGTCGGCTGAATGAGCTTGGACTCGGCCGTTTCTTCAAAGAGCGCCATCTGCAGGGCGCCGAGGCCGGCGAATTCCGGCTGCGGTTCGCCGAGGCGGGCAAGTTCGGCGCGCAGGAAGTTTTCGTCCTGCAGCTCTTCGTCCGTATAGTGCGGCGCGTAGGTCTTGATTGCTTCAAAAGGCGTCAGACGCGCGAAGGGCTTTGAGAGGTCGATCGTCATGCCCTGGTACTCGATCACGGCGGAACCGGTGGCTTCGACGGCGACGGTGCGCAGGAGGTTTTCCGTGAATTCCATCTGATCGAGATAGGTCCAGTACGTGCAGTAGAACTCCATCATCGTGAATTCGGGATTGTGACGAACCGACACGCCTTCGTTGCGGAAGTTGCGGTTGATCTCAAAGACCCGTTCGAAGCCGCCTACGACGAGGCGCTTCAGATAGAGTTCCGGCGCGATGCGCAGGTACATGTCCATGTCGAGCGCGTTGTGGTGCGTCACGAAGGGTTTGGCGTTGGCGCCGCCCGGAATCGGGTGGAGCATCGGCGTTTCGACTTCGAGGAAGCGGTGCGCAAGCATGTAGTTGCGGATCGAGGCGATGGCCTTCGAGCGCGTGAGAAAACGCTGGCGCGACTCTTCGTTCATGATGAGGTCGACGTAGCGCTGGCGATAGCACATTTCCGTGTCGCAGAGGCCCTTGTGCTTGTCGGGAAGCGGACGGATGTTCTTCGTCATCAGGCGCAGTTCGCGCGCGCGGATCGATAGCTCGCCGCGCTTTGTGCGAAAGAGCGTCCCCTTGATGGCGACGATGTCGCCGAGGTCCCAGGTCTTGAAGTCGGCGTAGGTTTCTTCACCGACGTCGGCGGGCGTGATGAAGTACTGCATTTCGCCCGTGAAGTCGCGTACGGTGGCGAAGCTCGCCTTCCCCATGACGCGCTTCAACATCATGCGGCCCGAGCAGGCGACTTCGGGCGCGGCCGCTTCGAGCTCTTCGGCGGTCATTTCGCCGTACTTGGCGCGCAAATCGCCGAAGAGGTCTTCGCGATGAAAGTCGTTCGGATAGGCGACGCCCTTTTCGCGCAGGCGAAGAAGCTTGGCGCGGCGTTCCGCGATGATGTGGTTTTCGTCTTCCGCCGCCAGCGCGGCATTCTGAACTTGTTCTTCGGACATGGTTTCCAAATCCTTGTCTAAATTGATCAGGCGGCGCCGACGCCGAGCTTCAGAGAGGCTTCGATGAACTGATCGAGGTCTCCGTCGAGAACGGCTCCGGTGTTGCCGGTTTCCACGTTGGTGCGCAAATCCTTGACGCGCGACTGGTCGAGCACATAGCTGCGGATCTGATGACCCCAGCCGATGTCGGATTTCGACTCTTCGAGCTTCGTCTGTTCTTCCATGCGCTTACGCATTTCCAGCTCGTAGAGCTTGGCCTTCAGTTGCTGCATCGCTTTTTCGCGGTTGCGGTGCTGCGAACGGTCGTCCTGGCAGATCGTGATGATGCCGGAAGGAACGTGGTGAATTCGCACGGCCGATTCCGTCTTCTGAATGTGCTGACCGCCCGCGCCCGAAGCGCGGAAGACGTCGATCTTGAGGTCGGCGGGATTGATCTCGATTTCGATCGAATCGTCGACTTCGGGATAGACGTAGACGGACGTGAACGACGTGTGACGGCGGGCGTTCGCATCAAACGGGCTCTTGCGCACGAGACGGTGAATGCCCGTTTCGGTGCGAAGCGTCCCGTAGGCCCATTCGCCTTCGATAAAGAGCGTGGCGGATTTGATCCCGGCGACGTCGCCGGCGGATTCTTCTTCGAGCGTAACCTTGAAGCCCTTGCGTTCGGCGTAGCGCATGTACATGCGTTCGAGCATGCTCGCCCAGTCTTGGGCTTCGGTGCCGCCCGCGCCCGCCTGAATTTCAAGGTAGCAGTTCGACGAGTCCATCGGTTGGTTGAACATGCGCTTGAATTCGAGCTGAGCGACTTCGCGTTCGATCGCTTCAACGTCCTGTCCGACGGCTTCGAGCGTTTCCCAGTCTTCTTCGGCCATGGAAAGTTCGAAGAGGTCGGCCGCGTCGTTCACACCGGCCGTGAGCCGGTTGAAGCTGCCGACGATGTCGTCCAAGAGCTTCTTTTCCTTGCTGATTTCCTGGGCGTGTTTCGGATCGTTCCAAAGATCCGGATTTTCCACTTCCCGGTTTACTTCTTCGAGTCGGCGCGCTTTGCGATCGACGTCAAAGATACCTCCGAAGTTCGATCAGGCGGTGGCGCAGATCTTCCGTCATGTTCTGAATCTGATTGATGCGTTCGACTTCCATGGAAAACTCTCTGGAAGGGGCCGACGAGAAACGTTCGGCTTCCTTCGGGAAAAAAAAGATGAAAAAAAAAGGCCGCCCGGCGAACGGGCGGCCGCGGGAGCCTTTCATTATAGATGGATGGGGTTTTTCGGGTTCGTCGTGGGCGCGATTTTTCCGATCGAAAAAAGGAAGTCGGTACGGGTTCACATCGCTCTTGGATGGAATGTCGGCGGGCCGACAAATCGGCGGGAGCAAAGACGGCCGCGCTTCCGACGCCGCTCTCCGTCGAGCAAGAGAGCTGAAGATTGGGTCGTTCAAACGGGTTGGGCAACGGTACGAAAATCTCGGGGGCGTCGAGCCCCTGATTTTCCCGAGAGGACGAAAGGTCAGGATTCCACCGCTTCGACGAGAAGCTGGATGAGGCGTCGGCCGTTGAACTCGTTGATCGTGGGACGGTAGGCAAGGCGCGACGCGGTAAGAAGCGGGGCGTTGCGGCGAAAGAAAATCCCTTCGAAACGCTGACCGCCCAACTCGAGCGAAAGCTTGAGATGTGCGTCCTTCAAAACGGTCTGCCGCACGACGCGGAAGTCGTTGGCAAAGAGCGGCGCTTCAAAGCCCTGTCCCCAGATGCCGCGCTCGAGCGTCTGACAGAGGCGCTCGGAAATCTCGTCGGGCGCAAGACCTCCGTCGATCAGTACGTTTCGCTCGAAGACGGCCGGATCGGCATGCTCGGCGACCACCGCCTCAAACGCGCGGCCGAAGCGCTCGTAACTCTCTTCGCGGATGGTGAGGCCCGCCGCCATGGCATGTCCCCCGAAGCGAAGAATGAGGCCGGGCTCGATCTTGGAGACGAGATCGAGCGTGTCGCGCAGATGAATGCCCGGAATCGAGCGCCCCGAGCCCTTGAGTTCACCTTCGGCCGTGCGGGCGAAGGCGATGGTCGGGCGGTGCACCTTTTCCTTGATGCGCGAGGCGACGAGACCGACGACGCCTTCGCTGAAGCTGTCGTCAAGGAGTGACAGGGCGTGCACGTGTTCGATGTCGGCGGCCGCGACCGCGAGGTCCGCGGCGTGCTGCATCTCCTCTTCGAGTTCGCGGCGCTCCTGATTGATCTGATTGAGCGCTTCGGCGTAGTGACGCGCCCGATCGGGGTCGTCGGTGAGCAGACACTCGATTCCGTATTCCATCGTCGCGAGACGCCCGGCCGCGTTGATGCGCGGTCCGATGCGAAAACCGAAGTCGCGCGCCGAGGCGTTTCCCATGCTGCAGCGCGCCACGCTGAAGAGCGCGGCGATTCCCGGGTGCGTGCGCCCTTCGCGGATGCGCTTGAGTCCCTGCGAGACGAGGATGCGGTTGTTCTTGTCGAGCTTCACGACGTCGGCCACCGTGCCGAGGGCGACGAGGTCGACGAGTTCGTTGAGGCGGGGCTGCGTCTGCGCCGTAAAGGCACCCGCGTCGCGAAGTCTCGCGCGAAGGGCGAGGAGCACGTAAAAGATGACGCCGACGCCTGCGAGCGACTTTGAAGGAAATCCGCAGCCGCGCTGATTGGGATTCACGATCGCGACGGCGGGCGGCGTGTCGTCGGCGGGAAGGTGATGATCCGTGATGACGACGTCGATCCCGAGCGTCGCTGCGTGCCGCACGGCCTCGGCCGAAGAAATGCCGTTGTCCACCGTGAGGATGACCTGCGGAGGATTCGGACGGGAGACCAGGAGATCGACGATCGTGGTCGTGAGGCCGTAACCGTGGCGAACACGGTCGGGTACGAAGTAGTCGACGGAGAGGCCGAGCGCGCGAAGGCCTCGGATTCCGACTGCGCAGGCCGTGGCGCCGTCGCAGTCGTAGTCGGCGACGATCGTGACGCGTTCCCCGCGGGTACGAGCGGCAAGAAGCCGTTCGGCGGCGCGGTCGATTCCCGTGAGAAGGTCCGGAGCGAGCATGCCGCTCCAGGTTTCGTTGAGGTCTTCGGGCGAGCGGATGCCGCGCGCCGAGAGGGCCCGCGCCACGGGCGGGAGATACCCCGCCGTCGTGAGAACGTTCGCGGCGTTCGGATCGTAGGGACGGGTGACGAAGGTCGTCATGCCGCCTCCGAGCCGTCGACGCACCAGGCTTCGGGTTGAACGCTGGGTCGTTTGAAGAGCGAAAGCAGTCCCGATTCGGGCGGAAGAAGCGTTGCCGACGCCGTGCATCCGAAGGCGATCGGAATGAAGCGGTCAAAGCGGGACTTGAGCTTCAAAAGATCGTTCCAACGCTCGAGCACCTTGGAAAGCGCGTCTTCCCAGGCTTCGATATCGCCCGTGCGGGCCGGGGTGAAGAGATCGTCGAAGACGACGACGGCGTCTCCCGGAGGCGAAGGCGGCATCGGGCGCGAGAGCGTCCCGATTGTGTCGGGGCGAAGTCCCGCCGCGACGGCGAGACCGCGCACGATTGGATCGTCCGTCCATAGGGCGCGGATCGTCGAGGGACGAAGACGGAAGTTGGCGCGCCCCGCGTCGGAGAGATGAAGACGAACCTCGAGGATCGGGCGAAGCGCTTCTTCGGCCGCCTTGAGGAAGGCCTCGGCCTTTTCGGCGCCGTTGCCCTCGATGCGGCGCTTCCGGGCGGGGAGGCCCGAAAGAACGGGGGCGGGCGTGGCGTCGAAGGCAAAGTCCTCGGGGCCCGTGAGAAAGAGGCGGCCGTCCCAGCTCTGAAGCCGCAGACCTTTCTCCTGCGCAACGCGGCGGAGCACGTCGAAGACACGCAGGAATTCGAGTTCCTCAAAGCGGACGGGTTCGATTCGGCCTTCTTTTTCCGTGAAGGGCGTCAGAAGCGCCATCGCCTCGCTCAGATGGGGCGCGTCGAAACTTCGCCACAGAAGCGGGGCGATCGGCGGGAAATTGCTCTTCTGACCGAGCACGCGCCAGAGCCATACGTAGTGGGCGGCGTGCGCGTGAACGTCGTCGACGAGCGTTTGAAACTTGACGGTTTCGACACCCTTGCCGAACCGTTCGAGCAGGGCCCGGCTGTCGGACGAGAGGCGCTCAAAGCTCCCGCGATCGAGTCGGGCGCCGGGCAGGAGTACGTAACAATTGGACATCTGTATTTCTTCGGATGGCTGTGTGTGGCGCAAAGTTTAGCGATCTTGCCGCCGACGTGCATCGTACAATGTCGGCTCTGACGATTACTCGGAACCTTTCCCGTGAAGACACCCTTTGAACTATTCATCAGTCTCACCTACACGAGAGCGGGGCGGCGGGGCCGTCGAAAAGACCGCTTCATGAGCTTCATTTCCGCGATGTCGGTGACCTCGATCGCGCTCGGCGTCGCGGCGCTCATCATCGTTCTGAGCGTCATGAACGGCTTTCAGAAGGAAGTGCGCGACCGCATGCTCAGCGTCGTGCCGCACATTGAGGTGATGGGCCCTCGAGGCGCCCTCCAAGACTGGCATCCGCTCGCGGATGCCGTCCTTCAGGTGCCGGGCGTCGTTGCGGCGGCACCCTACGTGACCGGACAGGGACTTTTGAGCTCCGGGCGTACGGTGCGCGGGGCCGTCGTGAAGGGGGTCGATCCCGCCGCGGAAGGCGCGGTGAGCGACCTCGCCATGCAGCTTCGGGACGGGGCCGAGCTTTCGGTGCTAGAGCCCGGAAGCTTTCGCGTAATTCTCGGGCGAGATCTTGCCAACGCCCTTCGGGTGCGTCCGGGCGATAAAGTGGCTCTCCTTGTGCCCGAAGGCAACATGACGCCGACGGGACTTGTCCCCCGCATGAAGCAGTTCACTGTCGCGGCGCTTTTTCAGAGCGGACATTATGAATACGATTCGAGCATGGCCGTCGTGCACGTCGACGACGCGGCCGCGCTCTTTCGAACGGGCGGTCCGCAGGGACTGCGCGTCAAGACGACGGACATGAACGAAGCGCCCGTCATCGCGCAGCGGCTTCTCTCGGTTCTTCCCTCCGGATTTTGGGCGGCGGACTGGTCGCGGCAGAACCGCACGTGGTTTGCCGCCGTGCAGGTTGAAAAGCGCATGATGGGGATCATCCTCTTCCTCATCGTTCTGGTCGGGGCCTTCGGACTCGTGTCGACCCTCGTGATGACGGTGAAGGAAAAGCGTTCCGACATCGCGATTCTGCGCACGCTCGGCGCTTCGAGCGGCTCGATCATGACGATCTTCGTCGTGCAGGGGGCGATCGTGGGACTTCTCGGCGTCGCGGTCGGGACGGCGGCGGGGCTCGCCGTCGCCTACAACGTGGGCGCCATCGTGGAGGCGATCGAAGCGCTTCTGGGCGTCGAATTCCTCCCCAAGGAGATCTATTTCATCTCGTCGATGCCGTCGGACCCGCGCATGAGCGACATCGTTCCGATCGCGGTCTTTTCCTTCCTCTTGAGCCTCGTCGCCACGGTGTATCCGAGCTGGCGCGCGGCGCAAACCCATCCTGCGGAGGCCCTGCGTTATGAATGAGAAAGATGTGGTGTTGGAGGCGCGGGACGTCGAGAAGAGCTACCGCGACGACGCGACGGCGGTCCCCGTGCTGCGGGGCGTGAACCTCATCGTTCGCCGCGGGGAAACCGTGGCGATCCTCGGCACTTCGGGGTCGGGAAAGTCCACGCTTTTGCACGCGCTCGGCGGCCTCGACACGGTCGACGCGGGCGAAGTAACCGTGGCGGGCGAATCGATGACGGGCCTCTCATCGAACGCCCGGGGAAGACTGCGCAACGCCCACCTCGGGTTCGTGTATCAGTTCCATCACCTGCTCCCCGAATTCACGGCGCTCGACAATGTGGCGATGCCGCTTTGGATTCGACGCCTTCCCAAGGAGGAGGCGAGGGAGCGCGCCCGCAGGCTTCTCGCCGCCGTCGGCCTTTCGCACCGGGAGGATCATCTCCCTTCGCAGCTCTCGGGAGGCGAGAGGCAGCGCGTCGCCATCGCCCGCGCGGTCGTGACCGATCCCGACTGCATTCTCGCCGACGAGCCGACGGGAAATCTTGACGAAGAGACGGCTTCGGCGGTGTTCGATCTCTTTTTGTCGCTCGCGCGCGAGAAGGGAACGGCGATCGTGATCGTGACACACGATCGAGCGCTTGCGGCGCGGTGCGACCGCACGGTCACGCTGCTTTCGGGACGGATTCATGAGTGAGGTCGAGTGGGTCGATACGCACAATCATCTGCAGGTCGACATTTTCGACAAGGATGTTGATGCGCTGTGGGAGCGTGCGAAAAGCCTCGGCGTCACGGACGCCGTAATCACTGCGGGCAGTGCGGCGGACTGGAGTCGGGTGGTGCTTCGCGCCCGAAAGTTGCAAATTCACTACACGCTGGGAATTCATCCGCTATATGTCGACCAGTCAAAAGATGAAGACTTGAATTTATTGTGGGACAGGTTGAACGAGGCGCTGGACGATCCTCTGTTCGTCGGCATAGGCGAGATCGGACTCGAAGAGAACCCGCATATGCGGGATGAGGCGTTCTTTGCCCGACAGCTAGACTTCGCCGCGAAGCTTGCATTGCCGGTGTCCGTGCACGTGCGAAAGTCCGCCTCCCGGGTGCTCAAGTATCTGCGGAGGCGCCGCGGGGTGACGGGCGTCATCCACGCTTTCAACGGCTCCGACGTCGAGCGCGAGGCCTTCCTGTCGCTCGGCTTTCGACTGGGATTCGGTGGCGCTGCGACCTACGAAGGGAGCCGCCGCATCCGCCGACATCTCTCCGAAGTGCCGGACTGGGCCTGGGTGCTCGAAACGGACGCTCCCGACATGCCGTCCTCCGCCCGACGGGACCGGGGCGAACTGCGCACCGAACCCGCGGATCTCGCCGAATACGGCCGGCTCGCCGCGCAACTTCGGGGCGTGAGCCTTGGAGAAGCCGCGCGCCAGAGTACCGACAATGCGCGAGCTGCTTTTCCGCGGCTTGCCGGACGTTAAGAACAAACGTTGGACGGCGGCCGCTCTTTTCCAACGAAAAGGAGACCGCCGTGCCAAACGCACAACCATCCTTCGCCCGACGAAGCTTCGTTCTGACGCTCTCGGGCGTTTTTCTCTCTTTGAGCGCCGCCGCGGCCGCTTCGTCCATTGATTCCCTCTCGACGCTTCCGACGAGAGCGCTTCCGTCTTCCTCCGCTTTTCTTTCGTCGCCGATCCCGCGGGAAACGATCCCTTTCAAAACCGTTGAGTTCCAAAACCGGAGCGACGTCTGGGAGGAAGGAACGATTGAAGTGCAGCTCAACGTACGCCTCTCCGGAGATAACGCGTTGATCTTGAAGGGCTCCCCCGACGGCGAGGGAGGGGCATCGTCCGACGTTGAATTTCTTCGGGTGTCCGGCCACGACTCGTCGTCGCTCGCCGTCGATCTGCAAGCCTCGACTTCGGATGAGTTCGTGGGGGCTCCGCCGACGCTGCTGCGGCTCGATCGGAAAGCTTTCGACGGCTTTGGCGGACGTTTTTCCGTTCATGCCGGCAGGTGCGCGGCCGTCGTGGTGACGGATCTGGGGGCGCAGCAAGAAGATATTCCCGACTTCTCGCAATGGGATCGGATCAACAGTCAAGACTTCGCCCGTCCGACCCTTTGGATCGACGGTTCCTTTGAGGTAAAGGACAACGTTTTCTTCGCGCTGGGAAATGCCGAGCAAGGTGCGAACATCGCCGTGGGCGGCGACGCACGCCTCATTTTGTCGGGAACGCTCTCCGGTCAGGAATCCCATCTGTCCGGTTCGGGGACCGTCTCCTTCGATCCGGGCGCGCTCGTGCTCGTCACCAAGGATACGTTTGCGCAGACGCAGAAGGACTGGCACGTTCTCTTCGGGAATCTTGAGATTTCAGGACTCGACAATCTTACGGTGTATCTCCCCGACAGCGGTCTTTCAGGAAACTTCGTCGTTTCGGGCGGCGACGTGATCTTTACGACCTACAAGGCCCGGCACACGGGGCCGCTCGGAGGATTTGCTTCGAAACTCGTCGACGCGTTGGACGACCAATGGATGCCCGCGGCCCTGCGGGACTTTCTCGAGGACGAACTCTTTGCGACCGCCGCTTACGGCTCCGACCTCGGGCCCGCCGTCGAGTACCTCGCGACCGCGCATCTGCGCACCGGCCTTGAAGAGGACATGGTAAACGACGCTTCGAGTCTCGCGCCGCAACTCTGGCGAACCGGGAGGGCGGCTAAGCCCGTTTTACCGCTCTGGGTGAGCGAGACCGACCGCAAGGCCTATGAAAAGGCGTGGGAAAAGGCGACGTCCGGCGAGCGCAAGAAACTGCGCAATCCCGCGGATTCTCTGGGAATCTCGCTTTGGGTGGAGGTCACGGACGCAACGTCCGAGTCGGAGACGGCCGCCCACAAGCGCCCGGCCGACCGTCGTGAAACCGACCGAACGGGCTTTCGCCTTGCGGGCGTCTGGTCGCGCGGCGACGACACCTTCGGGGCGATGATGCGCTACGAAGACCGCACGACGACCGTGGGGGTGCACTACGGAACCGAAGCCGATTCGACCGTGACGGGCGCGGCGCTTTGGTGGCAGCGGCCGTTCGGCCGAGGCGACGCGCTCCTCTTTGCGGACTGGTCTGAGGGGTCGGAAGATCTTTCCTACTCGCCTTCGTCGGACGTTTATCTTTCGGCGCGGGACGTGAGTCCCATGCTCTGCACCGTCGGTGGCCTCTATTCGCTACCCGTGGGGACGGGCGAGGCATGGCGGGTCTTCGGGGCGGCAGCTCTGCACCGCATGTCCGACTACTCCCACGAGTGGAAAGCAGGGGACGACGCGGTCGTGCGCGAAAAGACCGACGCGAGAATCTTCGCGAGTCTGGGGCTCGGCGCCCGGTGGGAAAGCGTTCTTTTCCCGAACGTGAAGTGGCTCGAAGGGTGGACGGGCTTTGCCGAGCTGAGCGCCTGGGGCTACGCGGGAGAACTGCGGCGCAAGGGGCGCATAGAGGCGCCCTGGGCCTCGAAAGAGCTCTCCGACTCGTGGCGCGGGAACAAGCTCGCCCGCGTGCGCGGGGAAGGGGCCTTCGGCGTGCGCGGCGCCTGGCGCAACTACCGCTTTGCGGCGTCGGGGCGTTTTGCCGGCGGTGCCGACGGGTACGAGAGCCGCAGCTGGCTGATCACGGTCGGCCGTCAGTACTAAGCGCAAGCGCGGAGTCCGAAATTTTTCGAGCCGGGGCGGGATGATTTCCATCCCGCCCTACGCTTTGAAACAACCGCCGGAATGCGGCGCCGCTCTTCTCAAGAGAATCTTCTCTATACTTTTCAGACACGGCGAAGAAAAACGTACCGCCGAGAAAGGAAGGAGGGAGCTGTGACGACCGAAGCAGCAGCGCCGACGATCGATGTGAACCTGGCCCGCACCCTGGCGGAGCCTCTTTATAAAAACGTAACGCTTTCCACGGGCGAAAACGCGCTGGCGCATGCCGACGGCATCGCCGAAATTCTGCGGGGCTTTCGAAACGACCCCGAACTCGTGGCCGCGGCTTATCTCTTTTGCGTGCCCTCCATCGTTCAGAATTCGGGCGAATGGATTGAAAAGAGTTTCGGCGCGAACGTCAACCGCCTCGTGCAGGAACTCGGGCGCATCAACGATCTCTCGAACCGCACGCGAGGGGAAGACGCCGCCCGAACCGATCCCGAAACGGCGCGCCGCATGCTCCTTGCCATGTGCAAGGATTTGCGCGTCGTGCTCCTGAAACTCGCGAGCCGTCTGCAGACTCTGCGTTGGTTCGCTTCGAGCAAGGGCGAGCAGAGCCGCGCCTATGGCGAAGACACGCTCGCGCTCTACGCGCCGCTCGCCAACCGTCTCGGCATCTGGCAGATCAAGTGGGAGCTCGAGGATCTCTCGCTTCGCTTCACGCGTCCCGAGGAATACCACGCCATCGCGCGCGAACTGGAGGGCAACCGCGCCGAGCGCATCGAGCTCATCAACAAGGCCGTGGCGCGCATTCAGGAGCTTCTGCGCAAGAATCACATCACGGCGGACGTCTCGGGGCGCCCGAAGCACATCTATTCCATCTGGAAGAAGATGCAGCGAAAGCACCTGCGCTTTGATCAGCTCTTTGACATCCGGGCCGTGCGCATCATCGTCGGGACGGTCGAAGAGTGCTACACGGTGCTCTCGATCGTTCAGGAAGAGTTTCCAATCCTCTCGAAGGAGTACGACGACTACATCGCAAACCCGAAACCCAACGGCTATCAGTCGCTGCACACCGTCGTGACGGACAAGGCGGGGCGGCCCATCGAAATTCAGATCCGTACGCGCGCGATGCACGAATTCGCCGAACTCGGCGTGGCTGCGCACTGGCGCTACAAGGAGGCGGGGAATTCGCTCGGCGCCTCGGCCGCGGACGAACAGCGCGTCGCGTGGCTGCGGCAGCTTCTTGCGTGGCGAAGCGACATGACGAAGCCCGAAGGGGGGGAGGCGGTGCAGGACGACCACGTATACTGTCTCACGCCCCAAGGCCGCGTCGTGGAACTTCCGCAGGGGGCGACGCCCGTTGATTTCGCCTATCTCGTTCACACCGAACTCGGTCACCGAATGAAGGGCGCCAAGGTCGACGGCGTGATGGTGGCTCTCAACTACAAGCTGCAGACGGGACAGACGGTCGAAATCATCGCCGGCAAGGTCGGTCAGCCGAGCCGCGACTGGCTCAATCCGGAACTCGGCTACGCGGCGAGTCCGCGCACGCGCAACAAGGTGCGGCAGTGGTTCAACGCACAGCTCACGCAACGCCAGATCGCCGAAGGGCGCGAGCGCATCGACAAGGAACTCGCGCGCCTCGGCAAGACCGCCGTCAAGCTCGATGCGCTCGCCAAGCGCCTGGGCTTTGATTCGGTCGACAACCTGTGCCTCTCCTTTGCGAAGGACGAACTTTCGATCACGGCGCTGCAGCAGGCCGTGATGCCCGAAAAGGAAGCGCCCAAGGAGGAAGAACCGTCGCTCGTGAGCGCGGCAAAGCCTACGAAGACTTCCGGGCAGGTGCTCGTCGTCGGCGTCGATTCGCTTCTGACGCAGCTTGCTCGCTGCTGCCATCCGGTGCCGCCCGACGAAATCGTTGGCTACGTCACCCGCGGCCGCGGCGTCACGATTCACCGTGCGGACTGCCCGAACCTCAAGCAACTTTCCGAGGAGGATCACGAACGTCTCATCGAAGTGAGCTGGGGCAAGGCTCGAACCGATTCGGTCTATCCCGCGGAACTCCTCATCGTGGCCAATGAGCGTCTCGGACTTCTGAAGGACCTCTCGGAAATCTTCGTGCGCGAAAAGCACCGCGTCACGGGACTCAGCACGCAGGTGATCAAGGGCGATACGCACATGCGATTCAAGATCGAAACGCCTTCGACCGAAGGCCTGAAGCGCGTGCTCGCGCTCATCCGCGAGGTGCCCGGCGTCCTTTGGGCCAAACGCATTTGACGGGAAATGGGAGCGGATCGGCAAATTTTTCTGAAAGAGGCTTGCTTTTTTCTTCGAGATGGTGCATAATTCCACTTCTCTCTTTCAGGCACATAGCTCAGTTGGTTAGAGCATCACCTTGACATGGTGGGGGTCGTTGGTTCGAATCCAATCGTGCCTACCAATCGCCTTTGAAGCCTGCCGGAAAAGGACCGGCATCGGAAAAACCCTAGGTTGCGCGATTTTTCGCCCCAAACGGTTTCGGCTTCCGACATAATCAAACCTTGACAGGCACGTAGCTCAGTTGGTTAGAGCATCACCTTGACATGGTGGGGGTCGTTGGTTCGAATC
>OOBI01000578.1_pt1 | contig 30795 bp, 28 predicted proteins | sample 1671081 | NCBI WGS metagenome assembly OOBI01 (sample SAMN06348120, study PRJEB24527) | human gut metagenome | biome: human gut; feature: ankylosing spondylitis patient; material: feces | host: Homo sapiens | place: China | collected 2015-10 | reverse complement strand
CGAGGCCGGGCCGTCGTCGCTGACCGTCAACGGCAGCGAGTGGCTCTGGCGCGCCCCGCGCCCGGCGTTCTGGCGCGCCGCCACCGACAATGACCGCGGCTGCGGCTTCCCGCAGAAAGCGGCGGCCTGGCTGGCGGCGGATGTCTACCTGCAGAACCTCGGCTTTGCGGTCTTGCAGAAATCCGCCGACGGTGTGCAGGTGCGCTATACCTACGGCGTGCCCACCGTGCCCGGCGCTAAGGCCGAGCTGACCTACACCGTGGAGCCGCAGGGCACGCTGCTGGTCGAGGCCGTCTATCATGGCGTGCCCGGTGCGCCCGAGCTGCCCTGCTTCGGCGTAAAATTCCAGACGTTTGCCCCCGTGGCCCGCACGCTCTGGACCGGCCTTTCGGGTGAGACCTACCCGGATCGCTGCAAGGGCGGCGTCTTTGGCTGCCATGAGGAGGTGCCGCATATTGAGCCGGCCCTCGTCCCGCAGGACTGCGGCCTGCATGTGGGTACCCGTCAGTTCACGCTGGAGCAGCACAACGCCTGCGGTCAGGCGGCGGCTGCGCTGACGATTGAACAGGCCGACGCGCCGTTTGCCTTCAGCGCACTGCCCAACACCGCGCAGGAGATCGAGGCCGCCCAGCACATCACCGAGCTGCCCGCCACGGGCCGCACGAGCGTGACGATCCTGGGCGCAGCCCGCGGCGTCGGCGGCATCGACAGCTGGGGCACCGATGTGGAGGAGCCTTACCACGTCAGCGGGGAAGGGGAGCACCGCGTCGCGTTCCGCATCGTGTTGTAAATACCCTAAAGGTAGCACCGCCTGCGCTGCACCTGCCATAAAAACACAAGCCGCCCGTGTCAGCCTGACACGGGCGGCTTTGCTGTCTTATGCGCGTTTAATCCAAGCGGAACACCTGCTCCAGCTTGGGCTGGGCGCCGGTCACGGGGTCCATTTCCAGCTCCAGAATGTCCTTCATGTAGTCGTTCCAGCGGTCCACAACGGGGCTTTCGGCCTGTACCTTCTCGGCGTAGGCAACGCCCTTCGCGCACTCATAGTAGCCGAACAGCTCGTCGTTACAGCAGAAGATGCTGTAGTTGCAGATGCCCGCAGCCTTCAGCACCTCGACCATCTCGGGCCAGATCTCCGCGTGGCGGCGCTGATATTCCGCTTTGCAGCCGGGCTTGATGCGGCCCTTCCATGCTATGTGCTCCATTGGTATGCACCTCATTTGACAGTCTGGATTTTGTCTTTATTGTACGGCGCGCAGCGGCGGTTTGCAACGTGGAATAGTACAGATTTCTTTGGGATAATTCCACTTGCCGCGCCCGGCGCACAGCCCGTCACATCAGCGGGCTGAACAGCCGCAGCACGCAGTCCCAGCCGCGCACGGCCAGGCTGCGGGTGTCGGCGTACTCCTGCGTGACCTCGCGGCAGACGGGGAACAGCGCGTCAAAATCGCGGCGCACATCGGCCACGGCGCTGCAGCCGCAGAACCAGCAGGCGTTCTCAAAGTGCAGGTACAGGCTGCGGAAGTCAAAATTGATCGTACCCACAACGGCTTCCGTGCCGTCGGCTACGCATTGCTTCGCGTGGATGAACCCGGGCGCGTACTCATAAATGCGCACGCCGCTCTTGGCAAGGCTGGCGTAATAGCTGCGCGTGACCGAGAAGATCAGCTTTTTGTCCGGGATGCCCGGCGTGATGATCCGCACATCAACGCCGCTGGACGCGGCCAGCCGCAGTGTGCGCTGCATCTCGTCACTTAAAATAAGGTAGGGCGTTGTAATGTAGACGTAGTCCTTCGCACTGCGGATCATGTTCAGGTAGACGTTCTCGCCGGTGGCCTCGTCGTCCAGCGGATTGTCCGCGTAGGGCAGCACCACGGCATTCTCCCGCGCGGTGTAGGGCACATCGGGCAGATAGCGCTCGACCTCGGGTGCGGCCTTCTGCGTTGCGCCCCACAGCTCTAAGAAAATCAGCGTCAGGCCGCGCACGGCGTCGCCCTCCAGCCGGATGCCGCTGTCCTTCCACTGGCCGTAAGGGTGGGTGCGGTTGAAGTACTCCTCCGCCAGATTGTAGCCGCCGGTAAAGCCGACACGCCCGTCCACAACGGTGATTTTGCGGTGGTCGCGATTGTTCATAAAGACGTTCAAAATCGGGATGACCGGGTTGAACCGGCGGCACTGGATGCCGCGCCCCGCCAGCTTTTTGACAAATTTGCTGTTGATAAACCCGATGCTGCCCACGTCGTCGTAAAATACGCGCACCTCCACGCCATGGGCGGCGCGCTCGGCCAGAATATCCTCCAGCTCCTGCCAGGCGGAGGCGTCCTCAATGGCGTGGTATTCCATGAAAATAAACTTTTCCGCGCTGCGCAGGGCTGTTTTCTGGGCCTCCAGCGCCTCGCAGGTGTCGCCGTAGAACGTCACATCTGTGTTGTCATAGGCGGGATAGCCCACGCGGTCCTGCAAATAGCGGGCGTGGTTGCGGGTGATGCGGTCCGGGTAGGGCAGGGCGCGGCGCTGCTGCAAAATGGGTGCATGATACCGGCGCAGCATCGTCATATTTTTGCCGAAACGGCGGCGCATGACGCTGACGGCCCCGCTGCGGCCAAACAGCAGATAGATGGTCAGACCGAAGATGGGAAACAGCAAAATCAGAATGATCCACGAAATTTTATACGCGGAGTTGATATGCAGCCCATATATACGCAGCGTAATCAAAAATGTCAGTACCGACGTGCATACCTGAATGGCAGTGGAGTAGTCGTTCAGCTTGAGGGCAAGCCAGAAGATCCATAAAACCTGCAAAAGTACGCCGATGCCCGCCAGCAGCATCCGGCTGACGCTGTTGGGGATGGCCTCGCGTTTTTCCTCGGTGGTGTTTTTCATGTGTGGCCCCTTTTGTGCCGGGCGCGGCCCGGCTGTGTTGATTTTTTATCCAGTATAGCACAAAATCTTGCAGTATACCACACTTTTGCACCGGATTTTGCGGTATGTTCACAAAGGGAGCACCCCTGCAGCCGGGCAGGGGAGAGAGGACACGGGAAAATGCAAAATAGCACAAAAATTGCCCGCCTGTAAAATTGGCCTGTATACGCGGAAATCCATACGCGATGCGCCCCGCCGCCCACACTTGCAGAGACAGCACAGATAAAATGAACGCAATATATGTGCGGTTTCAATTGCGGCAGTTTTTACTGCGGCTTTTGGCGCGACGGCACAGCTGATTTTTAAAAATGACGGTAATATGTGTAGAATTCCGCGCGGCGGCAGAGGGGCAGCCACGGCAAGGCGGTTTGAGTGCAACAGGCAAAACGGTGGGAAATCGAAAATAGAAGCAAAAAAATGTTTTTTGCTGTTTCTACATAAGGCTGTTGAAATTTGGCAGATTATGTGATATTATATTTTCACAAATGAGGACGTACGATGTCCTTACTGAATTTATTGGAGGAATTTATCATGTTCGAGAAAATTCGCAAAATGAAGAACAAGAAGGGCTTCACCCTGGTCGAGCTCATCGTTGTTCTAGTCATCCTGGCCATCCTGGCCGCTATGCTGGTTCCGGCTCTGACTGGTTATATCGACAAAGCTAACCGTCAGAAGGTTGTTGCTACCACTCGTCAGGTTGTTATGGCTGCACAGACTGAGATTTCTGAGGCTTATGGTAAGGCTACTCTGACTGGCAAAACGATTACCATTCAGGACGGCAAGGCTGCCAACGATGGCACTGCTGATACGGATGTTAAGGGTGCAGATATTGTTACACTTGCAGAAGTTGGCAAATATGGCACTGCATACACTCTGAACAATGGTATTTCGGAAATCACCATTGTCTATGGCTCTAATGGTCATGTTACTTCTGTTGTTGTTAAGCAGGGCAAGACTTGCACTTACACTGAAGGTGCGACTGACGGCACTGATGGTGCATATAATGTTACCTGATTTAAAGTCCTTTATGTAATGTAATCCCACCGCCACCCGGCGGTGGGATTTTTTGTGCTTTTGTTGTGGTTTCACTCAATTCCATTTCTACTGCGGACACTCCCACGGGCGGATATGGAATCCGCCCCTACGGTCTGCCGATCCCGTTGCATTCTGCCTGCCGCTAACTTCGGCGGGGTGGGGGCACCCCGCCCTACATCCTACCGAAAAAGGGGAACGTAGGGCGGCCAGCCCTCTGGCCGCCGTGCCCGCTTGCGGCCCCAGCAAACCTTCCGTGCTATCCCCCCACCCTCACCCCGCAGGGTAAAAGCCTCCCTTTGACAAGGGAGGCCGGACTGTCGAAAAATTGCATCCCTGCTTTATTGCGTGTGTAGGGGCGACCATGGGTCGCCCGTCAGCTTACCGCCGCAACGCAATTTCCGGGACAGTTTTCATACATGGCAAACGGGCACGGGCGAGCAATGCTCGCCCCTACAAGAGCGTTTCGACACGCTGCTCCAACCTTAAACTTCACTTCAAATTTCACTCTTGCAAAATCCGGCAAAGTGTGCTACAATCTCATAGCATACCGTTTTAGTGGGAAATATTCCCGCAACCCCAACCCAAAAAGGAGAGTTCCGCCTCATGTCCGAACGCCTGTGGGGAATCCTTGTGGATTCCTTTGGTAAAATATTGCTGCCCGGCCTGACCGTCACCATCCCGCTGACCGCCATCTCGTTCACGCTGGCGCTTATCATCGCGGTGGCGGTGGCGCTGGTGCAGTTTGCCCATGTGCCCGTTTTGCAGCGGCTGGCCCGGTTTTATATCTGGGTCATCCGCGGCACGCCCGTGCTGGTGCAGCTGTTCGTTGTGTTCTACGGCCTGCCCGGCGTCGGCATCCTGATCGAGCCGTTCCCCGCGGCGGTGCTCGTCTTTTCCATCAATGAGGGCGCGTACTGCGCCGAGACCATCCGCGCCGCGCTGGAATCCGTGCCCAAAGGCCAGATGGAGGCGGGGCAGTGCGTCGGCATGAGCTACTTACAGATCATCCGCCGCATCATACTGCCGCAGGCGCTGCGCACGGCCTTCCCCACGCTGGCCAGTACGCTGATCGCCATGGTCAAGGATACCTCGCTGGCCGCGAACATCACCGTGACCGAAATGTTCATGACGACCCAGCGCATTGTGGCCCGCACCTATGAGCCGCTGGCCCTCTACATTGAGGTCGGTCTGGTTTACCTGCTGTTCTGCACCGTGCTGACCCGCCTGCAGGCCGTCGGCGAGCGGTACCTTAACAGCAAGGGCGCGCAAAGGAGCTGAACTATGCTGCAAATCAGAAATCTGCGCAAGTCCTTTGGCGATTTGCAGGTGCTCAAAAGCATCGATCTGGACGTGAACAAGGGCGACGTCGTCGCCATTTTAGGCCCCAGCGGCAGCGGAAAAACAACGATGCTGCGCTGCCTGAACTTTTTGGAAAAGTCCGACGGCGGCACGATGCTGTTTGACGACCAGCGCGTAGACCTGGCCCGCGTCACCCACGCCGAGGCCAACGCCCTGCGCCGCCGCACGGGGTTTGTCTTTCAAAGCTACAACCTGTTTGCCAACAAGACCGCGCTGCAAAACGTGACCGAGGGGCTTATCATCGCGCGCAAAATGCCGCGCCGCCGGGCCGAGGAGATCGCCCGCGCCGCGCTGGTCAAGGTCGGCATGGATGACCGCGCCGACTACTACCCCAGCCAGCTTTCCGGCGGGCAGCAGCAGCGCGTGGCGATTGCCCGCGCCATGGCCGCCAACCCGGAGATCATCTATTTCGACGAGCCTACGTCCGCTTTGGACCCCGAGCTGACCGGCGAGGTGCTGGCCGTTATGCGCAGCCTGGCCGGGGAAGGCCGCACAATGCTGGTCGTGACCCACGAGATGGATTTTGCCCGCCACGCGGCCAACCGCGTGGTGTTCATGGAGCAGGGCGTCATTGTGGAGCAGAACACCGCCGAGGCGTTCTTCAACGACCCGCAGCAGCCCCGCACCAAAGAATTTTTGCAGACCTACAAGCAAAGGAGCCTATTGTAATGAAGAACCTGACCAAGCTGACCGCCCTGGCCCTGACCGCCGCGCTGGCCCTGACCGCCTGCGGCAGCAGCGCCGCCGCCACCGCGCCCGCAGAGGAATCCGCCGCCGGGAGCACCGCCGAGGCCGCGTCCGGCGACCTGTTGAGCGAGATCCAGGCCAAGGGTACCATCACGGTTGCGATGGAGGGCACATGGGCACCCTGGACCTACCACGATGAAAACGACAGCCTCGTCGGCTACGACGTCGAGGTCGCCACCGAGATCGCGAAGAAGCTGGGCGTTGAGCCGCAGTTTGTCGAGGGCGAGTGGGACGGCCTGCTGGCCGGTCTGGACGCGGGCCGCTATGACATCATGGTCAACGGCGTGGACATCACCCCCGAACGCGCCGAAAAATACGACTTCTCGACGCCCTACGCCTTCAACCGCACCGCCGTCATCACCAAGGCCGACGATGACAGCATCAACACGCTGGAGGACCTGAAGGGCAAAAAGACCGCAAACACGATCTCCAGCACCTACGCCGAGCTGGCCGAGCAGTACGGCGCGACGGTGACGGGCGTCGACGACCTGAACCAGACGTTTGAGCTGCTGCTGAGCGGGCGCATCGACGCGACGCTGAACGCCGAGATGACCTTCTACGATTACACGAAGGAGCACCCCGACGCGAATGTGAAGATCGCCGTGCTGACCGACGATGCGAATCAGATCGCCATCCCGATGCGCAAGGGCGACGAGACTGCCGCCCTGCGCACGGCCATTGATGCCGCCATTGACGAGCTGCGCGCCGACGGCACGCTGAAGGCATTGAGCGAAAAATACTTTGGCCGCGATATTTCTACGGAAGAATAACCTTTGTAAAAAACATAGAAGAGGCTGCTGCACACGCAACAGCCCCTTTTGTTTTTGGGGAAATTATACCTTGCGAAGGATGCCGTCGGTCAATTCGACGCTGTCGCCTTCCTCCATCCCGCCGCGGCGCAGCGCTTCGTCGGGGTAGGGGAGCACGCGCCGCGTGCCGTCAGCACCTTCCAGCACTACGTCAACCAGAATCGGCTGGTCGGCGGGCGGCTCCTCGCAGCCGTACATCTGTTCCTCGATGCGGAAAATTTTGTATTTCATGCGGCTTCACGCTCTCTCCGGGGCGGTGGGACCTGTCTCCACGGCCTCGATTTCTTTGATCAACATCTCATGGCCCTGCAAAAGGTGGGTGCGCGGGCTCTGGCAGTGGGGGCAGGTGCGGCCAAACTGCACGGTGGGGTACTGTTGGCCGCAGTCCTCGCACACGGTCACGGCGGGGATGGTCTCCACGGTCAGCACCGCGCCGGGCAAAAGCTCCGATTTCGCCGCCGCCCACTTCCAGCAGTCCTGCAGATAGCTCTCCACCACGCCGGAGACCTCGCCCAGCTGCAGCGTCACGCGCCGGATGCGCGTCACGTCGTTCTGCCGGGCCACGTCCTCCACCGTGCGGATGATGTGGAATACAATGCCAAGCTCGTGCATTACTTCTCCTTCTTGGCAAAGCGGATCTTGATCTCGCGCTTCGCCATGTAGGGCAGAATGGCCTTGAACTTGTCCTCGCTCCTGACCATCTTGCTGCACTCGGGCAGGTCGCGGTGCAGGCGGATGGCATCAAACTCGCACTTTGTCGTGCAGACGCCGCAGCCAATGCACTTGTTCGGGTCCACAACGCTGGCACCGCAGCCCAGACAGCGCGCTGTCTCGATTTTGACCTGATCCTCGGTCAGCGTCAGGTGCGCGTCGCGGAAGGAACGGTGCGCGTCAATGCCTGCATCCAGAGCGGCGGACTGGCGCGGTGCGCGGTCATACTCGCCCAGCGCCAGATTCGACTTGTCCAGCTCGTGGAAGTCGCGGCGGTTGCGGCCAATCGTCAGGCTTGTGTTGGGCTGCACAAAGCGGTGGATGGAAATTGCCCCCTGCTTGCCCGCAGCAATCGCGTCAATGGCAAACCGCGGCCCGGTGCAGACGTCGCCGCCGACGAAAATGTCCGGCTGGGCGGTCTGGTAGGTCAGCGCGTCGGCCACAGCGCCCTGGCCGCGGCCCAGCTGCACGGCCTCGCCGTTGAGCAAATCGCCCCACTCAATGCACTGGCCGATGCTTAAAACAACGTTGTCGCACGGCAGGGTGATGGTATCGTTTTCATCGTAGGTGGGCGCAAAACGGCCCTCCGCGTTGTAAAGGCCGGTGCACTTTTTCAGCACGACGGCGGTCACATGGCCGTTCTCGGAGAGGAACTCCTTCGGGCCGTAGCCGCAGGTGATTTTGGTGCCCTCCTCCTCGGCCTCGGCAATTTCATCCGGCGAGGCCGGCATCTTGTCCCGCGGCTCCAGACAGACCATCGTCACGCCGTCGGAACCGCAGCGCAGAGACACACGCGCCGCGTCAATGGCAACGTTGCCGCCGCCGATGACGACGGTCTTTCCGGTCATTTTGCGGCTCTCGTCACCGCCGACGGTGCGCAGCAGGTGGACGGCGGTCTCGATGCCCGCGGCGTCCTCGCCGGGCACACCGGCCCGGCGCCCGCCCTGGCAGCCGATGGCGATATAGAACGCCCGGTAGCCCTGTCGGCGCAGCTCGGCCAGCGTGACGTCTTTGCCGACCTCGACACCGCAGCGGATGTCAACGCCCAGCTCCCGCAGAATGTCGATTTCGGCGTCAATGACGTTTTTCTCGAGCTTGAACGAAGGGATTCCGTAGCGCAGCATGCCGCCGGGACGCTCGTTTTTCTCAAATACGGTGGGCTTGTAGCCCTGCACTGCCAGAAAATAGGCGCAGGACAGACCCGCGGGGCCGCCGCCGATGATGGCGATCTTCTGCGGCCACGGGCCCTGCAGCGACGGCTGGACAACGTCGGGCACGTAGCGGTGCGCGGCGTTCAGGTCCTGCTCGGCAATGAACTTTTTGACGGCGTCGATGGCCACGGCCTGATCCACGGTGCCGCGGGTGCAGGCGTCCTCGCACCGGCGGTTGCAGACGCGCCCGCAGACGGCGGGGAAGGGGTTCTCTTTTTTAATCAGCGCCAGCGCGTCGCGGTAGCGGCCCTGCGCGGCCATTTTCAGGTAGCCCTGCACGGCAATGTGCGCGGGGCAGGCTGTCTTGCAGGGGGCCGTGCCGGTGTCATAGCAGTTGATGCGGTTCTTGTCGCGGTAGTCGATGGCCCACTTGTCGGGGCCCCACTTCACGGCGTCGGGCAGCTCCTGCTTTGGGTAGGTGATGGGGCCGTCCTTCGTGCAGAGCTTCTGGCCCAGCTTGACCGCGCCCGCGGGGCAGTACTCCACACAGCGCCCGCAGGCCACGCAGTTCTCCGGCTCGACACGCGCCACGTAGGCCGAGCGGCTCATGTTCGGCGTGTTGAACAGCTGGCTTGTGCGCAGCGCATTGCAGACGTTGACGTTGCAGTTGCAGATGGCAAAAATCTTGTTCTCGCCGTCGATGTTCGTGATTTGGTGCACAAAGCCGTTGTCCTCGGCCTTCTGCAGGATCTGCATGACCTCATCGTAGGTCACGTAATGCCCCTTGTTGGTCTCGACGAGGTAGTCGGCCATATCGCCCACGCCGATGCACCAGTCGTCGGGGTCGTCGCCGCAGCCCTCGCCCATGGCGGCGCGGGACATACGGCAGCTGCACGGACCGGCGGCATACTTGCCGTCGTATTTTTTCAGCCAGTGAGAGATGTGCTCAATGTCGGCGGACCGGTTCTCGGTCTCGATGGCTTTTTCCACCGGGATGACGTGCATACCGATGCCTGCGCCGCCCGGGGGCACCATGGCGGTGATGTGCTCCAGCGGCAGAAACGTCATCCGCTCAAAGAAGGCTGTCACCTCGGGGTGGTCGGCGATCTGCTGCTTGTTCATGTTGAAGAACTCTGCGCTGCCGGGCACGAACATCGGCAGGATGTACTGCTTTTCGCGGCGGGGATTCTCCCAGTTGTACTCCAGCAGACCGACGACGGCCATCTGCTGCAAAAGCGGCTCCAGCTCCCCGGCTGGCTTGCCCGTGGCCTTGACCAGCTCGGACAGGGTCATGGGCTTGCGGACCTTCATTTTTAAGGCAACGTCCGCCATCTCGTCGGTCACGATGGACGCCAAGCCCCAGTATTCGGGGTCATCCTTCGTCAGAATGCCCTTTTTGGCCGGGATGCGGTCCGTGATCATCTGGCCCAGCCTGGCAATTTTCTCGCGGTACGGCTCGTCCCTCGGAATCTCGAAGGGCAGCCTGCTCTCATCCAGCGGGAACGCAGTGGGTTTGCTCATGGTGTTCTCCTTTTTTGTGCCGTTGCTCCGTTTTTTGCACAGTAGGGGCCGGGCATGCCCGGCCCGGTTGTAAATGGCGGACGGGCGATTGCGGCAAGGCCGCGGGCCGCACATGTGCGGCCCCTACAACGCGACTGGATTATTTACGCCTGCCACGCCCGGACCTGCTCTTTTAGCCAATCGGCCCATTCGTCAATGCCCTCGCCCGTCCGGGCGCAGATCGGGATGACCCTTGCGTTCGGGTTGCGCAGGGCCACATACTCGCGGCATTTGTCCATGTCAAAGTCAAAATACGGCAGCACGTCGATCTTGTTGACAAGAACGACGTCGCAGACCTGGAACATCAGCGGATATTTCAGCGGCTTGTCGTGACCCTCGGGGACCGACAAAATCATGGCGTTCTTCACCGCGCCGGTGTCGAACTCGGCAGGGCAGACAAGGTTGCCGACGTTTTCCAGAATCACCAAATCGAGACCCTCGGTGCCCAGCCCGGCCAGTCCCTGCCGGGTCATCTCGGCGTCCAGATGGCACATGCCGCCGGTGTGCAGCTGAATGGCCTTGGCGCCGGTCTCGGCAATGGCGCGGGCGTCCACGTCGGAGTCGATGTCGGCCTCCATCACGCCGATGCGCAGCTCATTTTGCAGCGCAGCAATCGTGCGGCGCAGTGTCGTGGTTTTGCCGGACCCCGGTGCGCTCATTAAATTCAGCAGAAAGATTTTTTCCTGCTTCAGCTCAGCCCGCAGCGCGGCGGCCTGTTCGTCGTTGGAGGCAAAGATGCTCTGCTTGACCTCGAGAATTTTCACGTTGTCCATGGGGTGCTCCTTATAAATTGGTATACGGCCTCTGCTAACATTTTAACACCGTGTCAAAAAATCCGCAATCGACGAATATGACAAAGAATTGACGAAAGAACGGGCAGGTTGACGAAAAGAGCGTGTAAACTCATTAGCGGCAGATGCCGCGAACTGGCGGCGGGGTGTGGGCACCCCGCCCTACGTATAACGGGGAAAGTGGAACGTAGGGCGGCATGCCCACATGCCGCCGTGGCCGTGTGCGAAAGCAGGGACCTGCCGGTTTGCGGTTAGTCCGGTTTTATAAAATGCTCCACCACCATCCGCTGCGCCTCCGGCGTAAACAGCAGCACTGAATACGGCGTGCCGCGGGCACTGACCTTGTCCTCGCTGCGCAGACCGGCGTCCACACCGGCAGGGGTCGGCACGTAGTAAAAGCCCTTCGTCGGCAGACGCTCCATGCCGATGAGCCGCTGCGCCAGCAGCCACTCGTCGATCTCCTTGATGGTCGGTGCCTTCACATCCGGGTCACCGGCGGCCTCGATCAGCGCAGCCTTCAGCTCCGCGCCGGTATAGCTGTCCTGATAGTTGAAGCTGCGCGCATCCTCCGCTGTCAGGTAAAACGCGGGGCGCTCGGCCTTCGGCGGCTTTTTCTTCTTCTCGGACGGCAGCGGCTTTTCCGGCTCCGGTGCGGGCGGGTCCAGGCTCAAAACGGCGTCGGGGTGGTCGGCGCGGTAGGCGTCAATGACCGCAAAGAACGCGGCACCGTACTTTTCATACTTGCGCTCACCCATGCCGTAGATGCCCAGCATATCCTCCGCGCGGCGCGGCGCGCGCAGGCACATATCCACCAGCGACTTGTCGCCGAACACGACGTAGGGCGGCAGTCCCTCGCGCTGGGCGGTGTCGAACCGCAGCTGGCGCAGCTGATTGAACAGCTCCAGTCCGGCGCTCGTCAGCGCGTCCATCGGGCTGCGGCGCTTCGGCTTCGGTGCGCGGGCCTGCTCCGGCTCACGCTGCGGCGGCAGCTTGACCAGCACCTGCCCGCCGGCCTTCAGCGGGGCAATATCCCCGATGTGCAGCACGGCGTACTGGTCGTCGCTCTGCACCAAATATCCATCCTCCAGCAGCTGGGCCAGCAGGCGTTCCAGCGTCTCGCGCGGGGTGTCCTTCATCCGGCCGTAGCTCTTGAAGCGCTCGGCTCCCAGCTCCCGCAGACGCGCACGGTTCGCGCCTTGTAAAGTGCCGAACAAAATCGCTTTGCCGTACCGCCCGCGCAGCTCGGCCACGCAGTTGATCATCCACTTGGCGGCGTCGGTCATATCGACCTCGTCAAAATCGTTGTTGCAGCTGCCGCAGTTGCCGCACGGCGCGGTGGGATGCTCGCCGAAATAGGCCAGAATGTAGTTGCGCAGGCACTCCGTCGTCTGGCAGTAGCGCTCCATCGTCTGCAAGCGCTGCAGGTCGCGCTGGCGCAAAAGGTCGGCCTCCTCGTCGTCCATCTCGGCAAAATCCTTTTTGTCCAGCAGGAATTTGTTGATGATGACATCCTGCGCCGAAAAAAGCAGCACGCACTGCGACGGCAGCCCGTCACGCCCGGCACGGCCCGCCTCCTGGTAATAATTCTCCATGCTCTGGGGCATGTTGTAGTGCAGCACGAAACGCACGTTGGACTTGTCAATGCCCATGCCAAAGGCGTTCGTCGCCACAATGACCGGCGCGGTGTCGTAGATGAAGTCGTTCTGATTTTTGCGGCGTGCTTCGGCGGACAGGCCCGCGTGGTACTTTGTGGCCGCAAAGCCGTATTCGGTCAGGAGCTCCTGCAGCTTGTCCACATTCTTGCGGGTGGCGCAGTAGATGATGCCGCTCTCGCCGGGGTGGTCGCGCAGATATTGGATGACAAAATCGTCCTTGCGGCGGGTGCGCTCGACCTGAAAGTAGAGGTTGGGCCGGTCAAAGCCGGTCACAAGCACCTTCGGGTCGTGGAGCCGCAGCGTGCAGACAATGTCGTCCTTGACCTCCCGCGTGGCCGTGGCCGTGAACGCCGACACGATGGGGCGGCGGGGCAGACTGTCGATGAAATCGAGGATCTTTAAGTAGCTCGGGCGGAAATCCTGTCCCCACTGGCTGATGCAGTGGGCCTCATCCACCGTGATCATCGAGATGTCCGCCCCCGCGGCAAAGCTGCGGAACACCGGGCTTTCCAGGCGTTCGGGCGCGACGTAGACGAGCTTGTAGCTGCCCTCGGCGGCCAGGTCCAGCGCACGGGCGATCTGTGTCTCGGTCAGCGACGAGTTGATAAACGCCGCATGGATGCCCGCTGCGTTCAGCCCCTTGACCTGGTCCTGCATCAGCGAGATCAGCGGCGAGATGACGAGCGTCAGCCCCGGCAGCAGCAGGGCAGGGACCTGATAGCAGAGCGACTTGCCCGCGCCGGTGGGCATGATGGCCAGCGCGTCCCGCCCGGCCAGAAGGGCGCTGACGATCTCCTCCTGCCCGGGGCGGAAGGAGTCGTAGCCGAAATATCGTTTTAACGCTTCACGCGGAGTCATGAAGGGCCTCCTGAACTTTTTCTTCCATTATACCACATCCGCACCCCTGCGGCCAGAGAAACGCGCACTTTACACCGCGCACCGTCTGCGGTATACTGGTAGCAAACTATAGCAAACTATAAAAACAGGAGCTGTCGCTATGATTCTGGATATTGTTGTGGACGTACAAAAGGACTTTATCACGGGTGCGCTGGCGAACCCCCAGGCACAGGCCAACGTGGCCCACCTGGCCGAGACCGTTAAGGCTCATGCCCGGGCCGGGCACTGGCTGTTCCTGACGCGGGACACCCACCCCGACAACTACCTTGCCACGCGGGAGGGACGCCACCTGCCTGTGGAGCACTGCATCGAGGGCGAGGACGGCTGGAACTTTGCGCCCGAGCTGGAGAACGCGCTGGACGGTACCGAGCCCGAGGTCTGCCACATCGTCAACAAGCCCTCCTTCGGCAGCTATATGCTGCCGAGCGAGATCCTCGACGAGCTGATGGCCCACAACAAGGCCGTGGACGACATTGAAAAGATCGTCATCTACGGCTACTGCACCGACATCTGCGTCATCAGCAACGCCATGGTGCTGCGCGCGGCCTTCCCGGAGACGGAAATCGAAATCCTGTCCGACTGCTGCGCCGGGGTCACGCCCCAGTCCCACCAAACGGCGCTGGACGCCATGCGGGCGTGCCAGTTCACAATCGTATAAAGGCAAAATTGAAACCGACGCACTCTTGCGTTTCTCACCGCATTGTGTTATACTTTACACTGTAAAACTGAATACGACAGCAGGTGCCTTTTTATGCCGCCGTTCGGCACATGGGAAAGGGTAAAAGGGAAGCGGGTGCAAATCCCGCACGATCTCGTCACTGTGATAAGGGAGCCTGCCGCCAGGGTGCATTTGCACCGGTCACTGGGTTTTGACCCGGGAAGGCGGCGGCAGGCGTTGAGCTTTCAGCCAGGAAACCTGCCTGCTGCCGGGTACGGGGGCGCACCGCCCCAGATCACGAGGAATTGGTTGTACCGCAAAGCACCTGCTTAAAATACGGGGTCTTTTGTGTTGCCATTCTGCACGCAAAAGACCTCGTTTTTTACGGGGTCAATTTCCGTGTGCCCTGCTGTTCTCTCCCGTACTGTCTCCAGGCTTTAAACAAGGAAAGGAAGCAAAAACACATGAGAAAGATCACCTACAGAAAAGCTGCCGCCGTCGCCATGGCCGCAGCACTGTCCGCCGCCCTGCTGGTCGGCTGCGGCAGCACCGCCGCGAGCACTGACAGCGCTGCCACGAGCACCGTCGCCGCAGAAAGCACCGCAGAAGATGCAGAAAAGACCGCAGACGAGGGAGATGCAGACGAAGTGGCCGCTAAGAACTGCGCCGATTTGATCGACGCCATCTACGTGCAGGAGCGCAGCGCCGACACCGATGCCCAGTGCGAGGCCGCCAAGGCTGCCTGGGATGCCCTGACCGACACCCAGAAGGAGCTGGTCGAGGGTGAGAACGCAGACCCCGACTACTTTGGCCGCGACACCGGCGACGCCGGCAAGGACGACCCGCGCAATGCCGACGACATCGGCGAGAATGAGCTGCTGGTCGTCAGCTTCGGCACCTCCTTCAACGGCAGCCGCGCCGCTGACATCAAGGGCATCGAGGACGCCCTGCAGGCCGCCTACCCGGATTGGAGCGTCCGCCGCGCCTTCACCGCGCAGATCATCATCAACCACGTTCAGGCCCGCGACGGCGAGAAGATCGACAACATGGACCAGGCGCTTGACCGTGCCGTTGCCAACGGCGTCAAGAATCTGGTTGTCCAGCCTACGCACCTGATGCACGGCGCCGAGTACGACGAGATGTGCGAGGCGGTTGAGCGGTACAGGGACAAGTTCGACAGCGTTGCCATTGCCGAACCCCTGCTGGGCGAGGTCGGCAAGGATGCCACCGTCATCAACGCCGACAAGGAGGCCGTAGCCGCCGCCATCACCGCCGAGGCCGTCAAGACCGCCGGATATGACGACGCCGCTGCCGCCGCTGCGGACGGCACCGCCTTTGTCTTTATGGGCCACGGCACGTCCCACACCGCCAAGGTCAGCTACAGCCAGATGCAGACCGCGATGCAGACGCTGGGCTATGACAACGTCTTTATCGGCACCGTCGAGGGCGAGCCTGAGGACACCGCCTGCGATGCCGTTATCGAGAAGGTCAAGGAGGCCGGTTACACCAAGGTCATCCTGCGCCCGCTGATGGTCGTCGCCGGTGACCACGCCAACAACGACATGGCCGGTGCCGAGGACGATTCCTGGCTGAGCCAGTTCAACGCTGCCGACTGCTTTGAGAGCGTCGACACCCAGATCGCAGGTCTGGGCGAGATCGGCGACATCCAGCAGCTCTACGTTGACCACGCCGGGGCCGCCATCGATTCCCTGAACGGCTGAGAAAGACCCATTCTGCCCGGAGGGTAAGCTCCGGGCAGTTTTTTGGTTTTTGGGAAAGCACGGCAGGGGCCGGGCATGTCCGGCCTGCGTCCGATGTGATGCCCTGCCACGCCGTAGGGGCGGATTCTATATCCGCCCGCGCCGCCTCCCGCTATTGCCTGATAAATTATGAATAGAATGAGGTAAGGAAAGCATGAAAAAGCTCCAACTCGCATCCCTGACTCTCGCTGCCCTGCTGCTGGCGGGCTGCGGTGCGTCCGCAGCGTCCACCGCCGAGAGCACGTCCGAGGCGGTCTCCACGGAAGAAACCGCTCCTGCCGCCACCGCGGCCCCGGCGGAGACCCCGGCCCCCGCTGCCGCGCTGCCGGACGGCGTATACACCGCTAAGTTCAACACCGACAGCAGTATGTTCCACGCCAACGAAGCCGTGGACGGCATGGGTACGCTGACGGTGGAAAACGGCACGATGACCTTCCACGTCAGTCTGCAGTCCCAGAAGATCGTCAACCTGTATCCGGGCATGGCCGCCGACGCCCCCGCCCACGAGAGCGACTGGCTGCAGCCTACCGTTGACACGGTGACCTACTCCGACGGCACCAGCGACGAAGTATACGGCTTTGACATCCCCGTTGCGGCTGTCGATGCCGATTTCCAGCTGGCCATCCTCGGCACCAAGGGCACTTGGTATGACCATACGGTCAGCGTCTCCGATGCCGAGCCTGCGGCAGAGGATGCGGCTGCGGCAGCCGTCGGGCTCCCCGCCGACGGCAGCTACACCTGCGCTGTGACGCTGGAGGGCGGCAGCGGACGCGCCACCGTCGAAAGCCCCGCCGCGCTGACTGTGGCCGACGGTATTATGACCGCGACCATCGTCTGGAGCAGCCCGAACTATGACTATATGCTCGTCGACGGCGAAAAGTACCTGCCCGTCAACACCGACGGCAACTCGACGTTTGAGATCCCCGTTGCCGCGCTGGATACCGTGCTGGCCGTCACGGCGGACACCGTCGCCATGAGCACCCCGCACGAGATCGACTATACCCTGACCTTTGACAGCGCGACGCTGGCCGCCGCCGAATGAGGCGCGCGGCAGCTTTTGCCCTGCCCGCCCTGCTGCTGGCAGGCTGCGCGGCTGCATCCCAGGCTCCCGCGCAAACGGACGCATTGACGATAGAAAACCGCTATCCGCTGGAATATGCGAAGCAGTTCACGGTGGATGTGTGTGCGGGCGGCTATGACCTCATCACGATTGACGGCAGCCGCTATCTCGTCGTGCCGGAGGGGGCCGCTGCGCCCGCCGATCTGGACGCAGACATCACCGTTTTGCAGCAGCCTATCCAAAATATCTACCTTGTGTCGTCGTCCGCGATGGACCCCATCATCAGCATTGGCGGGCTGGGGGCTGTGGCGCTGTCCGGCACGCAGGCCGAAAACTGGTACCTCGACGCGGCCCGGACCGCCATGAAGCAGGGCGAGATCGCCTACGCGGGCAAGTACAGCGCGCCCGATTACGAGACGATCCTGTCCGCCGACTGCGGCCTTGCCATCGAGAACACAATGATCTACCACACGCCCGAGGTGAAGGAGCAGCTCGAAAAATTCGGCGTGCCGGTCCTCGTCGAGCGCTCTAGCTACGAGAGTGACCCGCTGGCCCGGATGGAATGGGTCAAGCTGTACGGCATCCTGCTGGGCAGAACCGAGGAGGCCGAGCGCGTTTTTGACGACGCTGTGCAGCGCATTGCACCGCTGCTGGACGAGGAACCCACCGGCAAGACTGCGGCGTTCTTCTCCATCACCTCAAACAATCTCGCCACGGTGCGCAAGGGCGGCGATTACGTCGCCAAGATGATCGGGCTGGCGGGCGGCAGCTACGTTTTTGCCGACCTGACGGACAGCGGCAACAATCTGGCGACTGTCAATATCTCGCTCGAGGATTTCTACGCCGGGGCGCGTGACGCCGATGTGCTGCTCTACAACAGCACGATTGAGGGCGAGCTGCGCACAATGGATGAGCTGCTCGCCAAATGTCCGATGCTGGCGGACTTCAAGGCCGTGCAAAGCGGCAGCGTTTGGTGTACGTCGCAGAGCCTTTTCCAGCAGAGCATGGAGCTGCCGGAGCTGATCCTGGATATGAACAGGGTGTTCACCGAGGATGACCCTGACGACAGTGAATTGACATTTTTGACGAAGCTGCACTGAAAATTTAACGCGGCGGCAAAAACGGACGCACAAAACCGTGGCGCATCCGTAGGGGCGGATTTCCTATCCGCCCGCACCATTGCCGCCCGCCGCAAAGGAAACCACGCATGCACACCTCCAAACGCATGACAATTGCATATCTCGCCATGGCGGCGGCCCTGCTGGCGCTGTTTGCGCTCAACCTGTTCTGGGGCAGCGTTGCGCTCTCCCCGGCGGACATCGCGGCGGCCCTGCTGGGCCGCCGCACAAATGCGCTGGCGGCTGACATCCTGCTGCAGCTGCGCCTGCCGCGCGCCGTCATGGTCGTGCTGCTGGGGGCGGCGCTCTCGGTGGCCGGGTATCTGCTGCAAACGTTTTTTGCCAACCCGATTGCCGGGCCTTTTGTCATGGGCATTTCCAGCGGGGCCAAGCTGGCTGTGGCGCTGACGATGGTCGTCTTTTTGAACCGCGGTCTGCTCACCGGCTCACTGACGCTGATTCTGGCGGCGTTTGCCGGGGCCATGGCGGCCATGCTGTTTGTGCTGGCCGTGGCGCGCCGCGTGCAGCAGATGAGCATTTTGGTTATCTGCGGCGTCATGATCGGCTACATCTGCTCGGCCGTCACCGATATTGTCGTCGCCTTCGCGCAGGATTCCAACATCGTCAACCTGCACAACTGGTCGATGGGCAGCTTCTCCGGCATGACCTGGGGCAATGTCGCCACGGCGGCAGCCATCGTTCTGCCCTGCCTGGCCGCCGCGTTTTTGCTCTCCAAGCCGATGGCTGCTTACCAGCTGGGCGAAAGCTACGCCGCCAGCGTCGGCGTGCCGGTGCGGGCGTTTTCCGTGGTGCTTGTGCTGCTGTCAAGCCTGCTGGCGGCCTGCGTCACGGCGTTTGCCGGACCGATCTCCTTCGTCGGCATTGCGGTGCCGCATCTGGTAAAACATACGATGGGCAGTGCAAAACCGCTGCGGGTGCTGCCGGGCTGCGCACTGGGCGGCGCGGCATTCTGCCTGCTGTGCGACCTGATCGCACGCAGCCTGTTTGCACCCACCGAGCTGTCCATCAGCTCGGTCACAGCGGTGTTCGGTGCGCCGGTGGTCATCTGGCTGCTTGTGCGCCGCCACAGCGGGGAGGGCACGGTATGAGCTGTTGTGAAACGCAAAATCTCGCCGTCGGCTACGGTGCACCGCTGCTGCGGGACATTGCCCTGCACGCCGAGCGCGGCAAAATTCTGGCGCTCATCGGTCCGAACGGCGCGGGCAAATCCACCCTTTTAAAAACGCTGGCCGGGCAGCTGGCGGCGCAGGGCGGCGCGGTGCTGCTGGACGGGCAAGACCTGACGGCCTACACCCCCAACGCCCGGGCGCGCAAGCTGGCGCTGATGCTGCCCCACACGGCCCGCACCGAGCTGACGTCCTGCTTTGAGGTCGCCGCCGCCGGGCGCTACCCCTACACCGGGCGGCTGGGCATTTTGTCCGATGCCGACAGGCAGCAGGTGCATGACGCTCTGCGCCTTGTCCGGGCGGAGGAGCTGGAGGACCGCGATTTTGCCAGGATCAGCGACGGCCAGCGCCAGCGCGTGCTGCTGGCCCGCGCGGTCTGCCAGCAGCCGGAGATTTTGCTTCTGGACGAGCCAACGTCGTTTTTAGACGTAAAGGGCAAGGCGGAGCTCATGGACATCCTGCAAGTGCTGGCACATGAGAAGAATGTGGCCGTCATCGTGACGCTGCATGAGCTGGAGCTGGCCCAAAGGCTGGCCGATGCCGTAGTCTGCGTTGCGCCGTCAGGCGTGTCCGCTGTGCTGGCACCGCAGGACGCCTTTGCACAGGACAATATCTGTGCGCTGTTTGGACTGAGCACCGACCAATACGCGGTGCTGTTTGCTGGGAGCGGCACAAAGCCGAAGCCCCAATTTGAGCACTACATCCGCAGCGGGCAGCGTTTACTGCGCTGCGGCTACACCACCGGCACCTGTGCGGCGCTGGGGGCGGCGGGCGCGGCGCAGCTGCTGCTGACCGGCCACGCGCCGGAAAGCGTTGGTCTGCGCACGCCCAAGGGCATCGTCGTGGAGGTCGCACCGCAGTTCTGCCGCCTGACGGCAGACGGGGCCGCGTGCGCCATCGTCAAGGACGGCGGCGACGACATCGACGCCACGACGGGTCTGCCGGTCATTGCCGCGGTCACACTGCTGCCCGACGCGCCGCGCACCGTTACGATTGACGGCGGGGCAGGGGTGGGCCGTGTGACAAAGCCCGGCCTCGACCAGCCCGTCGGCGCGGCAGCCATCAACCGTGTGCCGCGGCAGATGATAACCGAGGCGCTTTTGCGGGAGGCGGACGCCGTCGGCTACGGCGGCGGGTTCGCGGTGGTCATCTCCATCGAAGGCGGCGAGGCTGCGGCTAAGCGCACCTTCAACCCGCATCTGGGGGTCGAGGGCGGCCTGTCGGTGCTGGGCACCAGCGGCATTGTGGAGCCGATGAGCCAGCAGGCGCTTCTGGATACGCTGCAAATCGAAATCCACCAGGCAGCGTTGAAAAGCCGCCGCCTGATTTTAGCCCCCGGCAACTACGGGCTGGACTACCTGGCCGCCAACTACCCCGCGCTGCACGAGATCCCTATCGTAAAAATCTCAAATTTCATCGGCGAGGCGCTGGATATGGCAGCGGCGGAGCACTTCGCGGAGGTGCTGCTCGTCGGGCATGTGGGCAAGCTCGTCAAGCTGGCGGGCGGCATCATGAACACCCACTCCCGCTGTGCCGACTGCCGCACTGAGCTGTTCTGCGCCCATGCGGCGCTCTGCGGCGCGGACGCGGCGACCTGCCGCGCCCTGATGGACGCCGCCACGACAGACGCCTGTCTGGACATTCTGGATGCCGCGCAGCTGCGGGAGCCGGTCATGGCCAGCCTGCTCACAGCGATCCAGACGCATCTGGACCGCCGCGCGGCGGGGGCGTTCAAGGTCGGTGCGGTGCTGTTCTCAAACCGGAACGGCCCGCTGGGGCAGACAAAAACTGCCGATACACTGTTGAAATTGTGGAAGGGAGCCTGACATGGTACATTTTGTGGGGGCCGGCCCCGGCGCACAGGACCTGATTACCCGGCGCGGCGCGGCCCTGCTGCAAACGGCGGACTGCATCATCTACGCGGGCAGCCTGGTCAACCCGGCGCTGCTGGGGCTGGCGGGGCCGGACTGCGCCATCTGTAACAGCGCCGAGATGACGCTGGAGCAGGTGCTTGCCGTCATGAAAGAAAACGAAGCAGCGCACAAAACCACCGTGCGTCTGCACACGGGCGACCCCTGCCTGTACGGCGCGATCCGGGAACAGATGGACGCGCTGGACGCCATGGGCATCGCCTACGACGATACGCCCGGCGTGTCGAGCTTCTGCGGTGCTGCGGCGGCGCTGAACGCCGAGTACACGCTGCCCGGCGTCAGCCAGACCGTCATCATCACCCGCATGGAGGGCCGTACCCCTGTGCCCGAAGGTGAGCGGCTGGCCGCGCTGGCCGCCCACGGGGCGACGATGGTCATTTTCCTCTCCATCGGCCTAATCGACAGGGTGCAGGACGCGCTTCTGCAGGGCGCGTACACCGCCGCGACCCCTGCCGCCGTTGTCTACAAGGCAACGTGGCCGGAACAAAAAATTGTACATTGCACCGTCGGAACGCTGGCCGAAAGCACCCGCGCGGCGGGCATCACCAAGACTGCGCTCATTGTTGTCGGGGACTTTTTGGCCGCACAGTATGACCGCAGCAAGCTGTATGACCCGGCGTTCACAACGGAGTTCCGACGGGGGACGGACCGATGACCTGCGCGTACATTGCGTTCACGGCGCGGGGACTGGCGCTGGCGCAGCAGCTGGCGGCAGCCTGCCCCGGCAGCGTGGCCCGCGGCGGTGCGGACGGCGTCCGCCTGACCGATTGGACCGCTGCGCAGTTTGCACAAAGCGACGCACTGATTTTTGTAGGTGCTGCCGGGATCGCGGTGCGGGCCATCGCGCCACACTGCCGCAGCAAGGCTGCAGACCCCGCCGTCGTTGTGCTGGATGAGGGTGGGCAGTTCGCCATTCCGCTGCTGTCGGGGCATTTGGGCGGCGCAAACGAGCTGGCGCAGCGGCTGGCAGCGGTCTGCCATGCCGTGCCGGTCATCACGACGGCCACCGACGGACGCGGCGTTTTTGCCGTGGACGAGTGGGCCAAGCGCCAGAACTGTGCCGTGGCCGAGCCGGAGCGCATCCGCTACGTGAGCGGGGCACTGCTGGCCGGGCAGAGCGTTTGCTATGCCGCCGACTGGGCTGTTTCCGGCACGCCGCCCGCGGGTGTGGAGCCTGCCGCCGCCGCTGACCGCGCAGATTTTGCGCTGACGCTGACCCCGACGGGTGAGGCGCTGCACCTGATCCCCCGCATTGCGGTGTTGGGTGTCGGCTGCAAGCGCGGCACGACGGCGGAAAAGTTGGAAACAGCCTTTGCGGCCTTCTGCGCGGAGCATCATTTTGCCCCGCAGGGCATTGTCCGCGCCGCCAGCATTGACTTGAAAAAGGATGAGCCGGGTCTGGCGGCGTTCTGCCAGGCGCACGACTGGAAGATGGACTTTTATACCGCCGCTGCCCTGCGCACGGCTAAAGGCCACTTTACATCCTCCGGCTTTGTGCAGAGCATCACGGGCGTGGACAATGTCTGTGAGCGCGCGGCGGTGCTGGCTGCAGACGGGGTGCTGTTCATCCCGAAGTGGGCGCGGGACGGCGTGACCCTTGCCGTGGCGCTGGCCCCCTTTGCCCCGGATTGGAGATGGAAAAATGATGAACCGTAGTCTTGTGTACGTGGTGGGCCTCGGCCCGGGCGGTGCGCAGTATTTGACCGCCCAGGCGCAGACCGCCCTGCAGGCCGCTGACGTGCTGTGCGGCTACACGGTCTACATCGACCTTGTACGCCCGCTTTACCCGGATAAAGAGGTCTACGCTACCGGCATGACGCGGGAGCTTGACCGCTGCCGTTGGGCGCTGGAAACGGCAAGGGGCGGCAAGACGGTGGCGCTCGTCTGCTCCGGCGACGCCGGGGTCTACGGCATGGCCAGCCCGCTGTTGGAGCTGGCGGAGCACTGCCCGGAGGTAGAGGTCGAGATCGTGCCCGGCCTGACCGCCGCTTTGAGCGGGGCTGCGGTGCTGGGTGCGCCGTTGGCACACGATTTTTGCGTGATTTCGTTGTCGGACCGGCTGACGCCGTGGGCCGTCATTGAAAAGCGGCTGGCCTGCGCCGCGGCGGGGGATTTCTGTCTGGCGCTCTACAACCCGTCGTCCAAAGGCCGCGCCGACTACCTGCAAAAGGCCGTTCGCATTCTGCGGGACAACGGCAAGGGCCCGGACACGGTCTGCGGGCTGGTGCGCTGCATTGGCCGTGACGGCCAGACCGCACGGCTGCTGACGCTGGCCGAGCTGGCGGACACCGCCGTGGATATGTTCACAACGGTCTTTGTCGGCAACGCTGCAACGCAGATTTTACATGGCAGAATGGTTACGCCAAGGGGGTATCGCGGCGTATGAATGTGGTGGTTTTCAGCGGTACAACGGAGGGGCGCAGCTTCTCCCGCGCGCTGGCGGCGCTCGGCGCGGCGGTCACGGTCTGTGTGGCGACAGAGCTGGGGGCCGAGGAACAGGGCTGCGCCGACGGCATCACGGTGCGCACCGGGCGGCTGGACACCGAAGGAATGACGGCGCTGCTGCGCGGTGCGGCGCTCTGCGTTGACGCGACCCACCCGTATGCCGCCGAGGCAACGCGCAATATCCGTGCGGCGGCAGCGGCGGCGGGAGTTGAATATCACCGTCTGCTGCGCCCCGCCAGCCCCCTGCCCGCGGGCAGTGTGGTGCTGGCCGATGCCGCCCGGGCCGCCGCGTATCTGGCAGACAGACCGGGGCGCGTCCTGCTGGCGACGGGTGCCAAGGAGCTGCCCGCCTTCGCAGCGCTCGACCCGGCGCGGCTCTACCCGCGCGTTCTGCCGACCCTGGCAGGTATCGCAGCATGCGAGGCAGCGGGCGTTCCGCACCGCAATATCCTTGCGATGCAGGGGCCTTTTACGAAAGAATTAAATGCGGCGCTGCTGCACCAGTTCCATATCGACTATATGGTCACGAAGGACGGCGGCGCGGCGGGCGGCTTTGCCGAAAAGGCCGAGGCCGCCGCCCGGTGCGGCGTGCAGCTCATTGTGCTGCGCCGCCCGGACGACGAGGGCGAGACCGCTGACACAATTTTACAGCGATGCAGGGAGCTTTTATGAAGATCACATTGGTGGGCATGGGCAGCGGAGCGCCCGGCAGCCTGACAGCGGCGGGGCTGGAGACGCTGCGCGGAGCGGAGCTGATCATCGGCGCGCGCCGCCTGTTGGAAAACCTGCCCGAGGGCTGCACGGCAAACCGCGCAGCCCTCTATAAAACGGACGAAATTTGCGCATTGCTGCGGCAAACAGATTGCGCGGAGGCCGCGGTGGCTTTCAGCGGCGACACGGGCTTCTACTCCGGCGCGGCGGCGCTCTGCCGCGCATTGGACGACGCGGGTCTGCCGTACACGGTGCTGCCCGGTGTTTCCAGCGTGCAATTATTGGCCGCGGCGCTGGGCCGCCCGTGGCAGGGCTGGCGGCTCGTCTCCGCCCACGGCTGTGCCTGTGACCCAGTGGCCGCCTGCCGTGCAGGCGGGACAACCTTTTTCCTGACCGGCGGCAGCGAGACCCCCGCGACGCTCTGCCAACAGCTGGCGGATGCCGGGCTGGGCGACGCTGCGGCCACGGTGGGGGAGAACCTCGGCACGCCGTCCCAGCGGCTTGTGACCGGCACGGCGCAGGAGCTGGCCGCACAGCGCTTTGCACCGCTCAGTGTCCTGCTTGTGGAAAGTGTGCCCGCGCCCCTGCGCCGCACGCCCGGCCTGCCCGACGCAGCGTTCATCCGCGGCAAAACGCCGATGACCAAGCAGGAGGTCCGCGCTGCCGCGCTGGCCAAGCTGGCTGTGCGCCCCACAGATACCATCTGGGATGTGGGCGCGGGCACCGGCAGCGTCAGTGTGGAGCTGGCGCTGGCCGCCCCTGCGGGCCGGGTCTGCGCCGTGGAGTGCGACGCGGAAGCCTGTGACCTTATCCGTCAGAACCGCGCAAAATTTGCGGTGCAAAATCTGCACCTTACCGAGGGCCTTGCCCCCGCCGCACTGGCAGGCTGGCCCGCGCCGGACGCTGTTTTTATCGGCGGCAGCAAGGGCAGTCTGCGGGCTGTCGTCGATGCCGCGCTGGCCGCGAACCCCGATGCACGGCTCTGTATCAGCGCCATTGCGCTGGAAACCTTACAGGAGGCCGTTGCGGCCCTGACGGCCCACGGCCTGACCGCCCAGGTCACACAAATCGCAGTCAGCCGCAGCCGGGCGGCGGGCAGCCTGCACCTGCTCATGGCGAACAACCCGGTTTTCTTGATCGCGAGGGAGTAAAAATGCTGCAATTGGTTCTGGCTGCACCCCGCTCCGGCAGTGGAAAAACAACGGCAGCCTGTGCGCTGCTGGCGGCGCTGACTGCCCGCGGGCTGACCCCCTGCGCGTTCAAGTCGGGGCCGGATTACATCGACCCGATGTTCCACCGCGCGGTGCTGGGCGTCGAAAGCCACAATCTCGACCTGTTTTTCTCTGCACCGCAGACCGCCCGCGCACTCTACGCCCGGCACGCGGCGGGGCACGGCGCGGCAGTCGTCGAGGGGGCCATGGGCTACTACGACGGCCTTGGCGGCGTGACCGACACGGCCAGCGCGTGGCAGCTGGCCGATACGCTGGACCTGCCCGCACTGCTCGTTGTGCGGCCCAAGGGGGCAAGCCTGACGCTGGCGGCGGAGCTGCGCGGGCTGACGGCGTTCCGCACACCGCACCATATCGCGGGAATTTTGCTCAATGATTGTACGCAAGGATTGTGCGCTCTGCTGAAGCCGATGCTCGAAAAAGAGACCGGTCTGCCCGTGGTCGGCTGCCTGCCGCCGCTGCCCGAGGCCGCGATAGAAAGCCGCCACCTCGGTCTGAAAACCGCCGCCGAGATCGACGATCTGCAGCACAAGATACAGCTCTTATCCGATGCCGCGCAGCAAACCATCGACTGGCCGCTGCTGCACACCCTGTTTGACCGCCCCGCGCCCGCCGCTGTGCCGTGCACGGTGCCCCCGCCGCGGGTGCGCCTTGCCGTGGCAAGGGACGCCGCGTTCTGCTTTACCTACGCCGAAACGCTGGAGGCACTGCGGGAAAACGGCGCGGAGCTGTGCTTTTTCAGCCCGCTGGCCGACACGGCTCTGCCGGTTAACATCGGCGGGCTTTACCTGCCGGGCGGCTACCCCGAGCTGTACGCCGCCCGTCTGGCCGCGAACGCCCCCCTGCGCGCCGCCGTAAAAAGCGCCGTGCAGGGCGGCCTGCCCACCGTGGCCGAGTGCGGCGGCTTTTTGTACCTGGGCCGGACATTACAGGACGCCGACGGCACGCCCCACCCGATGGCGGGCGTGCTGCCCGGGCAGGGCTTCAAGGTCGGGCGGCTTGTGCGGTTCGGCTACGCCCGCCTGACCGCCCGCGCCGACAGTATGCTGTTCCGCGCGGGGGAGACCCTGCCCGTCCACGAGTTCCATCACTGGGACTCCACCGAAAACGGCGATGCGTTCACCGCTGCCAAGGCAAACGGGCGGCAGTGGGCGTGCGGCTTTGCCAATGAACGTCTCTACGCTGGTTTTCCGCATCTCTACTGGGCGGGTACGCCGCTGCCGAAGCGCTTTGCGGCTGCAGCCGAACATTATATAAAGGAAACATCATGACCGAAAACGAACTGAAAAACCTGCTTGCGGCCGTTACCCCGCCGGACGAGGCCGCCCGCGCCGCAGCCCACGCCCACTGGGCTGCGTTGGCAAAGCCCTTGGGCGGACTGGGTCGGTTGGAAGGCATGGTAGAGGACGCCGCCGCGCTGACCGGCGACCCCGTGCCGGATGTCAGCCGCCGCGCGGTGCTGGTGCTCTGCGCGGACAACGGTGTTGTGGCGCAGGGCGTCAGCCAGACCGATGCCTCCGTGACCCGCGCCGTGCTCGAAAACCTGACCGCCCGCCGCACCAGCGTCTGCCGCATGGCCGCTGCGGCCCACTGCGACGTCGTGCCCGTCGATATGGGCATTGCGGGCGCACCCGTGCCCGGCGCGGCTGACTGCCGCATTGCTGCGGGCACGGCTGACTTTACCACCGGCCCGGCTATGACCCGCGCACAGGCCGTGCAGGCCATCGCCGCGGGCATTGCGCTGGTGCGCGCACAGAAGCAGAGCGGCGCACAGCTGCTGGCGACGGGGGAAATGGGCATCGGCAACACAACGACGTCCAGCGCCGTGGCCAGCGTGCTGCTGGGCCGCCCTGTGGCCGAGATGACCGGCCGCGGCGCGGGACTTTCCGACGCCGGACTACAGCGCAAAATAGATGCGATTGAACGCGGCATTGCCCGCAACCACCCAGATGCCGCGGACCCGCTGGGGGTGCTGGCGGCGCTGGGCGGCTTTGATATTGCCGGGCTGTGCGGCGTGTTTCTGGGCGGTGCGCTCGAAAGGCTGCCCATCGTGATGGACGGATTCATCAGCGGCGTGGCGGCGCTGTGCGCGGTGCGGCTCTGCCCCGCGGCGGAAAAGGCCGTTTTCGCCAGCCATGTGTCCAGCGAGCCGGCCGCACATATTGTGCTGGACGCACTGTGCAAAAAACCGCTTATCACCGCAGAGCTGCATCTGGGCGAGGGCACAGGCGCGGTGGCCAGCCTGCCGCTGTGGGATATGGCGCTGGCCGTCTACAACGGCTGCTACTCGTTTGCGGAGGGCGGCATCGCGCCGTACACCCCGCAGTGCTGACGCTGGTCATCGGCGGCGCGGCCAGCGGCAAAAGCGCCTATGCGGAGTCGCTCTGCCTGCGTGCACCGCTGCCGCGCACCTATCTGGCGACGATGCAGGTCTGGGACGCCGAGTGCGCCGCCCGCGTGGCAAAGCACCGCGCCATGCGGGCCGAAAAGCAGTTCGACACGGTAGAGTGCCCGCTGCGCCTGGACCGCGTGGCCCTGCCCCGGCGTGGCACCGTGCTGCTGGAGGACCTGGGCAACCTGGCCGCCAATGAGCTGTATGACCCCGACGGTGCAGGGACGGAAACCGCGGCGGCGATCCTGCGGGGCATTGACAAGATGCTGCTGCAATGTGATAATCTGATTGTGGTTTCCAACGAGGTGTTCAGCGGTGGGGCAGACTATGCGGGCGATACGGACTGCTATCTGCGCGCACTGGCCGCCGTCAACAACGCTGCGGCGGCGCGGGCAGACCGCGTGGTGCGCGTTGTCTGCGGCATCCCCGTCTATTACAAAGGAAGTGAAGGTCCGTGACAGCTTTACAGACGATTGCGGTGGCGTTCGCCATGTTCTCGGCCCTGCCGATGCCGCAGTTCGACTGGAACGAAAAAAATATGCGGTACGCGCTCTGCGCCTTCCCGCTGGTGGGGGTGGTGTGCGGCGCACTGTGGTGCGTCTGCGGCGTGCTGCCGCTGCCTGCGGCGGCCCGCGCGGCGGGGTTCTGCCTTGTGCCGGTCTGGGTCACGGGCGGCATCCATCTGGACGGCTACGCCGACACCTGCGACGCACTTTCAAGCTACGGCGATACCGCGAAGAAGCTGGAAATTTTAAAGGACCCCCACTGCGGCGCGTTCGCGGTCATTCGGCTGTGCAGCTACTTTGCGGCGTATTTTGCGTTGTGCGGCTGTGTGGCGTTCACCCCGCGGGTCGGCGTGCTCTGGACGCTGGCGCTGGTGGGGGAGCGGGCGCTGTCCGGGCTGGCCGTGGCGGCGTTCCCGCTGGCGAAAAACACCGGCCTTGCCCACACCTTTGCCACGGCGGCGGACCGCGTCCGCGTGCGGCAGGTGCTGGCCGTGCTCTGCGCCATGCTGGCCGTGGGGCTGACTGCACTGGGCGGCTGGGCGCTGGTGCTGGCCGCAGGCTGCACTTTTGCGCGGTACTACGTTGTTGCCAAAAAACAGTTTGGCGGTGTGACCGGTGATCTGGCCGGGTGGTTCCTGCAAAAATGCGAGATCTGGATGCTGGCGGCGCTGGCCGCCTGCCAATGGCTGGGGGTGCTGTAAATGGTGTTTGTGACAGGGCCGCTCTACAGCGGCAAGCGCACCTTTGCGCAAAAGCTCGGCGGGCGGCAGGTGTACGACGTGCAGGATTTGGCCGCCGACGCCGCCGATTTGAACCGGCTGGCCGACGAGCTGGCAGATTATGATGTTGTGACCGCGGCGGAGGTCGGCGGCGGCGTTGTGCCGATTGACCCCGCCGCGCGTGCCGCGCGGGAGGCGGCGGGCCGTCTGGCCTGTCTGCTGGCCGCGCGGGCGGACTGCGTTGTGCAGATGTTTTGCGGTCTGCCGACGATTTTGAAAGGAGAACTTCCGAAATGCTGATTTATTTACTGCGCCACGGCCTGACCGAGTACAACGCCCAGAAGCGCTATCAAGGTCAGCGGGACATCCCGCTCTCGCCCGAGGGGCTGGCCCAGCTGCGCCGGGCTGATATTGACCCGAAGGTTGTCTATATTTCCACGCTGCAGCGTACAAGGCAGACGGCGGAGGTGCTGTTCCCGAACGCGGAGCTCGTGCCCGTGGACGGGCTGAAGGAAATGTGCTTCGGCAGCTTTGAAGGCCGCAATTATATTGAGATGGAGCACGACCCCGACTATCAGGCGTGGGTCGCCGCCAACTGCGAGAGCAGCTGCCCCGACGGTGAGCGCAAGGACGATTTCAGTGACCGCGTATGCCGCACGTTTGCGGCGCTGGTGGACAAGGCGCTGGCCGACGGCGAGGAAATGCTGGTGATCCTGGCCCACGGCGGCACCCAGATGGCCGCGTTGGAGCGCTACGGCGTGCCGCGCCGCAGCTATTACCGGTGGTGCGGCCCCAACGCGGGCGGCTATGTGCTGGACGCCCGCGACTGGGCGTCGCGGCATGAGCTGCGTTTGGTCAAGACCGTGCAGTACACGAAGGAGAGCACATGCTGATCTTTTGGGTGGTGCTGGGCGGTTTTTTGCTGGACGCTCTGTTTGGCGACCCGGCGTGGCTGCCGCATCCGGTGGTGCTCATGGGCCGGTGCATCTCGGCGCTGGAAAAGCACCTGCGCACCGCACTGCCCAAAACGCCGCGGGGCGAGCTGGCCGGCGGGGCCGCGGTGGCCGCGGTGCTGCCGCTGGGCACGCTGGCCGTTACCGGGCTTGCCTGCTGGGCCGCGGCAAGGCTCCATCCGGCGCTGGGGCTGGCGCTGCAAATGCTCTGGTGCGGCCAGGCGCTGGCTTCCAAGGGTCTTGCACAGGAGAGCCGCAATGTGTACAAGGAACTGGCAAAGGGCGACCTGCCCGCGGCCCGCAGGGCCGTGGCCCGCATCGTGGGCCGTGACACGCAAAACCTGACCGCCGCGGGCGTGACCAGAGCCGCCGTGGAGACCGTGGCCGAGAACGCCAGCGACGGCGTCATTGCGCCGCTTTTGTATATGCTCCTTGGCGGGGCACCGCTGGCGCTGACCTACAAGGCCATCAACACCATGGACAGCATGC
>OOBI01000533.1_pt1 | contig 32742 bp, 18 predicted proteins | sample 1671081 | NCBI WGS metagenome assembly OOBI01 (sample SAMN06348120, study PRJEB24527) | human gut metagenome | biome: human gut; feature: ankylosing spondylitis patient; material: feces | host: Homo sapiens | place: China | collected 2015-10 | reverse complement strand
TCGGCGGCAACGCGATACGACGAACGCTTTTTGTGGTAGATCAGGCACAGCAGAAAACACAGCGACCATATGCAGATGCGCGCAGGGTCTTCCATAAGTTGCTGCACGCCTTCCTGTGCATGGAATGCGATTGCGGCCGCAATGCACAACGCATAGATGATGGCCAGAATGGTGAGTCTGGCTGGTTTTCTGATGCCGTCTTTTGGCTGGCTGCCGGTGGCTGCCTGATGCTTTGATTGCTTCGATGTCATGATTGCCTGATTTCGTTCCCCTGTTGCGTGCCGCTTTTACTGAAAAGTAGCGACTGCCTTGTGTTCCTGCCTTGTATTGTGTCTGTGGTTGCGTCTCGCTGCGGCAAGTGTTTATAACACCGGTCCGATGATGCGCCACGGTGCGTTCGTGCCTTCCTCGGCGCTGTCCGGCTGCTCGTTTTCGTTGTTGCCCAACGATTCGTAGATATTGCCGTTCCAGATCACCTTGTCGCCTTGCTTGTACAGTACTCCCGGTTCCCACGTGGGGTAGGCCTGCTGCGAGGAATTCCAGCTGGCATTGTCGAAGTCGACGAGCGTGCCCGGCGTGCCTCGGAATCCTGACCCCAATGTGGTGGCGAATTCGCCGTCCGTCTGTTTCATGCCGCTGCAGAACGTTTTGAGCGTGTTGGTGTTCGTATAGTTTTCGCCGCATTGCTGGTCGCGGTTCAGCGACCACATGCTTAAGTGGCCCAGGCTTGTTTCCAGTGCGAACGTGTTGATTTCGCGCGCATTGTCGAGCGTGAAATACTCGTTTTTGGTATCGTTCTGGCCGATGAGCACGGTGGCTCCCAACAGCTCCCAGATCTGATGGTCGCTGAAGAGTTTGCCGCGACTGTACAGCAACGTTTTGTATTGCGCGTGGGCCGCGTTCAGCGAACTTTTGATCAGCGTGGATTGCGTGATCGACGTGGACGCCACGTTGAAATCCATGGTCATGAGATTTACGGTGGATAGCGTCACGCCGGCATCCAGAAACGCGTTCACGGTTTGCATTCCTTGCGTTGTAAGACCTTTCGCGTCGGCTGGAAGCGTCAGGCTGATGATCAGATCGTGACTGGTATCGTCTTTCCCTTTGTTTTTCGCTTTTTCATTGGCGATGAGTTTTGCCACGGCTTGCGCTCGCCGGGTTGCGGTTTCGCTGTAGCCGTCGAGATTCTTGTTTTCGATATCGAAGTCGAGCGAGGTGATGTGATAGCGGTCGATCACCTGCTGGTATGCGTCGGCAAGGGAATCGACGTCGGAACATGCGCTGGCAAGTTCGGTGCCGTTCTGCCCGCCGAAGCTGACGGTTACCGTGCGATCGGTTTTGTAGGTTTGCGCGATACGGCTGTCGAGATCGAGCGTGGAGGCCGCTTCGTCGAGCGTGTAGTAGCCGCCCCAGCTTGGCTGGCAGCCGTCGCCGGCGGTGACGAATCCGAGAATCACATTCCGGTAGACGTTGCCTACCTTGGATTCGAACTCGTATGAGGGTATTGCGGTCACGTCCACATAGCCGCCGAACCAGGGTTCCGGCAATTTCTTAGCCGCCGTTCGCGTGAACGTGATCCACGACCATGTGCCGGACGCGACGAGCGCGATGCACAGTATCGCTATGAACAGTCGGAGGAAGGAAAATCGTCTTCCTGGAAACAGGGGTTTCATCATTCCCTTTCGAAATCGTCAGGTCACCAATGCTGATGGGGACATTGGGGCGTCTAGCAGGCTGTGTCCCGCTGGGCTTCAGTGCATATGCGGGGGATTTTACGGGGGATTAAGCTTTCCTCTCGTGCGCTGTTTTTCTTATATCTCGCTTACAGTTAGGGAGTGTAGTCTGTGGCTAGTACGACGATTTCAACAGTGATGTATGGTTTATGCAGGTGAGGTAGCGCTGATAAGGTAAAGGGGTATATGGTGGCAAAAATAGGGGATTTTGACGGCGATGACCGCAGGCACCAGTGGGGTGCTGAAACCTCCACGCAACCGCTTGCGATCATGCATGCCAAGCCTTCGCCAACGCGCGTTGTGCTTGGCTACGTTGCCATCATCTGCACGGTTGTTTCATGGCTGATCTACATGATCACGATGATTCTGTCGTTGTTCGTCAACAATCCTTCACTCACGTTACGTTTCGTGGTTGAAGGCGTGCTGTACATGACGATTGTGACCACGCTGATTTTCAGCGCGCTCGTCTACTTGACCACACGGCAAGGGGCGCTATACCGTTTCATCCGGCATGAACGCGTGCCTCGGGCGATGCTCGACGACCATTTCGCACACAACTACGATAAGGGAATCACAGTGCTGATTCCTTCGTACGTGGAACAGCCGAAAGTCGTCGAAAAAACGATCTGGTCGGCGGCATTGCAGGAATTTCCCGACCTTGCAGTCGTACTCCTAATCGACGATCCTCCGCATCCTAACAATGACGAAGCGCGAGCGATTCTCAAAGCAAGCCGCGAACTCATGCCGAAAGTATTGGCCGAATTGGCGGCACCTGCGGAACGTTTCACCAAAGCGCGCGACGAAACCGTTGCGGCGCTCGCCGATCAGATGGACGCAAGGCGTAGTGTGGTCGCACGCTGTGCGGAAGACTATCGTGCGGCCGCGCAATGGTTGGAGCATAAGGCCGACACATGGCTGGTCGAAGATCATACCGACGATTTCTTCTGCGACCAGGTATTGCGCGGTCTTGCACGCGACCTGCGTTTGACGGAACGGGCGTTGAACGAATCGATCACCCTGCAGCAGCATGTCGACGCGAATCGCATTCTGCAACTGTACGAACGTTTGGTACGCATTTTCACCGCAAAAGGATGGTCGTTCGAACGCAAGCTGTATGCGTCGACCTCCCGTGAAGGCAACAAAGCCATGAATCTGAATTCGTTCATCGGATTGATGGGGCACTCGCTCAAGCGCGTGGAAACGTCGGACGGGGTGATTCTGCGTGACGTGCGCGAGGGAGAATCTCCCGATTTCGTGATGCGCAATTCCGAATACGTGCTGACGTTGGACGCCGATTCCATGCTGTTGCGCGACTACTGCCTGCGCTTGGTGTACCAGATGGAACAGCCCGGCAATGAGCGCGTGGCCGTGATCCAAACCCCGTATTCCTCGTATCGTGGCGCGCCGACGCGAATCGAACGCATCGCGGCCGCCACCACCGACATTCAGCACATGCTGCATCAGGGCATGACCTACTATGACGCCACGTTCTGGGTAGGTGCGAACGCGGTGATCCGCAAGGCCGCGCTCGACGATATCTGCGTGGTGTCGACTGAGGGCACGCGCACGGTGAAAACGTATATTCAGGATCGCACGGTGATCGAAGACACCGAATCCAGTATCGATTTGGGTTATTTCGGCTGGCATTTGGTCAACTATCCGGAGCGGTTGAGCTATAGTGCCACCCCGCCTGATTTCGGTTCGTTGGTGGTGCAGCGGCGGCGTTGGGCGAATGGCGGTCTGCTGATCATCGGCAAATTCTTCCGTATTGTGCACGCGCGGCATCAGCAGGGCAATGATGTGAAGCTGGGTGAGTGGGCGCTGCGCGTGAACTATATGGCGTCCATCGCATGGTCGAGTTTCGGCCTGATGTTCCTCTTGGCGTATCCGTTCGACCAGCGGTTGCTGAGCCCGTGGGTGGTGCTCGCGTCGCTGCCGTATTTTGCCACCATGTCGAGCGATTTGAAACGCAACGGGTATAAACGTTCCGATATTTTCCGTATTTACGGCTTCAACATCGTGCTGTTGACGGTGAATCTTTCCGGCACGCTCAAGTCGATTCAGCAGGGCATGACGAACACGAAGATTCCGTTCGCGCGTACGCCGAAAGTCAATAATCGTACCGCTTCTCCGGCATTGTATGTGACGATGCCGTGGGTGATCATCATTTACTCGTGCATGGTGTTCTACGCCGATACGCTTTCGCACAATTGGGGCAACGCGGTGTTCGCCGGCTTCAATGCGATCGTGACGTTCTGGGCGTTGACCGCGTATATCGGCATCTGGCATTCCGTGCAAGACATGGTGGTTGGTCTGGTCCGTTGGTTCTTCGTGCCGATCAAGGAGCCTCAGCAGGAGGCGGCCCGCAAGAAGGCCTCTTGGCGTGACGCCCTCTACTTCGGCGACCGCCAAATGATCTACGAGTCCCGCCCGCTGTAGCGTGCTCCCCGTGTCGGTCTGCACTTTCTTCGGGTTTTTGAAAGGACTGTCGTACGATTTCAAAAATCTGACCGCGCGATTCCGAAATAAAGGTAAATTTTCCAATCGTGCGGTCAGCAAATCAAAATCGTGCGACAGGGCTAGAAATCGTATGACGAGAATCGGGATAGTGCGGTTAATAAACCGAAATCGTGCGACGAAATTGCAAAATCGTCAGTCGGGGTTTAAAAAGCCGTGTAGCAGAAAATCTTGTCACGTGTTTGAGTCGAATCTCCGTGAGGCACTGTTGTGGGTGCCGTAAAGTATAAGGAAAAGGGGCGCCGATGATTCAACGTAATAACGATTGGAGCGCTATGCAGCAAAGCTTATATCACGATATGCAGGTTGATTCGTTGGGTGCGTTCGCCGCGCGCAGTCCGCTGGACTTGCTTGCGGTTGCGGCACCAGGGCGCACACGTTGCGTGAACGCCGAGAATCCCACGGGCGGCAAGGGCGCTGCGGCCACTGCAGCCAGTGCACTTGGCCCGTCGCGCAAGGGCAGTCCGTGCATCCAGACCGTGAAAGCGGGGGAGAGCGTCACTTTGATGGATGTGGACGGTCCGGGCGTGATCCGCCATATTTGGATGACGGTCACCGACCGCACGTCGTCTACCGGTCCGAACGTGCTTCGCAACCTGATCCTGGAATTCTATTGGGATGGCGAGGAGACCCCGTCCGTGCAATGCCCGGTCGGCGACTTCTTCTGCTGCGGCCACGCGCAGGCCTGCCGAGTCAATTCGATGCCGGTGGTGGTCGTGCCCAATCGCGGTTTCAACTGCTACTTCTCCATGCCGTTCGAACATGCGCGCATCGTGCTCCGCAACGATCACAATGAAGACGTTCCCGCGTTCTTCTACCAGATCGACTACACCGAATATGACGCGCTTCCGGCCGGCACCATGCGTTTTCATGCGCAGTGGCGTCGCGAGCGCGTCACCGAACTGGCCCGCGACTATGTGGTGCTCGACGGCGTGCATGGTCGTGGCGCGTATATCGGCACGTATCTGGCGCTCACCGCGTTGGAAAGCCGCTGGTGGGGCGAGGGTGAAGTCAAGATGTACATCGATGGGGACGACCAGTATCCCACGTGGTGCAGCACCGGTGCCGAGGATTATTTCGGTGGCGCGTGGAGTTTCGCCGATTTCGACGAGCATGGGCGTATGCATGAGCAGACGTTCTGTGCGCCGTACGTCGGTTTCCCGTTCTATTCGCAGCGTCTCGCCTCGCATCGCGAGAGCGCGTATTGGGATGTGAATACGCCGGTGACCCGCGGATTGTATCGCTGGCACATTCCCGATCCGATTTATTTCGAACATGATTTGCGTGTGGAATGGCAGCAGATCGGTACTGAGGAGGGCGGCAATTTCGAGCGTCAGGACGACGTCGCTTCCGTCGCGTACTGGTATCAGCTCGAGCCGCATACACCGTTCGATCCGATTGGCGATCGTCGCTTCCGTCAGCCCCGCTGATTTTTGCCCCCAAGCTTACGATTTTCGGCCTATCCGGTCGGTTCGGGGGTGTTGTGCTGTCTGCGCGACTTGCGTTCTGCGTCTGCACAACCCGGGTTTTAACCCGATTTTATGGGTTGTGCAGATGCAGGGTGCGGGTTGCGCAGGCGGGAAACGTGACTAGATGGGGTTAGATGTCACGGCGTCTGCTGCGCTGATTATCGTGCGAACGTTCTGCGCATCCAAGAGACAGCCAGCTGCGGCCAGATCTGGATACTCGGTTCAATGCCGTTGACGCCCTGCCATGCGGTTTCCGCAGTGCCCAACGACAGTCCATGCCCGCCTTGCGGGAATAGGTGCGCTTCGATGCTGACTCCGGCTTTCTTGCAAGCGTCGATCAGCATCAGTGTGTTTTCGTATGGCACGGTTTCGTCGGGAACGGTATGCCATGCGAAAACCGGCGGTGTTTTGGCGTCGATATGACGTTCGATCGACACGGATTCAAGCGCTTGTGAATCGTTGCGGCGTTCACCAAGCAGCGAATCGAAACTGCCGCGATGGGCGAGCGGGCCAGACGTGATCACCGGATAGGCGAGCATCAAACCATTCGGACGCACCGCATCCGGATCGTAACCATGAGCGACAAGAACATCGTCGCTGGTGGAGGTGGCGAGATTCGCAGCAAGATGACCGCCTGCGGAAAAGCCAATCACGGCAATCGCATCCGGATCGACATGCCACTCGGCGGCATGCTCACGAATCATCGTCATCGCATCGGCAGCTTCCAACAGCGCAACTGGAAAAACGGAAGGCTTCACCGAATATCGCAGCACAAAAGCGTTGAAACCGGCCGCAAGAAACTGCATCGCAATCGGCTCCGCCTCACGATCCGACGTCATTTCGTAACCGCCGCCCGGAATCACAAGCACAGACGGACGCACACGGTCGGGAACGACTTCTTCGCTGTTATCAAGGCAATATCCGACGAATTTCGCTGCGCTGCCGTCGATGCCGGAGATTTCATATTCGAAATGTTTCATATATCCATCATAGGTGGAACACGGCGCACGTTATGCAGGAACTATTTGGTCCCGCTATTTTTCGTACCTTGTGATCCGTGGACGCAAATTGTGCAGTCGGGAGAGTGTGTCCTACTCGAGCAGCCAGTCGAGGATGTTGCGGTGTCGAATGTCTTGGTAGTCGCCGAGCCCGATGGTATCCAAGGTGAGCTGTGTGACGTAGAGGAGACCTCCATATGTGAGATACCGGTCGAACAGCGCATTGTCATTTGCTGTCGGTTGCAATGCATTTCGATATTCCGAGAAAGACAACGGCAGCATCTTGAGCTCGACATATCGTCCGGTGAAATGGATGATTTTGCGTTTTTTCAGAATCGTCCAGTGAAATGGATGATTTTTGCGGAGTGGGTGAGTGATATAGACGTGCGATTGGGCAAATCGGAAGTAATGTTGCGATCATTCGACGGAATTCACGAATGTGTATGGCCGCTCACATGTCTGATACATTTTTCTCAGCTAATTGGCAGGAACACGTATCATTCCTCCAAGACTCGGGCGCTTATATAGAACATGTCAGCAGTTACGGCGGCTGGCGAGGTTCCTGAAGAACCCCATAACTGAACCCTTCTTCTCTCTTCTCTCTCAGCCGGCGGCCCTTCTTTCCGCCGGCTTTCTTCTTTTCTGAACACGATTCATGCGATTCGTGCGATTCGCGATTTATGTTTCGCGATTTTGCCGAAAAGAGTTGCAAGACAAACGGCCGACCATGCGTGAGTAATGCATGGTCGGCCGTTTGTGATGCTGGTGATTATGCGTGGTCGCGTGCAGGCATTCGTGATTCAGCAGCGCTCGTACGAGAACCTGCGCAGGCGTTCGAAGCATTCCACGCTTTCGTCAAGCCATGGCATGCCGATCACGAACACGTGGCCGAGCGTTTCGTGGCGGCGTGGCTTCGGGTCGAACAGTTCGAAATCGGCTCCCTTGCGGGCCAGTGCGGCAGCAAGCGCCAGATTGTCGGCCTCGAGGAAATCGTCGCCGCAGGTCACGATGAACAGTGGCGGCAGGTTGACGTTGAACGCCAGGCCTTCGGCGGTGAGGAACTTCGGGTCGGCGGCTTCGATGCCGTCGAAGAATTCGACGCCCAGCATCTGTTCGAGTCCGGTGCGGCGATTCGGATCGTAGCCTACGGTCAGTTCGCTTCCCATGGTTTCCAACGATGCGGAACTGTAGGCACCGCACACCGGAGCGGCACCGGCGAAACCAATGCCCGAAGGCTCATCCACGCCGAATGCGGCCGCGGCTTCGGCATTGTTTTCAATCGCCAACGTCAGCATGGTCAACGCGCCGCCTGCCGAATCGCCGGTGAGGAACACGGCGTTCGGATTAACCGGATAATCAGTCAAATGCGCCTTGATCCAACGCAATGCCGCCTGAACGTCCGCCAGCTGACCCCTCAAATCGGTTTGCGGGGCCGGTCGGTAGTTCAGTGAGAATACGGCGAAGCCCGTTTCGGCCAGATGCACGTTGAAGTTGCGGTTCAATTCCTTATATCCGTAAGTGAAACCGCCGCCGTGTATATCGATGTACACCGGCAGCGTATGCCCGCAGCGCAGCACCGCATCGTGCGGTAGATACAGGTCGAGCAAATGCCCTCTGCACTGCCCGGCTTCCGTATCGTAGCCACCGTCAGGCAGGTATGGAATATCTTCGATCACGTCGATTGTGTCAGGTGTGTGCCACAGTTCGGAACGCGGGGTGTCAACCGCGATCGCGCCGAAACGCATGTCGAGAATGCCGCGGACGCGCTCTTCGGAAAGGCCTTCGAGATCGCCGTCGGTTTCCGTCCAACGTTCCGCATGGTTGATCATCTCACGGGTGATGCCATATTTTGCCGCGCATTGTGCGCTGAGTTCCTCAATGGTCTGTGTGCTCGTCATCGACGCCGTCCTTTCATGATGTTCATGCGATTGCGGCCGTTCCGTCATCGGAATGCCGCACCTCGATATATCGTACCGGTTCGATATAGAAAGCGCTACTGCGATCACCTATATTCCTTTACGTCCAGAGCGAATTTATGTAACGGTACATGCGTTGATTTTATTGCGATTGCGACACGCCGAAATCACTCACGTTGCATCAAAAAACGGTTCGCATAGAATAAGTCGCGTTTGCGAATCCGAACAGGGGTTTCGACCGAGAGAGACGGCAACGGGACGCTCGACAAACGACGGACGTGAATCGTAACGGCAACGAATGGCCGTAAAAGCAACGCAAAAACGCAAAACCAACCCACGAAAACCCAGACAACCAGCAAACAATCCGAAGGAACGCTACGTATGTACGTCGATCCGAATCGTAATACAGAGGCAGGCAACCTTAAATGGATCCTGCCATACTGCAAACCCGACCTGCCACGAGTGGCCGGCGCGATAGTGCTGTTCTGCGTCAACAACACCATGGCGCTCATCATTCCGCTATTGTCAGGCCTCATCGTGGACCGTGTCATCGTGCAAGGCCAAGTCGACGAACTGACGCGACTGTGCATCATGATGATCGTGTTCACCATCGTGCGCGTCGCCTCGCGCTACGGCTACCAAATGTGGATGGAACGCTTCGGGCAGAACTCCGTATTCCGTCTCGTCAGCGACGAATACGAGAAACTGCACGAACTCGACTTCACCTATTTCAACCACACGCGTACCGGCGACATCATGAGCCGCATGACCTCCGACACCGATGCCATACGCCACGCGCTGAGCTGGGTGAGCTACCAGGTGCTTGACTGCGTGGTCATGTTCATTGGCGCGCTCGCCATGATGTTCACCATCGACTGGCGGCTCGCGCTCGCGCTCGCATGCGTCACGCCGTTCATTTTCATCCTTACGCGCGGACTCTCCACGCACGCAAGACCACTGTTCTTCGCCATCCGCAACTCGCTTGCCGAAATGAACTCAATGGTCGAAGAAAACATCGAAGGCAACCGCGTGGTCAAAGCGTTCGTGCGCGAACCGTATGAAACCGAAAAATTCGACAAACACAACGACGATTACATGCAACGCAACATGGACCAGGCCTACAACAGCCGCAAATACATGCCATGGCTCGACGGTCTCGGCTTCTCACTGCAGCTGATCACGCTTGGATTCGGCGGATTCCTGGTCATCACCGGGCGCATGACCCTCGGCAATCTCGTGGCGTTCAACTCCTACCTGTGGATGATCGACGGGCCGGTACGCCAATCCGGATGGCTGATCAACGACTGGCAGCGATTCAACGCATCCTGCATCAAAATCCGCAAACTGCTCACCGCTCAGTCACGTATTACGGAAAAGCCGGAAAATACGGAAAAACCGGGAGACAGCGCCGACGCGAATCACGCCAGCACAGCGGCCGCAACCGCTGCAACAACCAACACAACCCGCATCGCAGGCAGCATCGACTTCCAGCATGTCAGCTTCGCCTTCCCCGACGAACCGGACACCCCCGTGCTTGAAGATGTGGATTTCCATGTTCCGGCAGGCGCCAAACTCGGCATTCTCGGCGAAACCGGCGCGGGCAAATCCACCCTCGTCAACCTCATCTCCCGCTTCTACGACCCCACCGAAGGCCATGTGCTCATCGACGGCGTCGACGCGCGAGACTGGCCGCTCGCCACACTGCGCTCGCAAGTGTGCGTCGTGGCGCAAGACACGTTCCTGTTCTCCGACACCATCGGCGGCAACATCAGCTTCGGCGCGGGCGAACAACGCGAATACGACGAACAGTACATTCGCCGCATGGCCACCATCGCCGGCGCGGACGGCTTCATCCGCAGCATGCCGGAAGGCTACGATACCGTGGTCGGAGAGCGTGGCGTCGGCCTTTCCGGCGGCCAAAAACAGCGCCTGAGCCTCGCACGCGCGCTCGCCGACAATCCGTCGATCCTCATCATGGACGATACGACCAGCGCCGTCGACATGGAAACGGAAGCGGAAATCCAGCGCCATCTGCGCGAACTGGACGAACAGAAAACCATCGTCACCATCGCACACCGTATTTCATCGGTGAAAGATTCCGATCTGATCCTCGTGCTTGAGCATGGCCGCATTGTGGAGCGCGGCACGCATGACGAACTGGTGGCCGCGCACGGCCGATATTGGGAGATCTACTACAGGCAGCTCGGCTTGCAGGCGGGTCGTTCGCAAGGTTTCGAAGCGTAGGCGCGGGAAAGCAGGAAAGGGGGAAAACCCATGGCAAAACGTAACACATACCGCGAAGATGAAGAGCTGGAAGAACAGATCGACCTGCATGATATTCTGCGCATCGGCGTCTATGTAAAGCCGTATATGTCGCGAATCATACGCATTCTTGCCGTCGTCGTCATGATGAGCTGCATTGCGGTAGTCGTGCCATATTTGACGAAAATCATGATTGACAGCGCGATTCCGTCGAAAAATCTCACCTTACTTGGTGAATTAACGGGGTTGATGGCCGTACTTATTGTGATGTATGAGTTTGGATTGCGTTATCGTACCGTCGAAATTACTCGCGTCGGTCAGCTCATGTTGAAAGACATGCGCCGCGATATTTTCACGCATATTCAGACGCTGCCGTTCAGCTATTTCGATTCGCGTCCGCACGGCAAAATCCTGATTCGCGTGGTCAATTATGTGAACACGCTTTCCGACACGTTGAGTTCCGGCCTGATCAATGTGATTTCCGACGTATTCACCTTCCTGATCACGCTGGTGGTCATGTTCGTGGTCGATTGGCGGCTTGCGCTGTTCAGCCTGGTGCTCTTCCCGTTCCTGATCGCGTGGGTGCTGGTATTGCAGCATTTCCAGCGCCGTGCGTATCAGGTGTTGTCGAACAAGCAGAGCAATCTCAACGCGTTCATTCACGAGTCGATCACCGGCGTGAAAACCACGCAGACCTTCGCCCAGGAGGCGGCGCAGTTCAAAACCTTCCAAGAGCAGCAAGACGACGTGCGCACCTCGTGGATGAAGGCCGTGCATATCCAGTTCCTCATGTGGCCGGGCATTCAAACCATTTCCGTCATGACGATCGCGTTCATCTACTATGTGGGCGTCACGGGCTTCGGCGCGGTGAACGTTTCCACCGGCGTGCTGATCGCGTTCGTTGGCTATGCGAATAATTTCTGGAATCCGGTGATCAGCATCGGCAATTTCTACAATCAGCTGATCACTTGTTCCGCATATCTTGAGCGTATTTTCGAAACGCTTGACGTGCAGCCGGAGATTCGTAACGCGCCTGACGCGACTGAACTGCCGCAAATCGAAGGACGCGTCGATTTCAACGATGTAGTTTTCCGTTACGAGCCTGACGGTCGCAATATTCTCAATCTGGTTGATCTGCATGTTGAGCCAGGCAGCACCGTTGCGTTGGTTGGTCCGACCGGTGCCGGCAAAACCACGATTATCAATCTGCTGTCGCGTTTTTACGACGTTGCAGAAGGTTCGGTCACAATTGATGGTCATGATGTGCGTTCTGTCACATTGGAATCGTTGCGTCGGCAGATGGGCGTCATGCTGCAGGATACGTTCATTTTCTCCGGCAATGTGCGCGAGAACATCCGTTACGGCAAGTTGGATGCGACCGATGCTGAGATCGAAGCGGCCGCGAAGGCGGTGCATGCGCACGAGTTCATTATGGATTTGCCGAACGGATACGACACGGTGGTGGAGGAGCGCGGTTCCACGCTTTCCGCTGGTCAACGTCAGCTGATTGCATTCGCCCGCGTGCTGCTGGCCGATCCGCGCATTCTGATTCTCGACGAGGCCACGTCGAATATCGATACGCGTACCGAAGAGGCACTTCAGGCCGGATTGAACCACCTGCTGAAGGGACGCACGAGCTTCATCATCGCGCACCGACTGTCCACCATCGAGAACGCGGACATGATCTGCTACATCGATCATGGGCAGATCATGGAGCAAGGCAACCACGCCGAGCTGCTCGCCAAGCGTGGCGCCTACTATCGCCTCTACGACTCCCAATACGCCATGATCAAGGTCTAAATGGGCTGATTAGGGCTTGGACTGATTGGCTTGAAATCAGCCTTCCTGCTAGCCGCTTGTCGTTTTTCGGCCGGCGGCTAGCCGCAAATTATCAGGTACGAGGCGGAAGATAGGGAAGTCAGAAAGCAACGCATGTTGCTGCGCACGAAGATGACGCGTGAATGCGTCGATGAAACAACGCGGGAAGGTTTGGTATGGCAGTAGAGAAGCCAGTTCTCACCCAGGAGCAGCAAGATGCGGTCGCAGCGCTCGCATCCACCAACGTGTATGCGAAGCAATCGAAATTCAAAACCTTCCGCGAGTTGCCGCCGAAAGACAAGTGGCCGTACTTCAAGCAGAACTTTCTGACCGATGTGCTGATCATTATCGCAGTGGTCGGCTTGGTACTTGCTTTCGTCATCTCGTATGTGACCAAAGGTCCCGAGGCCGAGCTGAGTCTTGAAGGTGTCGATATGGCGGAATATTCCGAACAGATTGATGCGTTGGGCGCTGATTTTGTGAAGACGCAAGGTATTGAAGACGAGCGTCTCGTGCGGACGGATGCCTCCATTGCGATTAGCGAGAATGCCGCGCAAGATGGTTCCGCATCGTTGACGGCTCGCGTTTCGGCAGGTCAGATCAACATGATTGTTGCCGAAACCGATATTTTCGCCGAAGTCAATGATCGCGGCGACATCACCAAACCCGCGGAAGTGATGAGTGCCGCCGATCTTGAGCAGGTCAAGGATGCGCTGGTCGACGCCAAAGGCAATCCGGTTTCCGATGTGAACGACGCTGTCGGATTCGACTTGTCCCATTCGAAAACATGGACTTCCATGAAGGGACTGCCGAAAGAAGGGGTTATTCTCGGATTCAGCAATATCACGGAATCCAAGGATATGCCGATTCAATTCGTGGAATATCTGCAATTCGAGTAGGTATTTGCTGGTCTTCGAACGGTCATTTCAGTTGCTGAATATTTGCTGAATGTGCGTAGACACGCACATCGCGGTTGCCCCGTTTTCCGCTTAAGCTAGTGAGGGTACGTCAAACGATGCACGTCAACGGATAGGCGGCATTCGGAATTCGAAGGAGATGGCAATGGAGAACGGCAATATGACTCCCCTTGTTCCTCGGCAGGATGGGCGCCTTGAATGGGGCAATGGTGTGGTCTCCATGCTGTTTGACATTGCCGCCGATTCCCCCGTTCGCCTCTGCAACGTTGTAGGGCGCAACATGGTTCCGATCGATGGTCGCTTGTCTGACGATGGAAAGCCAGTGGTTGAAAAGGATCCGCGTCCGATTGTTGAGGTGTGTGCCGCCAATACCGGTTCGCAAGACAACCGACTGACGTTGATTGCCACAGTTGCCGGCAGCCAATTGCGATTCGTTTCCGCGCTTGCTTCCGAACCTGAACCAGGTTCCGCCGATCCGTTTCGTTTGGAGATCACGCAGTTCGCGCCGTATGCCGATCTTGAACCGAAAGGTCGTGAATTCGAGCCGACGGCAAGCGAACGTGACGCAGCCGATTCCGCCGCGAATTCCGCGTCCGAGGCGGTTTCCGCCGATTCCAATGCAGGCTTGGTGGTCACTTCCGTATTCGAGGCGTTCCCGAATCTTTCCGCAGTGCGCACCTACACGCGTCTGCAGTCCGCCAGGCAACTGCCGATTGAAGCGGTGTCATCGTTGAATCTGACCGTTCCGATGCGCGTCAACTGCGGCAAGGTGCATCGTTCGAATATTTTCTGGGGCGATGCCGCTTGGGCTGTGGAAAACGATTGGCGTGTTCGTCCGCTGCGTGACACTCAGGTGCGTAACCGCAACCAGAAAATCAATCCTGGTCAGTCTAGTTCGCGTTTTGCCATGAGCTCGACTTCTACATGGAGCTCGGGAGAGCATGAGCCGGCCGGCATTCTGCAGGTGGAAGGTTCGGTACGCCGCGCCCGCGATTTTTCCGTAATGTGGCAGATCGAGCATAACGGTCCGTGGGAGTGGGAAGTCGGCGAGGACGATCCCGGTCTGCACGTCACTGCGTTCGGTCCGGAATATAAGGATCATGGTTGGTTCACCAATCTTGGTGAAGGCAATGATTTCGAGTCCGTTCCTGTGTCGTTTGCCATTGCCGCAGGCGATTGGCAGCAGGCTGTTGCCGAAATGACGTTGCAGCGTCGTGCGCTGCGCATTGCCAAGGCTCGTGAGTTGGGGCGCGTCGATCAGTTCGAGCATACGCAGGGTCTTGTGATCTACAACGATTACATGAATACGCTGTTCGGTGACCCTCGTATTGAGAAGGAACTGCCGCTGATTGAAGGTGCGGCAAGCGTTGGCGCGGATGTTTTCTGCATTGACGCCGGCTGGTACGACAGCACCGACGGCGGCTGGTGGGACATGGTCGGCGAATGGCAGGCCTCCACCAACCGTTTCGGCGACGCCGGTCTGCGCGGTCTTGCCGACACGATTCGTGCTCATGGCATGGGCTTGGGACTGTGGCTCGAACCTGAAGTGATCGGCGTGAAATCGCCGCTTGCGAGCATGTTGCCGGATTCCGCGTTCTTCCAGCGTCATGGTGTTCGCGTGTGCGATTCGGGTCGTTATCTGCTTGATTTCCGTTCTCCCGAAGCGCGAGAGCATGTTACGCGTACTGTTGATCGTTTGATTGACGATTTCGGTGCGGTGTTCTTCAAGTTCGACTACAACACCATTCCCGGCGTCGGCACTGATTTGAATGCCGAGTCCGTTGGCGATGGCCTGCTCGAGCATTGCCGCGCATATGTGGATTGGCTTGACGATCTGCGTCGCCGTCATCCGGATGTGATGATCGAAAACTGCGGTTCCGGTGCCATGCGCGCCGATTACGCGCAGTTGTCCCGCTTGGATTTGCAGTCCACTTCCGACCAGTGCGATCCTCTGATTTATGCTGCGATTGCGGCTGGTGCAGGTATGACGATTCTGCCGGAACAGCAGGGTAATTGGGGTTACGCTCAGCAAGAGATGGATGATGAGACTGCTGTGTTCACGCTTGCTACGGGTGTGCTCGGCAGGCTATATCTGTCTGGTTTCATCGATCGCATGACGGAGCCGCGTCTTTCACTCGTTCGCGACGCTATCGCCTTACATCGTTGTGTACTTACCGACCAGCAGCATATGGTGCCGTTCTGGCCGTCCGGACTTCCCGACTTCGACGGCGATTGGCTTGCCGTCGGCTTGCGTCATGTCGAAACGGATATGTGTGACGCGTATGTGTACGGCGAATCCGCTTGGAATGAGCAGGCTGCCGAGCAGAACGATCAGCAACCTCAGCCGGAAGATAAGCCCGACTACATCATCGTGTGGCGTCGCGGCGGCACACCGTCCGTGAACATGCCGTTGGATGCGGATCAAACCATCGAACAGGTGTTCCCGAATCCTGCCGAACCGGACCATGCGCCCAATGCCAAACCGTGGACTATCGAACGCATGGATCCGGAAACGGTTCGTCTGAACGCCGCCACCTCCAAGCAACCCTCCGCCCGCATCTTTGCCATTCGCCGCCGCGACTGATCGGGGCTGAGCCAACCAATCGCTGAAATGCCGTATTTCCGGCTATCGTGCGTTCCGCTGCAATCGGGCGCGGAACGCACGATAGCTATATGATCGCGGTCGTGGATTCACGTTCGACCAACTGATATCCGATGGTTGCGCGGCTCGGCGGCAGCACCGTGCCTGCATCATTGGAATTTCCGTCATTGCTGGAATTATCATTCACTTCGCCGCGTTCGATCCGTTCGACAATCATATCGACCGCGAATTTGGCAAGCTGGTCGAGATCCACTTGGATGGTGCTCAGCGAAGGGGTGGCGTAGGTTCCGGAAGTCACGCCGTCGAATCCGATCACCTTCACGTCTTGCGGCACATGGATGCCATAGTCGGCGAGGCCGCGAATCACGCCGAATGCGGCGAAATCATTGGCGCAGCACACTCCGTCGAACGCGATTGCGGGAATCTTGTCGGTCGTTTCGATCGATCTGCCCGTAATCTTGCCGCTTGCATCGTTGAAATCGGCGGTTCCGGCCGTGCCTGTTTCGCGGTCTCCAGCACCCGCGCCGGCTCCGCAGTCCGTCCTTCGCGCCGCCATGATCCGTTCGGCGATCGCGTGCCCGGCGGTAATGCCTTCGTCGGAGCGACCGCCTTCGAACACCATGGTTTCGTCATATGGCAATCCTGCGTCCAGCAACGCCGCGCACGCTCCTCGAAGTCGCAATGCAAATGCGTTCTGCGCATGCGCCAACTCGGCGCGCGGCACGAACGTATGCCCGACAATCGCAATATTCCGGCATCCCTGGGCGATCAGATACTGCATCGCAGCGCGTTCGCCCTCCTCGTTGGGAAAATTCACGGCATCCACGGTTGGCGTTTCCTCGCATGCGTCGAGCAGTACGAGAGGGCGCCCGCCGTTGAGTTTGGCGAGCGGTAGATTCGTGCCCAATCCGGTGGCGTGCAGAATCTCACCGTCGAAGAGCTGCCCTGAGAACGGATTGCTGGTCAGCGCATGTTCGGCCGCGTCCGGCGAATACTGGGTCTGTTCGATGAACGGCGTGAGTCCGCGTGAGGTGATCTCGCGGCTCAATGTTTGCGTCAGCTTCGAATAGAACGGCGAATCGAATTCGTTGACGATGATGTGAATAATGTTGCTGCGACCTGATTTGAGCATGCTGGCTGTCAGATTGATGCGATAGTCGAGTTTTTTCGCTGCTGCCAGCACTTTGGCCCGCGTCGATTCCTTGACGCCGGCTTTGCCGTGCAGCGCATTCGATGCGGTCATGGGGGAGACGCCGGCTTCCGCCGCCACGTCGCGCAATGTCGGTTTGCCGTTTGCCATGCACCGCTCCTTACAGCCAAGTTTTTCTGTAACGATATTATATATGATGATTTTCTGGTAATCGTTGAAATTTCAAAGAATCACCGATATCCTATCATGATTGTGATTTCTGAAATATGCTATAAAATATGTAACGGTACATATCTGAAGTTTTCCAAGATGATGAAGTCGAACAAGTAAGTCAAGGATGACGTCAGATACTGTAAACGACACGCTTTTCTAACGTTGTACAAGGAGAAGGCAATGGCGACTACCGAGGATCTGCCAAAAGCATGGCGACCGCCAATGGGCTGGAACAGCTGGGATTCCTACGGCACCACCGTCGCCGAGCGGGAGGTCCTGGCCAACGCGCGCTTCATGGCGGAACACCTGAAAGACGCCGGCTGGGATACGATCGTCGTCGACATCGACTGGTATGACCCGACCGCCCGCGCACACGGTTACAATGCCAATGCGCCGCTGATCCTCGACGAATACGGGCGTCAACTGCCCGACCCTGAACGATTCCCCAGCGCTGCAGACGGGCACGGTTTCGCACCGCTTGCCGAACAGATCCACGCCATGGGACTCAAATTTGGCGTACATATGATGCGAGGCATTCCGCGCTTGGCGGTCGACAACAATCTGCCGGTCAAAGGCACTCCATACACGGCGCAAGAGGTGGCGGACCTTAACCACGTGTGCAAGTGGAATTCAGACAATTATGGGCTGAACCATAACCACTCCGGAGCTCAAGCTTGGTATGACGAACAGCTCGACCTGTTCGCCTCATGGGGGCTTGACTTCCTCAAAGTCGACGACATGCAAACGCCATTCCACAGCGCGGAAATCGCCGCCTACCATAACGCCATCGCCAAAGCTGAAGCGAAATACGGTCGCAGCATCAGCCTGTCGCTCTCGCCGGGCGGTTGGGTGAGCACCGGCTACACCGAATTTCTGCGAGACAGCGCGCAAATGTGGCGTATCAGCGACGATTTATGGGATCGTTGGGAAGACATCTACCAGCAATTCCCGCGTCTTGCGAGGTGGGCGCCGTTCCAGACCACCGGTCATTGGGCTGACGCCGACATGCTGCCGTTGGGGCATATTGGATTGCGGGCCGAACGTGGAGACGATCGCCAAAGCCGCCTCACCGAAGATGAAAGCCGCACGTTGCTTGCCCTCTGGTGCATGGGACGCAGCCCACTTATGGTAGGCGGCGACCTGCCGACCAGTACCAGCGAAACCATTGAACTGCTCGCCAATCCGGCATTGCGCGAAGTCACCGCAGGATCCACCAACAATCACGAAACCGTGTACGAACGCATCTTCGAACGTTGGGATGACGAAAACTCCTACCTTGGGGATCTCGTGGTGTGGGCCGCCGATGCGGCCGACTGGGCGGATGGCACTCCTTCCGCACATTCGGGCGGACATTATGCAGCCATCTTCTGGACCGGCGATCGCGACTACGAACTGCCGGCAACCATCGAGCTGCAATCCATCGTCGGATTAAGCCAACGCAACGATCCGTGGACGATTACCAATCTGTTTGACGACGAAACCAACGCAACTGGCGAAACTGATGTAACCGGCGCACGTATCGAAGGTGAGGGCGAAGATCGAGTCATCCGTGGAACCATACCAGCGCATGGCGTGCTCTGGTTCGCACTCGACCCGCGCTGACGGCAACCAGCAGTCGCTATAAATCGCCATCAATCATCAAATTTCCAACAAAACTCAATGACAAACCACCAACCAAACACAAAAAGGAATGCCATGACCGATACCATCATCGCAACCCTCAACAAGGCAGGTGTGCGCAACATCAGCACCGACCTGTGGGGCATCTTCTACGAAGACATCAGCTACTCCGGCGACGGCGGACTCAACGCCGACCTCGTACAGAACGGCGCATTCGAATACAATCGCGCCGACTCCTCCGACTGGAGCAACTACAGCTTCTGGCGCAAAATCGTGCCCGCCGGCTCCTTCGCAGCCTTCGACGTGCTCACCGACAATCCGGTAGCCGAAGAAAACCCGCACTATGCGTCCGTCGAAGTCGAACAGGCGCCGGCTTCGCTTGAAAATATCGGCTGGGACGGCATGGTCTTCCGTGCCGGCGAAACCTACGATTTCTCCGCATGGATGCGTATTTCCAGCAATTGCGAAGCTTCCGCACTTCCCGTCACCGTCGCTCTGATTGACGACGATGGAAATGCGATTGCAGAACAAGATATCACCGTCGATTCCAACGATTGGCGTAAGCAAGAGGTTTCGCTGACGGTTTCCGGTGAAAGCAATGCCATCGTTGTACATGAAGGCGCTTTGCGACTCACCTTCACCACGGAAGGTACCGTCGATCTTGATTTCGTTACCCTCGAACCACGCACCACCTACAACGGGCTCAAGCATTTCCGTCCCGATTTGGTCAAGGCGCTCGCCGATCTGCAGCCGCGCTTCATGCGCTTCCCGGGCGGCTGCATCACCCACGGTCTTGGCATGGATAACATGTACCACTGGGATCGCACCATCGGTGATGTTGAGCATCGGCCGCACAATTTCAACCTGTGGGGATACCACCAGTCGTTCCGTATCGGCTACTACGAATACTTGTGCCTGTGCGAAACCATTGGCGCGAAGCCGCTGCCGGTGCTGCCCGCCGCCGTGAGCTGCCAGAACACCAGTCAGGGCCCGGTGCCGATCGCGCAGAAAGACATGCCGGCATACATCGATGAAGTGCTGCATTTGGTCGAATTCTGCAATGGCGATGCCGCGACCACCGAATGGGGTGCCAAGCGTGCCGCCATGGGTCATCCGGAACCGTTCAACCTTGAATATTTGGGCATCGGCAACGAAGATCTCATCGATGACGTGTTCAGGAACCGCTTCCAGCAGATCTTCGACGCGGTCAAGGCCACCTACCCGGATATTGTTGTGGTTGGCACGGTCGGTCCGGCTCCGAGCGGTCCCGACTACGAGGCTGGTTGGCAGTATGCGCGTGAAGCCGGAGTTCCCATCGTTGACGAGCATTCCTATCAGTCCTCCAGCTGGTGGTTCCACAATCTCGACCACTACGACACCACGGATCGTGAGGGCCCGAAGGTGTACTTGGGCGAGTATGGTTCGTGGAACACGCAGCTGATCAACGGTCTTTCCGAAGCGGCGTTCATGGGTCGCATGGAATTGAACGGCGATGCCGTGGTCATGTCTTCGTATGCGCCGCTGTTTGCCAAGAACGGACATCACAGCTGGAATCCTGATCTGATCTACTTCGACAACGAACGTACCTACCTGCCGTACAGCTACTGGGTGCAGCAGATGTATGCCACCACCACGTCCGATACCGCATGGCCGGTCGCGATGGAAGGCAAGACCACGCTGCGTCGCGAACTGCCACCAACCGTTGGTCTGCGCTTGGAAGGTGCCGCTCACGCCGACATCACCAACTTCAGCGTTGACACCGCTGATGGCCGCCATATCGATCTTGAGGACTGCCATTACGCAGGCAATGGTCCGATGAACACGAGCCTCAACATTGACTCTGACGCCTACACCATCAACGCCACCATCACCTACTATCAGGGTCGTTGGGGCTTGCAGCTGGTCCACGGCGACATCAACGGCAAGAACCACAACATCACCTCCTTCGGTCGTGCTTTCGAAATCAAGGTGGTGCGCGACGGTACCGCCTACAATCTTGACGGCACCGAATGGTCCATGGACGAAGTGTTCCCCGGAACCGTGTGGCAGGTGCGCATCGAAGTGGCCGATCGCGGCGAAAGCATGAAGCTGTATATCGATGGAGAGCTTGTTGCACAGGGTGTTGAGAAGCCGGAAGAGCCCCGCCGTACCGTCACCGTGGCTCGCAATGATGCTGAAGGCGTCACCTACGTGCGTATCGTCAACGCGCTCGACGCTGAAGCCGAGATTGATCTGAACCAAGTGCTTGAAGAGCTTGGTGTTTCCGCGGAATCCCGCGCTTCGGCAACCGCCACCGTGCTCGCCGGAACCGACCCGTACGCCGGTGAAATCGGCAAGGCTTCGCCAACCGTTCCGGTTGAAACCGCAATCGACCTAACCAGCGGCGCCTACACCGCCCCCTCCTGGTCCTTCACCACCCTCACCCTCCATGACTAATCGCGGAAAGCGTTTCAGCGCTACGCCGCAAAACATATAGAGGTGCGTTGGTTAATCCCACTGCCATCGATGAATAACGCGGCTTCCGAAGCAAGACTGCCATCGAGCGTAGGCTGGAGGCATGAGCAAACACCATCGTGACCGCAGCTGGGCGCCAGCACCGCAACCACTTCCCGAGAACGCGCGCGTCATCGACAACCACACGCATGTGGCGTCCGTCGTGCCGTTCTCGCGGGCCATGAGCCACGAAGCGCAAGAAAAAGGACAGCCGGAAGTCCCCGTATACAGCGTCGACGAACTGCTGAACCAAGCGCAACAAGTCGGAGTCGAAGGCGTCATCGACTGCGGATGCGAACTGCCGAACCTCATGACGGCCATCGACATGGCACGCGAACACCCCCAAACCGTGCATGCGGCCATCGCCATACACCCCAACGAATCCGTGCTCCACGGTCACCGCGGGGTGCCGGGTCCAGACGGGTTGCCGCTCAAATACAAGCCATGGCACGACACCAGCTTCGAAGACGCCATGGCCGAAGTGCACCGCCTCGCCACCGCCTACCCCAACCAGGTTGTGGCCATCGGCGAGACGGGCATGGACCTCTTCCGCACCGGAGAAGCCGCCAAAGAACTGCAGCGAGAAGCCTTCCGCGCGCACATCGCGCTCGCGAAAGAACTGAACCTGCCCATGCAGATCCATGATCGCGATTCACATAAGGAAGTCATCGAAACGCTGCTGGCGGACGGCGCTCCCGAACGGACCGTGTTCCACAGCTATTCCGGTGATGCCGAAATGGGTGAGATCGCACGTGAAAACGGTTGGTATCTCAGCCTTTCGGGCACATCCAGCTATAAGGGCAACGATGGTATTCGCGAGTCGGCGCGCATTGTCGGATTGAGCCATGTCATGGTCGAAACAGATGCCCCCTACCTAAGTCCGATGCCGTATCGGGGCCGCACCAACGCGCCATACATGATCCCCTACACCCTGCAGTCGTTGGCGAATTATCTCGATAAACCGCTGACGGAAGTCGCGCAGGCAACGCGAAAGACCACGCGCGAAGTGTACGGAATCTGAACAAATTCCGAAAATCGACAGGACGGAAACGATTTATCCGAAAATAAGAGAGAGTAAGAGAAAGACAAGAGGTAAAATAAGAAAAAAACCCACAGGAAGTTTACTTCGTGCGAGATCAAGAATCGCAAGAAACAATGTGAAGATTTGACAAGACTTCGTAAGGCTCCTAACGTGCCTTTTTGCGTTTATTTTGGGGAGTGGGTTGGAAGGCCCGCCACTTGGAGGTAGCGTTATGGCTAACGAGCCAAACGAGGATGAGCCGCTGTTTCACGCAGCCACATACACGCAGGCGCCGAAGGTTTCGCACAAGGTGCTGACCAAGGAAGAGCGACAGGTGCTGATCAAGCAGCACGAGGAGAAACAGCAGGAGGCCGCCAAACTTGACCAGGTGGCCAGCAAGGGTCCCGTCGGTCGTTGGTGGAGCCGTCTGCAATCCGGTCCAAACAGAATCACGCCCGCCATGGCGATCGTGGCGTTGGGCGTGGTATATGGCGATATCGGCACCTCGCCGCTGTACACCATGCAGACGTTCCTCAACGGGCAGGGCGGACTTGCGCATGCCGACCGCGAAGCCGTGCTCGGCGTGCTTTCGTTGGTGTTCTGGTCAATCACGCTTATCACCACCGTCAAATACGTGCTGATTGCCATGCGTATCGACAACAAGGGCGAAGGCGGCATTTTCGCGCTGTACTCGTTGGTTCGAAAGTACGGTGCATGGCTTGCGATTCCTGCCATGCTCGGCGGCGCCGCGTTCCTCGCCGATTCCGTACTCACCCCGGCTGTGTCCATCAGCTCGGCAGTGGAAGGCTTGGAGACGCTACCAGCTTTTGAAAAACTTTTCACTGAAAACAAGCAGCTGACCCTGATGATCACCGCGGCCATCATTCTGATGCTGTTCTCTGTGCAGTCGCGTGGCACCGAGCGTATCGGCAAGGCGTTCGGTTCGGTCGTGCTTGTCTGGTTCTCGTTCCTGGCGGTTGTCGGCTTGGCGAACCTCAGTCAGTATTGGAGCGTGTTCGCGGCGCTCAACCCCGTGTACGGTGTCAGATTCCTGTTCAGCAGCCATAATGCCGCCGGGCTTGCCATCATGGGTACGGTGTTCCTGTCAACCACCGGTGCCGAAGCGCTTTATTCCGACATGGGTCATGTTGGCCGTGGCAACATCTATTTCACGTGGCCGTTCATCAAAATCGCGCTTGTGCTCTGTTATTTCGGCCAAGGCGCATGGATGCTCAATCATTGGGATGATTCGGCTTACATCCGCACGCACGGTTTGAACCCGTTCTTCGAAATGATGACGCCCAGCGTGCGTTACGTGGCCGTCGTGCTTTCCGTGGTCGCGGGCGTTATCGCATCGCAGGCGTTGATCACCGGCGCGTTCACGATGGTGTCTGAAGCCACCCATCTGAACTGGATGCCGCATCTTCAGGTCCGTTACCCGGCCCGTACCCGCGGCCAGCTGTACATTCCTGTGGTCAATGCGGTGCTTTGCGTTTCCACGCTGTTGGTTTTGGCGCTATTCCGTGATTCCGAGCATATTTCCGCGGCGTATGGTCTGGCGTTGACCATCACCATGATCACTACCACCATTCTGCTTGCCGTCTACATCTGGCATTCGGGGCGTCGTATCGGAGCGGTCGTATTCACCGTGCTGTTTCTTGCGATCCAATTCATGTTCTTCTTCGCTTCCATGGCGAAGTTCCTGCATGGTGGTTGGTTCACGATGCTGCTTACCTTCGCGATTCTGCTGGTTATGTACACGTGGAACGAAGGCACGAAGCTGGAACGTGCGCAGCGTCGCCATATGCAGCCCGCCGAATGCCTACCGGTGCTGAAGCGGTTGCATGATGACGATACGATTCCGTATTTTGCCGACAATATCGTCTATCTCACGTCGGATCCGGAAACGAAGCGTATCGATACCGATATCTTCTTCTCGATTTTCGCTGACCATCCAAAACGTGCCCGCGCTTGGTGGGCGGTTTCCGTCGAGACTGCCGATGAGCCGTTCACCCGCGAGTATTCGGTTGAGAATTTCGGTACGGATTATATGTTCCGTGTTCGCATTCGGCTTGGTTTCAAGGTTTCTCAGTCGATTCCAGCTTACATTCATCAGATCATGAACGATTTGTCGAAGTCGGGGGATCTGCCGAGGCAGGAAAGCCGCTATCCGAAGCTTGATGCTGATCCGAATATCGGTCCGATTCGATATGTGCTGATACACAAGGCGCTTATGCCTGAGTCGAAGGTGTCGCAGCGTGGCGCGATTTCTTTGGAAGTCAAGTATGCGATTCGTCATTTTGCGGGATCTCCGGTCAAATGGTTCGGCCTTGCGCCTTACAATCCGCTGATTGAGATACAGCCGCTGTTCCTCGCGACTCAGCGTCCTCCGCGGCTAAAGCGTGTGTGAAACAAGCCGTGAAACGGGCTGCGTGATGATGGCGATCGTATCTGCCATCGTCGCGCAGCCCGTTTTCGTAGGGCATTTTGTAGGTTTTTGCATGGTCTTATCTCGAAGAATCGTTGGAATCACGCTGTTTTTCGCACGCTATAAGCAATGTCGATAGCCATATGTGCGCGTTGCATTACAAGCCCTGTAGAGTAATCAACCATGTGCAGATTACTTGGATTCGCGGCAGCCGGAAGCAACACCAGTCTCAATGGCGTGCTCGGCATGCAGGCCGTACGCGATTTCCGGAATCTGAGCGAAATCCACAACGATGGCTGGGGCTCCGCGCTGGTCACCGTGCCGAGCGAGTCGCCGTACCTGCGTGACGGTGGCGCTCCCACCCCGGAAACCGGCATCGCCGTCTACAAGAACACGATCGCAGCCCGACATGATCCGATTTTCGACGAGCTTGCGAACACTCCGGCTCGTGGAGGCCTGTGGCACCTGCGTTTGGCCAGCTCGAACCTGCCGCTGATTCTCGAAAACCAGCAGCCGTTCTACGCCAACGGATTGAGCTTCATCCACAATGGCGATATTTCCGACGATCAGGGTCGCAACATCATCACCAACCGCGCGTTCCCGGTCGATCCTAACATCGTGCAGTCCACTGGCGGCCGTTCCGATTCCGCCATTTTCTTCGCAGTGATCCTGCAGTACATCGGTTTTGGTTTCGCACTCGACGAGGCGGTCGCGCAGGCGGTGCGCGAACTGCGCAAAAGCTATCCGAAGTCCAGCTACAACTGCATGATCCAGAGCCAAGACCAATTCATCGCTCTGTGCGCGGCCGGTCGTGAGGTCACGTCCAAGCGCATTGTGGAAATCTATGACCAGTACGGCCGTGGCGACCAGGCGCATGACTATCGTGTGATGCGCTATCGTACGCTCGGTGAATCCGAAGCGGATCAGGCTGCAGGCCAGCCGAAGGGCGTGGTTGTGGCCAGCTCCGGTTTCGATCAGTGTGCCGAAGATGGCTGGACTCGTTTGGAAAACAATCAGATGATCGTTGCTTCCAACCGTACCGGCGCATTCCGTGTGCGTTCCATCTGAAATCCGTATTTCGGAATTTTTCGGCTGAAACTTTCATCGGGGATTTCCAGTTTTTTTCGACCGGATTCAGCATGCGGCAATCGTCATACAGCGCCTAAGATAGGCGGTATGACAACCGGATATATTCCTACACTCGCCCAAGTTGACGAACTGCATCGAAAAATCGCGCAATCGCAAGCCGCATACGATTTGATTCACGGACATTGCGTAGTCGTCGCCGACATCGCACGTCGCATGGCACGCAGGCAGAATGCACTGTTCACCCGCCGCTGCACACTACCGGACGATGCCCCTGAAAAAGCGGGCGATTTCGGCCTTAGGCTTACGCAAGACGGCAATGGAAGCGAATCGTTCGGTATGCTTCGCATCCCCTCCATTCCATCATCGGACGGGCTTACGGGCGGGACCGTTCCGCCGAGGCTGATCGACGAGCATCTGGTGGTGATCGGTGGTCTGCTGCATGATATCGGCACGTATTTTCTGCTCAAGCAAGACGGTTCCGACGGTGGACCGCTGAAATTCGACGGTCCGAATTACGTGCGGCATGGGCTTAAAGGCTACGAATATTTGTTGAATGAGGGTGTTGACGAGTCTATCGCGCAGTTCGCGCGCAACCACACCGGTGTGGGACTCACCAAAGAAGCGGTGGAATCGCAAGGATTGCCATTGCCTCCGGCCGACTATGTGCCCATGAATCTTGAGCAGGAAGTGGTGATGGTGGCCGACAAGTACAACAGCAAGTCGATTCCGCCGAAGTTCCTGACGGCCGAAGCCTATGCGCGCAAGGCGGCCCGTTTCGGCGAAAGTAACAGGCGCGAATGGCTGCGGCTGCTCGAACGATACGGCGTGCTTGACGTCACGCCGCTCGCCGAGCAGTACCACATGCGTATCGTCGAGTAGGGCAGACCGTTTCCAGAACACGCAAGCCCTTTGGAATTTGGCTAAAACCAGAATTCCAAAGGGCTTACCTATGGGCGCACGAAAGAGTCTATGTTCGTGCGCCCGTTGCACTAGGCGGCTAGTCGAGTTCCACGCTGTGCTCCATCGCATCGGCGATCTCCGGATTGGTGGTCACCACGATGATGGCGCGCCTGCGATCGGCATCGCGCTTGAACTTCTTCAACAGATCCAACACCACGGCCGCATCGTCGGCATCCAATCCAGCGGTCGGCTCGTCGGCGATGATCACTTCAGCCTCGCAGCTCAGCGCACGAGCGATGGCCACGCGGCGCTGGTTCAGTTCGCTTACTTCGCCGACTGCCAGGCCGGACGTCACTTCGTCGAAGCCCACGCGCTTGAGCAGTTCGCGGGCGATCACAGGCTTCGGCTTGAGGAAGTTGCGGTTCGACGCATCCATGGCGTACAGTACATTGCTTTCCGCGTCGAGGTCGGGGCGGAAAGCGAAACGTTGCGGAATGAATCCGATGCGGTGTCCCAACATTTCGACCGGTTCGACGTCGCTCAGGTTGGTGCTTTTGTGCATCACGTTGCCGCGGTCCGTGCGTACCATGCCGACCATGGTGGCCAGCAACGCCTGATGCTGTTCGCGATCCTCCGCGTCCACGAGCACCGCATGCGTGGCGCCCGCATGGAACGACAGCGATAGGTCGTCGAGAATATTGCGGCCGGTCTTGCGATTGGTCACGGTCACATGATCGAGTGCGAACGTCGGATTCGCTTTGAAGAAAAACGCATCCTTCTTGCGATGATGCTTGATTTCGCGGTCGAGCTGTGAGGAGACGCTGGTTGCGGAATCGGCTTTCACCATTTCATGCGATTCCAGCACGGTCGGTTCGTCGGAAGAACGCAAGGCAAGCGTTTCCTTCACCTGATTCGCATTGTTGGCGACCACATTCGAACCATCCGCAGTATCCGCAGTATCAGCAGCAGTTGCAGCGTCATCTGCAACTTCGGTGGTATCTGCATTATCTGCAGATACCACAGCATCGCCGTCGGCAGCTACTGCAGTATCGCCATCGTTTACATCGTCGGAAATTTCCGCGCCGTCAGATGCGGCAATTTCGATATCTGCATTGTCATCGTCGTATACCACCGCAAAATCGATGGATTCAATGGAATCAGCGGAAGATGCGTCAGCTGCAATATCGTCAGTCGCAACATCATCGACGGTCTCGTTTGATGCGGTCTCGGCAGTCTCGTCGACTACGGTCTCGTCGAGGTTCTCGTTCTTATCATTCATGTTGTCGCTCATGCCTTCACCTCCGAGCGTTCCTCAAACAGTTGGTTCAGGTTGAAGCAGGCCACGCGCGCGAATGCCACGATGCCAAGCACCAGGCATGCGCCCAAGCCGTACCAGATCACGTTCCACACCGAAGCGGACGTCATCGACACAGCCTGCCCGCCGGCCCATGCGGTGCCGATCGGCTTCGCCAACAGCGCGCCCGCAACCAAACCGACAATCCAACCCGGAACCGTCATCATGAACGTTTCCAGCATGAACTGCCATCCCAAACGGCCCTTGGTCACACCTGTGATCATCGCCATGCCGATCTCATCGCGGCGGCCGCAAATCGCAGCACATGCAATCAATGCCAGCAAAGCGATGCCACCGACAATCGTCACGGCAATCAGCATGATGCGCGCTGCCGAAGCGGCGGAATCAAGCGGCTCGATCGACTTCTTGTAAGCGGTAAGCGACGGCGAGGTGATCTCGTACGTCTTCGTGTCCAACTTGGCCTTCTTCACCAAGCGCACGAACGTGTTGTAGGTGGAAGGATTCGCCAGCGAGAAGATGATATTCAGATTCGGAATGGCCCATCCCGTGGCCTCCGTCGTGTCAAGCCCGTTCTTGGCGAAGTTGATATACGTCGTGTAGATCACGTTCTCACGATTGTCCTTTGCGTATTTCGCGTCGGAACCGTTGCCCTCAGGCACGTCGCTGTCGTATTCGTAAATGCCGCGCACGGTGAACGTGTATGTGTCGGAAGCCTTCGACGGATTACCGACCGTCACCTTGTCGCCGATCTTGAGATTGTTCTTATCGGCCAGCGCTTGCGAGATGAGTACGCCGTCGCTCTGTGTCTTATAGCTCAGATGCTTGCCTTTGACCACTTTGTAGTAGCCGTAATCGTTGATTTTCGCGGCGTCCAACGTGTAGAACGCCTGCAGGGTCAGGTTGCCGCCGGTCTTGTCTTCGCTGGTATCGTTTTTCGCGGCGATTGCCTGCAACGACTTGCTTTCGCGCACCGGCACCGATGTTGCCAACGTGTAATTGAAGGTCACGTTGTTGCTCTGTGCGGCCGTTGCATACGTGCTGTACTTTTCCCACGTCAAATACTTGTCGGTATAGCTGGAATCGGCACCGTCGCGCTTGGCTTGTGTTTGCGCGTTCGGCCGAATCACCGCCGTGGCTTTTTGCGACTGGTATGTTTCATTATTGGCGGTGTCGTCGGCTCGAATCACTGCCAAGTCCACGGCAGCCGAGAAAGACACCAGTAGTGCGAGTAGGGCGATCAGCGCGGTGCGCCATTTGACGCGACCAAGCGCCGCCCATGCGTTCTTGAGAACGAACATGCGGTACTTCTCCAGTTCTCTGTTATAGCGCGCCGGCGCATGCCGACGTCAGCGTTGGCCGGGACGCGCGCTCCGCAGCAAGGCAGGCCCGTAGCGCATGGTGCGTCCCGTGCAATCATCTTGGGCTTCCAACGTGATTGTTTTCTTGCGCAACACTGTTATACCCCTGCATGAAGTCTGAATGATTCCTGAAAAGTGATTCCAGAGAATAAGCGTTGAGCATGGTTGCGGCACTCGCTACGATGGAATCGATGACTTCCGAACAGATTACGAATACCGGTTCCGTGTCGGGCGATTGTGGCTCGGCTCAGGCTCGTGCGCGAACTCATGTGCAGGCTTATGTGCAGACTCAGGCTCGGCAGAATGGCTCGGCCAAGGATGGTTCGGCTACGAATGGTCCAGCCAGGAATGATTCGGCCAAGGGTGGTCCGTCCGGGCAGAAACATGGCCTGCAGCGGTGCCACGCGATGCTGCGTCCTGCATCGCGTCACGCGTTATTGCCGTGGCTTACGTCGATTATCGGCGTCGCGTCCGCACTATGCCTGGTGATTGCGTGGTTCCCCTCCACGGTGTGGAATACGCCGATCGTCAGCAGCGATGCCCCCGCGCATTACTATTTCATTCACCGTCTGCTTGACGAGGGATTGGGGGCGGCTCTGCATTTGTGGCCGCATGATTCGTTTTATCCGCCGTTGTTTCACATCTGTGCTTACCTTGTGATTAAGATCGCGGCGCTGTTCGGCGTGCAATGTTCGATCTACGCGGCATTCAATATCACGTGGATCATTGCTTCGGGCGTGATTTTCCCTGCCGGAATGCTGGTATTATGCAGGTATTTCCTGCAACGTTGGAATCGCGGTAATCCAATTTCCAATCCAATTTCACGTATTTCTCAAGCATCGTCTACGCCTGAATCGTCGTCCGTATCTGAATCGTCGAATGTTTCAAATCAGCAGGTATCGTCAGCTGTGAATCGGCAATATAACGTCACTTTCGACGCTACTTTCGTTCTGCGGAATCTGATTGGACTGTTCGTGCCCGTGCTTGCCGTCAGCTCGGTGTGCCACCCGTACGGACTGCTGAATGCCGGTCCGCTGATCGCATTCGGTTTCGCCACGTCGCTGCTGCCGTTCCTCATCGCCGCCACATTGCGCTTGTTCGATGCGATCGCCGCGCGCGAGCATATAGCAAAATGGCTTGCGATCACTGCTGTCGCAGGCGTGGTTTGCCTCGTTGCGCACCCGCGTATCGCATTCACGTATGCTCTGATTCTGGTGCCGTTCATTGTGCTGCGCTTGCCGTGGAAGCTGATTCTTGGCGCGTTCATTGCCATGTGCGTCGGTGCGGTGGCGTTTGTGGCGTTGATGCTGACGTCGTTCAAATCGGACCGTTGGGCGAATCCCGATTCCTGGTTCCATAGCCATCAGCCGTCCAAGAATTTGTGGGAGTCGATTTCGTTCTGTCTCACGGATGGGCTTGACGGTTTTCCTGCGATTCTGTTCGCACTGTTGCTGATTGCGGGAACTGCGGCCGCTTTCGTTTGCGCTTCCCGCCGCGCGGCTGCGCGTGCTTCGGATTCGTTTTCGTCGGCTGCTTCCACTGTGGTTCCCGTGGCTTCTGCTGATGTCGATGTTGATGCTTCGACTTCTGATATTGCGGTTTCCGCCGCTGATTCCCCGGTTTCCGTTTCCTGTCCGCCACCTGCGTCGCACTCCAACGCCACTGATGCCGCGTCCGCGTCGTCCGAATCATCTCGACTTCGTCGCAACGATCGCCTGCGTGACGTGATTGCGTTGACGGCCGCATTCCTGCTGGTCGCGCTGGTGTATGTGTGCACGGTCACGCTGGTCGGCGCGTTGCCGAATATCATCAGCGCTCCGTGGTATCGCGATGAAAACCGTATTATGACCATGCTTCCGCTGGTCGCGCTGCCGCTGCTTGTCATTGGAATCAACGCTCTTGCCGAATGCGTTTCCGCGTGCGCCGCATCCGCTTCTTTCGCTCCTTCTGCATCGTCCTTTTCCACGAAGAATAGTGCTTCTTCCGTTCCTTCCCTTTCTTCTGCGTCTGCTGTTTCTTCCGTGAAGAACGCTTCTTTCGCTTCCAATTGGATCGTCCTAATCGCCGTATTCCTTGTGATTGCGATACTTGCGGTTTCCGCGCAGATCGTATGCCCATCGCGTTCTGCGGCTCGCGACACGATCATCGCGCATTCCAGTCTGAACCAAAGCGACCCCAACGAGCAGCTCACCGAGCAAAAGATCGCTGTGCTGCGCAAGGTCACGAAACGTACGGGCACCCAAGCTACCATCATTTCCGATCCGTTGAACGGTTCGATGTATGCGGAGACGCTGTTCAACGCGAACATGCTGTATCCGATCATCAATGCGCGCACCGATGTGCCATCCGCTCCGTTCGGCAAAGTGGAGACCGCGTTTGCTTCCGGCGATGCGCAGCAGGTGCTCGGCACGGTATGTCCGCTGACCGACGCTCCGGAATACTTCCTTACGATGGGCGACCAGGCGCAGAGTCTGCAGTCATTCCCGTATCGCGCCCAGTACGATTCCTTCCACAATGAGGAATTGATTGATGCGTATGTGGATGGCGGCACGTTGGTGAAGGTTGCCGATTATTCGCAGTATGGCCAGGGCTGGGCGCTCTACCGTTTCGGTTGCACCGATTAATCGATTTTTGGCTGCGCTGCCTTGTTCTGCCGTCGCTTGCACACGCATATGCAAAACCGCACTTTCGATCAGTTGGGATCTGAATGTGTTCAGGACAACGATCGGCGGTGCGGTTTCGTTTATCTGCTTTCTTCTGTTTCTCCTATTTCAGCTTTCGGCTGGGAGGTTTTCTCGGATGGGTTGGCTTGGGGGATGGGCCGTAAACGGATAGTGTGGTTGCGACACGCCCGGATGTTGACCTGTAGCGAGGTATGTTGAGGTCTTTCCAGCGGGATTGTGCTGTGAAATGGTGCTCATCA
>OOBI01000530.1_pt1 | contig 32898 bp, 34 predicted proteins | sample 1671081 | NCBI WGS metagenome assembly OOBI01 (sample SAMN06348120, study PRJEB24527) | human gut metagenome | biome: human gut; feature: ankylosing spondylitis patient; material: feces | host: Homo sapiens | place: China | collected 2015-10 | reverse complement strand
ACTACATCATTTTCCGCTTTATGATCTCCAAGTTTGACTACAAGACCCCGGGCCGCGATGATGCCGAGGAAGTCAAGTTGTACACCCGTGCGGACGTGAACGCCCGCAATGCTGCTTCCGGCAGTGTGCCTGCCGGGAATGACCCGGTCAGTGCAATGATCGTGGAAGGTCTGGGAGGTGCCGCTAATCTGGCCGATGTGGATTGCTGTGCAACCCGTTTGCGCTGCACGGTCAATGATGCGGCATTGGTCAAACAGGATGTGCTCAAAGCCTCCGGTGCCTCCGGCGTGATCTGCAAGGGCAACGGCGTACAGGTAGTGTACGGTCCCAAGGTGGCCGTCATCAAAGCAAAGCTGGAAGATTATCTGGAAAGTGCACCCAAAAACCCGGTTGTCGCTCCCTCGCCGGCAACCGCACCCGCACCCGCAGCAAAGGATACCGTGCTGTCTGCCTGCCTGAACGGTACGGTAGTGCCGCTGGCCGATGTGAAGGATGAAGCCTTTGCCAGCGGTGTACTGGGGGATGGCATTGCCATTGAGCCCTCCGATGGTGAACTGGTGGCACCTGCTGACGGTGAGATCTCCTCCACCTTTGAGACCCACCATGCCGTGGGCATGACCACGGCTGACGGTGCCGAACTGCTGATGCACATCGGCATCGATACGGTCAAGCTGGGTGGCAAGCACTTTACCTACCTCGTCAACGAGGGCGACAAGGTGAAGAAAGGCCAGCCGTTGATCCGCTTTGAGTTGGAAGCCATTAAGGCCGAAGGCTATCCCGTGACCACGCCGGTCATTGTCTGCAATACAGATGACTATGCCGTTGTCGAGGCTAAAGCCAGTGGCACCGTAAAGCAGGGGGATGCGTTGCTGGAACTGAAGCGCTAAGCGTTTCTCCCCAACTGTAAGGCGGGGTTGTTATAAAGGAAAAAGGGCTGTTGCACAAGGAAAAAATCCAAGTGCAGCAGCCCTTTCTTCATTATAAATATTTCGTATAACTTTGTGTTCCGTGGAAGATTCTGTAAATTTCCACGGTATTTTTTGGTTCGTCAATTTTGAAGAGAGCCGCATATCTTCCAATCGAGAACTTCCTGTATTCTCTCTGCCGAAGCACCTCGTCGCGGGAGTACCCATAAATTGTAGGAGTCTCTTCCAAACGAAGCAGCACTTCACCAAAATCTTTCACAAACGAACGAATTGCCTGCGGAGAGTCGAACTGTCTCTCAAAGTATCGCAAGATTTCTTGGTAATCATCCTCAGCTGCCGGCAGCAAAATGACATTATAACTCATACTTCTTGCTGGTTTCTTTCAGAATATCAGCAAGAGGTCGCCCCATTCCAGCCTCGTGCTGTGCTTCAGCCGTTGCTAGCTTTGCGTATACCTCATTCATGATTTGTTGGTGCTCATAGGTTTCCATGCTCATGATAACCATATCGCCATAACCGTTTTTGGTTACAAAGATAGGTTCTGCTGTTTCATGACAGCGTTTGGAAATTGCGTTGGTGTTCTTTAAATCACGAATCGGAATAATTTCAGGCATAGTCTCAGCTCCTTTCATGGCTCAATTATACCACAAAAAAGCCGCGCCTGCAACTCACAATCCCATAATTTCTTTCGCGATGCGGTCACAGCCCTTGATGGTTCCCGCCAGCACCAGCAGGTTGAACGCCAGTTGCTCTGCTAGCTTTTCAGAATGCTGCTAATATTGAGAATAAAAGGCGTAGCGCCGTATGCAAGCGTGTTCATACAGGCCGTTTCCAAGCTCTCCTTGGCGTACCTTTCACCGAGCTTTCTAAGACTTGCACAGGCCTTGTATCCCTGCTTTCACAGGACGTCATTTATTATGCGCTTACAAAAGCACGAACTTCTTGTACCGAAAGAGGTATGAAGGGTTCGTGCTTTTCTTCGTTTTTGCAAGAGCTATCCAGCATGTTCTGTTCGGCTTTCCCATTGTGGCTTGTTCATCAAGTATAATTGATTGTGTCGATGAAATGAGTGCGGGAATAAAAGCTTGAAATATATACTGGAATATAATTCTATGAAATTTCAACAAAGTTCGACAGAAAAAGAGTGAAAACACGTTGAAATGATTTACTTGGGGGTTGTATTATAACTAATACAGACAAATGTAGTATGATGCGAATCATTCAACGGGATGCGGATAGTAAATTAAATACAGTCAATATGATGGCCACCTAAGAAGTCGTTTTTGGCTTCTCTGGTGGCCTTCTTTATAAACCACATGTGGGAATTGTGAAATTCTTATTTACGATTCCCAAATCACCTAAGCGACGCAATCCATTGTAACTGAGGGGATAGGTGATTTTGTGGTGAAACTGCTTAGTTGCGCTCGGAGCAGGAAACCTCCTAGATGTGATTTGACCGAAACAATTCAAATCGCTATAGGAGGTCAAAATAACTGAATTAGAAATGTATGAACTTTGGTGCACACTTCGTTTATGGGCCAATTATAATCAGCTTAACCAGACGATAGAAAAGAACTGGCTTAGTAATTCGTTCAACAGCCATATCCTTGATTTGTTAGACAAAGAGGAAATCAAATACAGGTCGGAGAAACGTCTCCTTGGATATAGGAACAAGGGGAAAAGGCGACTTGCTGGTAATGCAAATCAGCCGATTGTTATCAATATTGATGATGTAGCTGATGCCATTGATGTTCGTGCGGAAGATGAATTCGCTCGAGTAGAGCTTCTGTTATCATTGAAGCAGGAATTGGAAAGGCTCTCACCCAGAGAGCTAATGATTATTCGTACTTATTTGGATTATCCTATAGAGGTTGTGGCGAGGAAGCTTAAGGTTAGACCCAACACGATTTCTAAGGCACGAAGAAAAATTGCAAGAGAATTGAGAAAGAAGCTGGTTTGAGATGAAAAGGGAAGAACTGTGGACTCCATCTGCAAGGCGGTTTGAATGCCTGCTCAAGGCTGCGCAGAATGGCGACTATAACGCATACATGAGTTTGATGGCGAGGTTTTTTAAGGTAATGGATGACAAGGCAAGGAATAACTACTTGCGCGATTACGAGATGTTTACGGCACTGGTTGAACGGGTCTCAGAAGGAATCTTTGGTTTCAGTTCTGAAGATGCGTATCAGCGTGAATTGAACAAGGAAAAACACCCGTCAAAGAAGCGGAAGAAGTTCGGACGCAGGTGATGATCTGAGCGATAGTAGTTAGCACCCTTCCAGATGTTGCGGAAAGCTATTGATAAAATCATCTCCGAATTTGGCAAGGACAGTTCCATATTGATTCTCGGAAGAAATAAGTTTGATTTTGAAATCCTCATTGGGTCACAGCTATTTCAGTGGTAAAGGGACGGAACATTAATGTACTGGGATTCCCCGGAAACACCGATTTGGTTTTTGACGGTGCATAAGTCTAAGGGACTTGAAGCGGATGATGTCATTTTGCTGAACTTCCATAACTCGACTCTGGGCTTTCCCAATAAGATCGCAGATGACCCGGTCTTGGCGATAGTTCTCGCAGAGCCGGAGGATTTGCTCAACGCCGAGGAAAGGAGGCTCCTGTATGTGGCGTTGACCAGAACGAATAACCGTGTGTTCGTCCTCACGGACAGCCGGAAACCGTCAGAATTCTTTAAGGAGTTCAAGCCCTCAAAGTCAGTGTTCATACTGAACAAGGAAACCGATATTGCAGACCTGCAGTGCTGCCGAAGTGCGACTATGTGGTTCGGGATGTTACAGTCCTGACAGAGCAGAAAGTATGCCCACAATGCGGTGGATTTCTGGTTCGCCGCAGGGGACAGTATGGCGAGTTCTACGGTTGTACGAATTATCCGAGGTGCAGCTACACAGAGCAGATTTCAGACGATAAGAAAACAGGAAATTGATTGCTATGTGTTGAAATTTGTTATATCTTGGAGCAACGCAGAAACACACGATGGAGGATGACAACATGAAGGAACTGTTCCCTGAAGCCTATGGCTAGCAAAGGGAAAAACTGGCGGCGGCCACATTATTGAAGCAGTACGTTATGGACAACGGAATAGCAGAGCTGGCGCAGGCGTTCGATGGAAACACTGTGGATGCGGCAAAGCTGGTTCATCTGATTGAAAAGGCAAAGCCCCACGCCCTCGCTGCAATCCAGCAGAGCAGCCTAAACGCCGAGGTGGAAACGAGGCTTGAACAGATGATCGAGTCAGTCAAGGGAAGCAAGGTGATGGGGGACATCAATCCTAGGTTCCTGGCATTTCTGGAAGACCTCCTGAAAACTGATATATCCAATTGAAGCATATGACTCGGACGGTGTTGAGCTAACGGATTGCGGTGAGAAGACAGTTGACGAATGAAGAAAGAAATATGACAGATATTTTGCTATCTTTTTTTGCCGTTGTGGACTTTTGAGCAAAGGCATGATAAAATAATGCAAATAACTGGCATGCTTTGGTTGCGCCAGCATTCTATGCCTGGAAGGAAATGGACATTTTGGATAAGAAAAAAGCAAAGAAGGGGTTCACCCTTGTCGAACTGATCGTCGTTCTCGTTATTTTAGCGATTTTAGCGGCTCTGCTGATTCCGGCGTTAACAGGTTATATTGATAAGGCAAGGAAGAGCCAGGTTATTGCTGAGACTCGCATGATTACGCAGGCAGTTCAAGCTGAGATGTCGGAATTGTATGCATCCGACGAGTATCGCACGCAGCTTTCTGCAATTACCAACACATGCACTGCCGCATCTAAAAGTGGAACTTCTGTGCTTGCACATGAGCAGAAGGTCACCGGGCTTCAAGACCGTTACAATGAAATTGTAAAGTTGGCCGAAGTTCCGAGTATCACAAACGGTAAAGGCTCTTTCTTTGCTATCACTGACCTGAATTGTAAGATTCGCTGGGTCATCTACTCAGACGATAAGGGCTACCGCGGTGTGTATAACGGCGAGGATAATTCGTATCAAGCATTTACTGACAGAGAAGCCCCTGATTATAACACAAATTGTTTCACCTATCTTAATACAGTCATCTGTCAGGATTTTAGCAAACCAAACATTTGGACTTCTGATTATATCGCCGCTATGCTCGGTCTCACCGATTTTACTGGGTGGGGCTAATAATATCATAACAAGCCACCTCAAATCCTTCAGAGTGTTCCTCTGGGGGATTTTTTGCAAAGAAAACATATCTTGCAGTAAGAAAAACAGTTGCCACGGCTATTTTGAGAGCTGACTTTTGGCAAAACAACTAAATCTTGGCCCCAATTTGCTGATATATCATATAACAGTTTACGCTTTTTCGTATAACACGAGAGCAAAATATGTGCGATTCCAGAGAATGGCTTTTTGAGAACCCGAATAGTCCACTTTTATGTTATATTGAAACCTGATGAACGAGGACAAGCAGGAGATGCTTGCAGAAATCGGTATAGTGTATGGTCAACAGGAAGCCACCTGGCAGGATAATTACGAGCTCATCAAGGCTTACGTAGAAAAGCATCACCGACTACCGACCGGCAAAAATTCCATTAAAATGAAAAATGGATACAAGACCGGTCCGTGGATCGCGAACCAGAAGATTCGCATCCGGAACAGTGTTATTTCGAAAGAACGAGAAGCCCTATTGCGTAACATTGGCATTGGATGCAGAGGGCAATAGTTAAATAGAACGAGCGCTATGAGGGTGAGCTTCATACCATGGCGAAGTGGGTCACAGACGAGGGGCGATTGGAGTTCTTGCGGAAATTTGGCTGCCTCATGAAGGATGTTGCGATGAACGCATACAGCGCAAAATTCAAGCAGAAGAAGTGAGCAGTAGCCCCTTCTGGGGAGCTAAAACGCGCAGGTCCCTAATAGTGAACTGGAAAAATGGATTGCTGCACTTGCGGCAATCCATTTTTCCTTGAATCGGTTGCGTTTTAAGCAAAAATTAAATCATGTACCAATTGACTGTTACATATAACAATCTATCGAATGTTAGCCTCATTCACCTTATGAACAAGGGTGTATTTGTAAAATGTGCTGAATTTGTGTACTTGTATAATTAAAATGAATCCGATTTGTTGATAAATGTCGAATTGTGTGCTATTATATCAATACATATATTGGCAAAATATTGTGTTGGTAGACTGCTGAATTGTGCTAAGGATTTTCCATGAATAATTTGTGGGAATGCCTTTTGCTGCTCAAAACTGCTTTCCCTGATTTCAATTGCAGTATTGAAAATAATATGTGTGCAAAGAAGAACGAGGAGTAAGAACATGACAAGGTTTAGGCATGACTTGATTTTGCGGATGATAAAGCTGTTAGATGCTGTGCTTGTGACGATACCATTTGCAATGTGCTGGTATCTATACTATGCTAAGCGCGTTGCATCGCCGTATTATGCAAAGGGCGATTACCTGGTCGTGGCACTGTTCTTTGTGCTGTTCATCATCTTTGGACGCGTTTATGACGCCTTTCTGATGTCGATGCAGCGTATCTCCGAAATTATCTACGAACAATTTTTGGCGGCTGCGGTCAGTGACTTTATTATGTACATTGTGATTTGGCTACTGTCCAAGCACCTGCCTAACATTCTTCCTGGCGTGGCAGCTCTTGTAGGGCAGGTTATTATGGCCTCAATTTGGGCTTATAACGCTCACCACGCCTACTTTAAAACCTTCCCGCCGCAGGCCACAGCTGTTATTTATGATACCAGACGCGGTATGGAGCAGCTGATTGGCAAGTATGGTCTAGATGCCAAGTACAAAGTGGTCTCTACAGCTACGGCGGGGGAGTGCATCGAGAATCTTTCCATGCTGGACGGCATCAACACAGTATTTTTGAGCGGCATCCACAGCCATGATCGGAATATTATTCTGAAATACTGTGTAGAAAATAACATTACTGTATTTGTTGTCCCGCGCATCGGTGACACCATCATGTCCGGTGCACATCACATGCACATGTTCCACCTGCCGATGCTTCGTGTTGGCCGGTATAATCCTCAGCCGGAGTACCTGTTTGTAAAACGACTGCTGGATATTGTCATTTCTGCTATTGCGCTTGTGATTCTGAGCCCAATCTTCCTTGTGACGGCTATTGCCATCAAAGCAACGGATCACGGTCCAGTATTTTACAAGCAAATTCGTTTAACAAAGGATGGCAAAGAATTCGGTATTCTCAAATTCAGAAGCATGCGGGTCGATGCTGAAAAGGACGGCGTCGCCCGTCTTTCCAGTGGCGAAAACGATGATCGCATCACGCCCGTTGGCAAAATCATTCGTGCTTGCCGCGTTGATGAATTGCCGCAGCTTATAAATATCTTGAAGGGCGACTTGAGCATCGTCGGCCCCCGTCCGGAGCGCCCTGAGATTGCTGCTCAGTATTGCGAAGAAATGCCAGAGTTCGCACTGCGCCTGCAGGCTAAGGCTGGCCTGACTGGTTATGCACAGGTTTATGGCAAGTACAATACTACTCCTTACGACAAACTGACTATGGATCTGATGTACATAGCTCATCCGAGTATTGTAGAGGATTTGAAAATCATGTTTGCAACAGTGAAAATCCTGTTTATGCCTGAAAGCACCGAGGGAGTTTCTGAGGGTCAAACTACTGCTATGAGTGGAGAAAACAACTAAATATCGACGCTTTTGTACATTTTGAACTGCTAAAAATCGGAAGAAATTCCAGAGTGGAGTCAGGCATAAATGCAGCTCTTACGGTAGCGTCAAGCAAAAAAAGTCAGCAAAATGCCCTGTATGGAGCTGAAATACGGCTTATAACAGTGCAAAATGCCGAGAACGTGGGCGCGAGCGAGGGCAAAACGAGGTCAATTCGAGGCTTTTACTCCCCGAAAAAGAACTTTTATGGATGCGACGGTAGCTCATGGGTTTATGCCGGATGGCACTGTGATGATATTACCGACACAGTGGTGATTATCACATAGAGGTTTCGAGGCTGAGCGATGATAACATCATCTGCGATTCCATCCCGGTCTTGGAGATGACAAGACGGTTGTGAAAGTGATGGTGATAACCACATGGTCGCAGAGATGCTCATGGTGTGGGGTAATCCGGCATAAACGAGGAACCTACCATAGCATGAATGAGTGGAATCAGAAATAAAGGCAGGGGCTACCGTAGCGTGTGATAGTGTCATCAGGACTAAAGACGGGAGCTACCGTAACGAGCGAGGGTGCTATCAGGACTAAAGATAGCGGCTACCGTAGCGTGAATTTTCCATAGCAACGTTTATTGTAGCGGTACAAGACATAGCGGAAGTGTGACTTACACTGCTGAGGACGATTAGTAGAGCTTTATAAGGAATAAACGGCTCAGACTCTTTGAGATGAGTCTGGGCTGTAATCTTTGATATGCAAAAATGGCAGCACCGACTGTTGCTGTACTATAAAACATTTTTAAAGGTGAGGAAAATGTGTAACAAAAAGGCTGTTATTATTGGTGGAAGCAATGGAATCGGATTGGCAATTAGTAAGAAGTTGCTTGATTACGGATACGATTTGGAGATTTGTGATCGCATTGCCCCCGAGGAGGGTGTCCTTGAAGAATCGAAGGTGACATACCATTTTTGCGATTTGATGGATTTTGATGAGGATTTGTATCAGAAGCTTGCACAGGATCAGGATGTTGAGATTCTGATGGTTACAGCGGGAATTGGACGAATTGCGGATTTTCAATATCATCACATCGCAGAAATCGACAAAATGCTGACGGTGGATGCTGTGAGCACCATTAAGATTTTCCGTATTTTCTACGAGAGAATCCTAGGCAAAAAAGATTTCTATGCAGGCGTGATGGGAAGTATCTCGGGTTGGATGTCCTCACCTAGCGCATCGGTTTATGCTGCGGCGAAGGCGGCGACTGTCCGATTTGTTGAATCGGTAAATATTGAACTAGAGGCATACGGTTCAGCAAATCGTATTCTTGATGTTTCACCGGCATCGTTCAAGGGAAGTAGATTTTACGGTGGTAAAAACGACTTAACAGAAATAGAGTCGCTTGCAAGCGATATTGTAAGACACCTTTTTGTTCGTGATGTTCGATTTATTCCGAATTATGAGGAAACATTCAAGGGTGTTCTTGAACGGTATCATAATGATCCGCATGAATACGGGCTACACAGTTATCAGTATAAGAAGGAGTCCGGAAGGCTCGATAACACAAAAAGGGTGAAAATTGGGTACCTTTCTGGGACATTTGACCTTTTTCATGTGGGGCATCTTAACCTGCTTAAGCGTGCAAAAGAACAGTGCGACTATTTAATCGTAGGTGTACACGGCAGCGGTGCATGGAAAGGTAAAGAAACATTTATTCCTCTTGAGGAGCGCAAAGCAATTGTCGGTGCCTGTAAATATGTGGACAAGGTGGTGGATTCCTGCAAGGAGGATTCGGATGCATGGAATCTATGGCATTACGATCGCCTATTTGTGGGTTCTGATTATAAGGGAACGGAACGCTTCAATCGTTATGAGGAGTACTTTAAGGATAAGGGTGTAGATATTGTCTATTTCCCGTACACAAAGAGTACGAGCAGCACACAAATTAGAAAAAAGATTACTGAAAATGCTGCGCAATAATTGATTTTAGGACAATGATATAGAAGAGGCTGGAGTCATGAGAGATAGACTTATTTATATTTTGAAGCACAACAAGCTCATTCAGAAGCTGTATGTTGTGATTATGAGCTTTGTGTTTAAAGTATGGGGGACGTTCCTGAAAACGGATGACAAACTTGTTCTCTTTGTTTCTTTCATGGGTAAAAATTTTAATGATAGTCCCAAAGTTCTGTACGATTACATGCAGACTCACCCTGAGTACAAGGGCTATCGCTGTGTTTGGGCATTTGAACATCCTGAAAACTTTTCAGAGTTGGAGACTGTAAAGATTGATACCCCTGCGTACTTCAAGATGGCGCTGAAGGCTAAATGCTGGATTACCAATACAAATATTGAGCGCGGTCTGAAGTTTAAGAAAAAAGGCCAAGTCTATTTGAATACATGGCACGGAATTGCTCTAAAGTATATCGGCAATGACTGCCCCGGTCGTAAGGATTATAACTTTGATACGCTGGACTACCTCACGGTTTCTGGTGACTATGATGAGCGCGTATTTAAGAGCGCATTCAATGCGAGGGAGTCCAGCTATCTTCGTTGTGGTATGCCGCGCAATGAAGAATTGTGGCTTGCGGATGAGAATAAAAAGGCAGCAATGCGCAAGAAGTTCGGCATCCCGGAAAGCAAAAAGGTCATCCTTTATGCACCGACTTGGCGCGAGTCTACGGATGGCGGCAAGTCCTATGCAATCAAACCTCCGATCCATTTTCATGAGTGGGAGAAGGAACTGGGGAATGAGTATGTTGTCCTTTTCCGTGCCCATCATCAGACGACCAAGGTGCTCGGTGTTGAGTATAACGACTTTGTCCGTAACGCATCCGATTATCCGGCGGTCAATGACCTGATGATTGCAGCGGACATCCTGATTACGGACTATTCGGCTATCGCATTTGATTACTCGATTTTGTGCCGCCCGATTTTCTGCTATGCCTATGATTATGACAGCTATCTTGCGGAGCGCGGTACTTATTTCGCAGTAGATGAGAAGTACCCCAATAAGAGCTGCCGGACAGAAAGTGAATTGCTGCAGCGAATCAAGAATGTAGATTACGCTGCGGAGTGTGCTAACACCAAACGATTCCGTGATGAGTTTGTTCAGTATGGTGTGGGTGCTACTGAGACATGTATCAATGCTGTTTTTGGAGGAAGAAAATGAAAATTTTGTTATACATGGGTGGCGGCTTTGATACATACGGTCCATCAAGGCATTTGTATCATGCACTTATTGAGGATCTGCTTGCAAAGGGACATACAATCCATCTAATTGAAAGTCACTCTACCGGAAAGGACCCAGATGCTCCGGCAGAGTTTATTGCAAATAGTAGGTTCTCATATCAAGTAGTAAATTCAACCCCTGTTGAAAAGCGGGCGTTTGCAAAACGGTATTTGACGGGTGTCAAATACTGCTTCGATTGCATTCCAGCTCTTAAAGCACAGCGGAATCAAGGATTTGATGTGATGATGGTTCAGTCCTGTCCGTGGGCTCCTTTTGCGCTCTCTTTTGCAAAGAGATATGTAGGTGTTCCAACGATTTGGAATATTCAGGATATGTTCCCCGGAGCATCAATTGCAAATGGAGTAATGGACAAAAAGTGGATGCAGAGAATTTTTTACGCATTCCATAAGGTCGCCTATAAAAAGGCTGACCATATTTCTGTCATTTCGGATGATATGAAACAAAAGGTAATTGAACAGGGAGTGGCTTCGGAGAAAATCACAGTAATCCCCGATTGGTATGATGACAAGAGTGTTCGAGAAATTCCTTGGGAAGAGAACCTGTTTGTTAAGAAATACAATATGAAGAAAGATGTATTCTATGTCCAGTATGCCGGCACCATGGGATTCAACTTTGATTATAGAATGGTTCTTAAAGTCGCTGAAATCCTGAAAGATGAGAAGAACATTGTGTTTCAGATGATTGGCTTTGGAAGCCAGAAAGACGTTTTTGAGAACGCGGCAAAAGAGCGTGGTTTGGATAAAATCGTGTTTCTTCCCCTTGAGCCGCAGGAAATGGTGCCGCACGTATATAGCGCATGTTCAGTCTGCTTAATACCGTTGCCAAAAGGCGTTATCGGGAACTCGGTTCCAAGCAAGGCTGGACTGCTGATGGCATGTCACCGTGTTATTGTTACTTCGGCCGATGAGGGTTCGGAGTATAACAAGATGTTTGAGAGAGAGCAAATCGGTATTGCTTGCTCCACAGATGATCCGGAAGGGATTGCAGGTGGAATTCTTAAACTGCGGGATAATCCGGATTTGAGAAAGGTATATGCAGATAATGCCCAAAGGTATGGTAAGGCGGTCTACACAAGAACTGTGAATACAGGACTGTATGAGAAACTGTACCACTATGTCTCTACGATGCATTGAACTGAGGTATTCATTATGAAGTATAAAATTGGAATTTGGGGGCAGTACGGAGCACCGGGACAGAAAATTGCAGATGGCCAGGCTGTTAGAACAACGGTAGTAACGCGAGAATTGGAAAACCGTTATGGAAAGAATAACATTGGAATCGCAAATACAAATGGTTGGAAAAAAAGGCCATTTGCATTTCTTTGGGAAAGCTTCCGACTGATAGCAGATTCGGATGTTGTAATTATTGCACCAGCAGATAGAGGCTATAAGACTTTTGTTCCGATTCTTATGTTTTTTAATAGGTTTTATCACAGAAAACTGGTTCATCTGGTTATCGGGGGATTCCTTCCGACATTGCTTGAACAGAATCCACAGTATTGTGGGTATGAAAAGAAATTTGATTCGATTTTTGTACAGACAGAAAACATAAAAAAAGATCTTGAAAAATTAGGTATCAATAATATACATTACCTGACTAATCTGAAACGGTTAAAAAAGAGAAACGTAGATGATATTAAGTTGGAAACAAATGACGATATAAAAGTTTGCGTATTCTCAAGAATTAATAAGGATAAAGGCGTTGAAGATGCAATTGCAGCAGTTAAGATTGTTAATGAAAGATTAGGCGCACAGAGGGTTACGCTTGATTTTTATGGTCTGCTACCAGAAAGCTATAAGGATAGATTTAACCAACTTCTTGAAGAGAATAAGGGGTTAATTGAGTATAAAGGAATTGTTGACTACAACACAACTGTTGATGTCCTGTCACAGTATTATGTGATGCTATTTCCAACTTACTACCATGGCGAAGGCTTTCCTGGAAATGTTGTTGATGCATATAATTCAGCACTTCCAATTATTGCTACAGATTGGCTTTATAATAAAGATGTAATAAAAAACGGCAGAAACGGTATCTTAGTGCCAATACAGGATCCTAATGCGATTGCAGATGCTTTGCAATATTTGTATGAACACAGAGAAATCAGATATGAATATGCAAAAAATTGTCTGGAAGATGCTACGCAGTATGAACCCGATAAGGTGATGGCAGAGTTCTATCAGATAATGGAGGAATACTGGAAATGAGAAAAGTAAAATATGGAATAATTATAATATTGAATTTAATTTATGTGCCATTAAAGTGCATTCTGTCAGGATTCCGTTTTCATGCAAAGTTGCCGCAACTGATAACTCCGGGAACGAGAATTGAAATGGGGGGGGGTGGCCGCATTTCCTTACTTGGGAGGCTGCACACGGAAAGCGGCTGCTTGATTTCTTCACGAAATAGTGGAAAGCTCAAAATTGGGAATCGCGTATATTTGAATCGCAACACCATGATTGTTTGCAGAGATTCTGTCGAGATAGGATCCGGAACAACAGTTGGACCGAATGTAATGATTTATGATCATGATCATGATTTGCAAAATCGTGGGCAAATTTGCTCATCACCTATTTCAATTGGAGAGAATGTTTGGATAGGTGGAGGAGCTATTATCCTTAAAGGTGTTACCATTGGAAACAACAGCGTTATCGCAGCTGGATCGATTGTTACAAGGAATGTACCTGCAAACACAATTTACATGAATCATATTGAACCGAGAATAGTGAAAAGGAAAATAGTAAATGAAGATTGTAATAATCACGGGAAATAATTATCCATGTGGAGATGCCGGAGCTGTGAGACAACATGCGATGGCAAAGCTACTTATGGATATGGGACACGATGTATTTGTTATTGGATATGGTCCTTATACTGGGAATAAGGGAAAGGTGTATGATTCCGTACCATATATATCGTTTAGGAAAAAATCCAAAAATAGAATTATAAGAGCCTTTTACAGAGTAAACTTTGGCAGTAGGGTTGTCGCATATATAAAAAAGCATCATCAAGATCTTAATTGTCTTTTAGTTGTCGATGTTCTTCCCAATGCTTTTAAGAAAATTGAGAAACTTGCTCAAGAAAAGAATGCACTGTTAATTCATGATAGCGTTGAGTGGTATTCTCCAGAGGAATTTGAAAATCGAGAAAAAAATACAGCCTATAAGAATAAGGAGTATACAAATCTAATTGCGATTAATGAGAAATGGAGAGTAATTGCTATCAGCAAATATCTAGAAAACCACTTTTCATCCAAATGCAGTAAGGTTGTAAGAATTCCAGTTATAATGGATGTAAACAACATGAAATCCATAGTAACTCATAATAATAAGAAAAAGCAGTTTGTATATGCTGGTGCGCCTAGCAGGAAAGACTATTTGAAAGAAATGGTATACGGCTTTAGGCAGTTAAGTTCTGACGAACGAAATGGTGTAGAGTTTCATGTGATCGGTGTGGATGAGAATCAATTGATTTCTATTTGTGGTGTTGAAAAATCGTGTATTGATGACTTGGAAGGCACACTATTTGTACATGGCCGTGTGTCACGAGACGAAGCATTGAAGTGGGTTCAAAACGCTGATTTTACAATGTTGATTAGAGATGAGTCACTTCGCTACGCAAAAGCCGGATTTCCAACGAAAGTTGTTGAAAGCCTGTCTAGCGGAACACCTGTTGTGTGTAATATTTCATCTGATTTAGGTGAATATCTAGAAGAGGGAAAAAATGCCTTTATTATAAATGGACATAGTGCTGAAAGCGTGTCTGAAGCATTAAGGAGGATCATTCCATTAAAAACAGATAGTTTGGACATAATGAGAAAAGAAGCAAGAAAAACAGCTGAGAAGTATTTTGATTACAGGCAGTATTACAGAGAAATGAGTTATATTCTAAAATAAGTCAGAAGTATAGTGGAGGAACATAATTTGAGCAAAGAAAAGAAAATAAGAGTGGGCAAAATAGATGCCCTTTCAATTATACTGTTACTGAGTTTTTTGGCGACGATGAACTTTGTCGGCAGATATTATTATTTTTTTGTGATTACTTTTATTGTTGTTCTTTTCCACAATTGTCGGGGACTTAAAATCAATGCGGAAGTTGTAATTGAGTTTTTCTTGGGATTGGCACTACTCTTTTTTTCAAACGAATCTTTGGGTGTGACCAATATTATTAAACCTTTTGTTTATTTCATGGGTGGCGTAATAGGATGTAATATTTTGAGGAATGGTGAAAGTCTAGATGAAAAAGAAAAGAATTTTTACAAAATAATGGGTGCGTTAGCACTTGGAGCATGGATTCATCTGCTGTTAAATATGTTATTAAATAGTAAGAGTATTGTTTATAGAAACACGGTTGATGTTTGGACACATAAAGTATATGGGGCAACTGGACAGGCCGGTTTGGGCATTTTAGCAATTGCCTATTCAGTCGCAAATCTTTTTTCTCGAAAAGGGAAAAAAAGTAAAGCGATAAACCTATTTATTCTATTGGTGGTTCTTGCGTATAATCTGATTCTTGCCGGAAGAACTTTGTTAGCTGTTTTCTTTGTGGAAGTTGCGGTAGCTTTTGTTAGTGTTTTGTATGTAAATAAGGATGGCCGTCTCAAATGGAAAACAGTAGTTATTGTAATAGCGATGCTTTGCTGTATTGCAGCAATCTATAGTTTTAATATGTTTAATGTTAGAGAAATCGTTGAGAAAACGACATTCTACCAGCGATTTTTTTCTGGAAACTATTCTCAAAAAATAGGTGATGACGATCGATTGACATACAAAATGTTCTATTTGAATAACATGGGTAGATTTTTATTTGGCGGAACACATTTACGCAGCGAGTTAGGGCACTACGCACATGATTTGCTGCTAGATGGCTATGACATTGGTGGCATCTTTACTTTGACAACATTATTTCTCCTGCTCATATTTTCTGCTAGAAATCTGATTCAGACTGTTTTTAATCGAAACTTGAAGTTTGAAACAAAGCTCTTGACGATTTGCTTTTTTTGTGCATTTTATATTGAATTTTGTATGGAACCAATTTTGGCGGGCTTTCAGTGGCTATTTACTGCTTTTTGTATTATTAATGCAGTACTTAATAGCTTGAATAAGAACTTGTTAGGATTACAGGAGGGAGTATGTTACTAAGCGTTGTTGTCCCTGTTTTTAATACAGAAAAATTTCTACCGAATTGCTTGGATTCAATAAAAAATCAGCAGTTCAGTGATTTTGAAGTGATTTTAGTTGATGACGGATCAACAGATAAATCATCAAGTATTTGCGATAAATATGCAGAGATAGATGACAGATTTACTGTTTATCACCGAAAAAACAATGGTGTATCTGCAGCAAGAAATTATGGTATTTCGTGTGCCAAGGGTGATTATATTACATTTGTTGACAGCGACGATTATATTGTTCCTTTCTATTTTAAAGAAATTGGAAAAATAATCAACGAATCAAGCCCAGATGTTGTTGTCACATCTGGATACTACTGGGGAAATGAAAAGAAGAGTAATGCTGTAAAACTCAATATTCCACACAACATAAGCACCGATGATAACTCGTTTTATAGACTTTTAGCAGATCGTGTCTATCCGTCCGGACTCGTTTTTTCTGTTTTCAAGCGTAGCATTGCTCAAAAAATTGAGTTGGATGAGTCTATATATTTCTATGAAGACTTGGATTATCAGTTGCGCGCAGGAAGTTATATTAAACACATATCGGTTAATGATTGTATTGGATATTTGTACAGGGAAGGAAGTCAAACTCATTGCAAATTCACAAACAAAACTATGAGTTGTTTTTCCATTATCAAAAAAATGGAAAATAATGATGTTTCGTTGGATAAGAATTTAATCGCAAGGTTTAAATATAACTTCTTAATTAGCAATGCTCTTATTGCAGCGAAAGATAAGAAGCACGAAAAGGGACTTGATTGCAGTCTAAGAAAACAAGCTAGGCTTTTTTGTGCTTCGAAAGAGTGGATTACCACATTCAGAATACCCTATATATGGATTGCTGTTATTGCTATTTCGCCACGCCTATACTACAAATTATATAGACTAAAACATAATAGTCTATAAGGCAGTTGCACTGATTTGGAGAGTGGAATAATGAAGAATGAAAAAAAACAAGTAGTAGGGGGAGCGTTGCTCTCGTACATACTAATTGTGTTGAATGCAGTGTATGGGCTATTGATTACACCGTATATTTTGTCAAGATTAGGAACCGTAGAATATGGTATGTATAAAACGGTTGCTTCATTGAGTTCCTCTCTGATGATTCTTGATCTTGGATTAGGTGGAACTGTAACGAGATATATTGCAAAATACAAATCAGATAAACGGGAGAAAGACATCCCAAATCTAATAGCTATTCTTTTTCTTGAGGCCACGATAGTATTAATTCTTGTAGCTGCAGTATGCTCTGGAGTATATTCACAACTGGATAATATTTATAAGGCAACATTTACATCTGAGCAATTAGCGCATGCAAGAAATCTTTTCCTTGTTCTTAGCATTAATATGCTGCTATGTATCATTGAAAATGTAGTTAACGGAATTGTGACGGGATATAATGATTTTCTGTTCGGAAATGGAATCAAACTAGTTCGATTGATTTGCCGTATACTGCTTGTTTTTGTTGTTTTACAATTTTACCCTAATTCAATGGGGCTGATTCTGATTAATTTAACCCTGACAAGTGCTTTTTTAATGATTGAAATTTATTGGGCATTTGTCAAACACAAGACTAGAGTTCGCTTTGAGCATTGGGATGCCGCCCTTTTTTCTGAATCATTTAAGTATACACTCTTAATCTTCTCGACATCTATTGTCAATCAAGTCAATGGAAACCTGGATAACATTGTTATTGGTGCTGTAGTGAGTGCAGCTGCTGTTGCGGTTTATTCGATGGGGTTGACAATCTTCGGAATGTTTCAGCAATTATCAACTGCAATTTCTGGCGTGCTGTTGCCATCAATTATTGGAATCTTAGAAGAAAAAGATGGTTTAAAAAAAGTTCAAAAAACTATTGTTAATACTGGAAGAGTTCAATTTTGCTTACTAGGGGCTGCTCTTGTTGGATTTGCAGTATTGGGGAAAAACTTCATTTATTTGTGGCTTGGAGAAGGCTTTCAAGACGTATACTACATTACTTTGATTCTGATGATTCCGTCAATTTTTGAATTGTGTGTGAATGCTTGTCTTGCTGTATTAAAGGCAAAAAATCTTCTTGTCTTTCAAACAGTTGCATTACTTTCTACAACGGTATTGAATGCATTTATTACTTATTTTGGAACAAGGAAATACGGCTATTTTGCTGCTTGCTTCGGAACGGCTGTGAGTTGGATCATTGGTAGTTTGATTCTTATGAATTTTTACTATTATAAAAAATTCGGCTTTCCAATGTTGAAAATTTATCATGATATTATTGGAAGGACATGGATTGCGTTACTCATACCGGCAATCGTTCTTTTAGCAGTGAATCAATATTGTCCGGTGACTTGGATTGCTTTTGCTTTCGAATGTTTATTATTTGTTACCATATATCTGGCGCTTCTATTTAAGGTTGGTTTAACTGAAAGTGAGTTAGTACAAGTTAGAAAAAGAGTTTTGAAAAGGAAAGAAGAACTATGAAAAAAGTATTAAAATCTCTATTTTTCAGAATTCCTGCATCTTATGTTTTAATGCTACATCATGTTGATGATGGAAATATTACTCCCGTAAGTGATTGCATTATTCAATATGATCAGTTTGTGAAACTCATTAAACCTGACCGGAAATTCATGCGGATGTCGGATTATTTAACATTTAAAACACAGAACAATGGAAAATATCTACTAACCTTTGATGACGGTCTCGAGGATGTGTTCCGTGTGGTTTATCCTGTACTTAAGGCCAAAGAAATACCGTTTACAATTTTCGTACCTGTTGATCTTCTTGATACACCTGGATACATTTCTACAGAACAATTAAAAGAGATGGCAAAAGACCCATTGGTTACGATAGGATCTCATGGAGTATCTCACCGAGTTATGACGACATTAAGTGTTGATGAACAAGAATTGGAACTTGTTGAGTCAAAGAAAACTCTCCAAAGAATCATTGGTAAGAGCGTTGATGTCTACGCATATCCACATGGCCAGTTCAGCTCGGACACAATTAAACTTCTGAAGAAACTTGATCTGTATAAAGCAGCATTTGGTGTGACTGGACATCCTACAAATTGCTTTACAGAATCTAATAGGTTCGATTTGCCTCGTTTTAACATTAAAGATGGAAAACAGTATATGATTAATTTCTTTTGAATTTGAGATATGTACTGTTGAAATAAGATTAATATGGAGGAAATAAAAATGTCTGCATTTGATAACGCAACCCTTATGATCACTGGTGGTACTGGTTCTTTTGGTTCTACCGTTCTGAAGCACTTCTTGGATTCTGACCTGAAGGAGATTCGTATCTTCTCTCGTGATGAAAAGAAGCAGGATGATATGCGCCATGAGCTTCAAGCCAAGCACCCGGAGAACGCCAAGAAGGTGAAGTTCTATATCGGCGATGTCCGCAATCCGCAGTCTATCCGTGACGCAATGCCCGGTGTTGACTACATCTTCCACGCTGCCGCTCTGAAGCAGGTCCCTTCCTGCGAGTTCTTCCCCATGCAGGCTGTCCAGACCAACATCATCGGTACCGATAACGTCCTGCATGCTGCTATTGACGCTGGCGTCAAGCGTGTTGTTTGTCTGTCCACCGATAAGGCAGCTTACCCCATCAACGCCATGGGCATCTCTAAGGCCATGATGGAGCACGTCATCTACGCCAACGCCCGTGTGGCTGCTGAACGTGGCGGCACCACCATCTGCTGCACCCGTTACGGCAACGTCATGTGCAGCCGTGGCTCCGTCATTCCGCTGTTCATCGACCAGATCAAGGCTGGCAACCCCATCACCATCACTGACCCCAACATGACCCGCTTCCTAATGAATCTGGACGAGGCTGTGGATCTGGTTATGTTCGCCTTCCAGCACGCCAACCCCGGCGATCTGTTCATCCAGAAGGCTGATGCCTCTACTATCGGCGATTTGGCTAAGGCTGTCCAGCAATTGTTCGGCGATACCGGCACGAACATCATCGGCACCCGTCACGGCGAGAAGCTGTTCGAGACTCTGATGACCCGTGAGGAGCGTCTGCGCAGCCAGGATATGGGTCATTACTTCCGTGTTGCCGCTGACAACCGTGACCTGAACTATGATAAGTTCGTGGTCAAGGGCGAAGTACATACCATGGCGGATGAGTCCTACACCAGCCACAACACCGAGCGTCTGGATGTTGAGGGCACTGTGAAGAAGATTCTGACCACTGAATATGTCCAGAATGCACTGAAGGGCATCCCCAATGTCTAAGGGAAAGCTGTTGCTGGTGGGTGCCGGCGGCTTCGGGCGCATGGTAGCGGAGCAGGCAATGCCCCAGTACGATTGCGCTTTTGTGGATGATGGGCAACCCGTAGGCACTGAGATTTGTGGCATTCCGGTGACTGGCAATCTTGCTGATCTGCCGGAGCTGCGGAGAGAATACGGCTTGTTAGTGGTCGGGATTGGCAACAACCAGTTCCGAGCACAGGTGTATGAGAAGGCGAAAGCCCTTGGCTATGCGTTCCCTAACATCATTGCCCCCAGCGCCTACATCAGTCCATACGCAAAGTTGGGCTGTGGCTGTGTAGTTCTGCAAAACGCTTGTATCCAAAATGGAGCCTCTGTCGGAAGCGGTGTTTTGCTGAATGCCGGAACGGAAGTCCACTGTGATGCAACGGTAGGGGACTACGCCCTTATCTACACCAACAGCGTAGTTCGCACAGGCGCAACGGTGGGGAACTTTGCCCGCATCGGCAGCAACTGCACCATTTGCAATAATGCAACTGTGCTGGATGGTGCAGATGTTTCCGACTGCACTGCAGTACATTAAGAGGTGAAAGAATGGACATTCTAGTCACAGGTGCCAAGGGTATGGTGGGAACCGCCCTTTGTAACAACCTGAAAAACATCCGGGATGGGAAGAACAAGACTCGCCCGGCATTGGATATTAAAGAAATCTACGAGTATGATCTGGATTCCACCCCGGCGGAGCTGGACGAGTACTGCCAGAAAGCAGACTTCGTATTCAATCTGGCAGGCGTGAATCGCCCGGAGAACCCGGAAGACTTCATGAAGGGAAACTTCGGCTTTGCATCTGATCTGCTGAACTGCCTGAAAAAGCACAACAACAAGGCAACCATCATGCTGTCTTCTTCCATTCAAGCCACGCTGGCTGGTCGTTTCGGCAACAGCGAGTACGGACGCAGCAAGAAGGCTGGCGAGGAACTATTCTTCCAGTATGCTCAGGAGACTGGGGCTAAGGTTGCCGTCTACCGTTTTGTGAACCTGATGGGCCACAGCCGCCCCAAGTACAACAGCGCCGTCAGCACCTTCTGCTGGGCGGTTGCCAATGACGAGCCCTTCACCGTTAATGACCGCAGTACCGAGTTGGAACTGCTGTACATTGATGACCTGGTAGAAGGGATGTTCGACCTGCTGGAAGGCAAGGAGCAGCACTGTGAATTTGACGGTGTGGAGACTGTTCTGCAAGCAGATGGTCGTTACTGCTGCGTCCCTGTGACACACAAGGTCACGCTGGGCGAGATCGTGGATCTGCTGCAGGAGTTCAAAGCGCAGCCGAGTACGCTCATGATGCCGAAAATGCCGGACGGCTCTTTTGCCAAGAAGCTGTACTCCTTGTATTTGACCTATCTGCCGACGGAGAAGTTCAAGTATGCCTTGAAGATGAACGTGGACAATCGTGGTTCTTTCACGGAGCTGGTACACACCGCCGATTGCGGTCAGGTGTCTATCAACATCAGCCGTCCCGGAATCACCAAGGGGCAGCACTGGCACAACTCCAAGTGGGAACTGTTCATCGTGGTGGCTGGTCACGGACTGATTCAGGAGCGGAACATCAATACAGGAGAAACGGTGGAGTTTGAGGTCTCTGGCGATAAAATTGAGGCTGTCCACATGATTCCCGGTTGGACGCACAACATTATCAACCTGTCGGAAACGGAGAATCTGGTGACGGTGATGACCTGCAACGAAATTTTCAACCCGAACCACCCGGACACCTTCTTCGAGCCGGTGTAAAAGAAGATACTGGTTGTCAATAGGAGAATGATATGGAACACAATTTTACATGGAAAAACGACGGGCGCACCAAGGTCATGATTGGCTGCGGCACCCGTCCGGAAATCATTCGATTGGCTGCGGTTATCAAGCGCTGCCGGGAATATTTTGACTGCTGCGTGGTCTACTACAATCAGAACTGGGACAGAAACCTTTCCACCGTGTTCTGGGAGGATTTCGAACTGAAGAACAACTTCGGAGAATACGGCCCTGACATTCTAGTGCCCGTGGTAGGCGAGAATCTGGGCGTGACCTGCGGTAATATTCTGGGTCGCAGCTATGAACTTCTGTCCGAGTTGCAGCCGGAGGGCTATCTGGTGCTGGGCGATACCAACTCCTGCCTGTCCGCCATCAGCACAAAGCGGCTGCACATTCCTCTGTTTCACATGGAGGCCGGCAACCGCTGCAAAGATGAGTGCCTGCCCGAGGAGACCAACCGCCGCATCGTGGACGTGATCTCTGACGTGAACCTGTGCTACTCCGAGTTTGCCCGGAAGTATCTGGCAGATACCGGTTTGCCCAAGGAGCGCACCTACCAGACCGGTTCTCCCATGGCAGAGGTGCTGCACATGAATCTGGAAAAGATCCAGAAAAGCGATGTGCTGGAGCGTCTGGGACTGGAGAAGGACAAGTACATTCTGCTGTCCGCCCACAGGGAGGAGAACATCGACTCTGAAAAGAACTTCCTGAGCCTGTTTACTGCTATCAACGCACTGGCAGAGAAGTACGATATGCCCATCCTGTACTCCTGCCATCCCAGAAGCAAGCACCGCCTGGAAAAGAGTGGCTTCAAACTCGACCCTCGTGTCCGGGTCAACGAGCCGCTGGGCTTCAACGACTACAACAAGCTGCAAATGAACGCTCTGGCAATCGTCTCCGACTCCGGTACCCTGCCTGAGGAGTCTAGCTTCTATCTGTCTATTGGTCATCCCATTGCCGCCGTGTGCATCCGCACCTCCACCGAGCGTCCCGAGGCACTGGAAGCTGGTGACTTTATTCTGGCTGGCATTACCACCCGGGAACTTCTCAATGCCACCGATATGGCGATCGAGATGAAGCAGAAGGGTGTTCTGGGTAAGCCCTGCCCCGACTATGTGGACGAGACCGTGTCCATGAAGGTGGTTCGCATCATTCAGGGTTATGTGAATGTAGTTAATAAGATGGTGTGGAGAAAAGGGTAAGGGTGATAGAAATGGCTAAAACAGTATTTATAACTGGTTCGTCCGGTTTTATCGGCTCCAACCTTGCCAAGCGTATCCTGACTACCGAGCCGGATACCAAGGTCATCGGTCTGGATAACATGAACGATTATTACGACGTTCGTATCAAGGAAGCTCGCTTGGCGGAGCTTCAGAAATTCGAGAACTACACTTTTATCAAGGGCAACCTTGCGGACAAGGCACTTATCAACAGCATTTTTGAGCAATATCACCCGGATATTGTGGTCAATCTGGGTGCTCAGGCTGGCGTTCGCTACTCTATTACCAACCCGGACGCCTACATCGAGAGTAACATGATTGGCTTCTATAACATTCTGGAAGCCTGCCGCCATCATCCCGTGGAGCATCTGGTGTATGCATCTTCTAGCTCTGTCTACGGCAGCAACAAGAAGGTGCCCTACTCCACCGATGACAAGGTGGACAATCCGGTTTCTCTGTATGCGGCTACCAAGAAGTCCAACGAGCTGATGGCACACGCTTACTCCAAACTCTACAATATCCCCTCTACTGGTCTGCGGTTCTTCACGGTCTATGGCCCTGCCGGTCGTCCGGATATGGCTTACTTTGGCTTCACCAACAAGCTGGTGAACGGAGAAACTATTAAAATTTTTAACTATGGCAACTGCAAGCGGGACTTTACCTATGTGGATGACATCGTGGAAGGCGTTGTCCGTGTGATGGCGAAAGCTCCTGAAAAGAAGAATGGCGAGGATGGTTTGCCCATTCCGCCCTATGCAGTCTACAATATCGGCAACTCCAATCCGGAGAACCTGCTGGATTTTGTGCAGATTCTGTCGGAGGAACTGGTGCGTGCTGGTGTGCTGCCTGCGGACTATGATTTTGAGGCCCACAAAGAGCTGGTTCCCATGCAACCCGGTGATGTGCCTGTGACCTTTGCAGACACGGAGCCTCTGGAACGTGACTTCGGCTTTAAGCCTCATACTCCGCTGCGGGAGGGCCTGCGGAAGTTTGCAGAATGGTATAAAGAGTTTTATATGGAATAAGAGGAATGGTAAAATGAAAATTGCAGTTGCTGGTACCGGTTATGTCGGTCTATCCATTGCCACACTGTTGTCGCAACACCACGAGGTTATGGCAGTGGATATCATCCCGGAAAAGGTTGATCTTATCAACCACAAGAAGTCGCCCATTCAGGACGAGTACATCGAGAAGTATCTCGCAGAGAAGAACCTGAATTTAACCGCTACGCTCGATGCAGAAGCAGCTTATAAGGATGCAGACTTCGTTGTCATTGCTGCGCCCACCAATTATGACAGCAAGAAGAACTTCTTTGATACGTCGGCAGTGGAAGCTGTGATCAAACTGGTCATTCAGTATAATCCGGATGCTATCATGGTCATCAAGTCTACAATCCCGGTTGGCTTTACTGCAAGTGTTCGTGAAAAGTACCACTGTGATAATATCATCTTCAGTCCGGAATTCTTGCGTGAATCCAAGGCTCTGTATGATAACCTCTATCCGAGCCGAATCATCGTCGGTACCGATATAGAGAATGCTCGTCTGGTGAAAGCTGCAAATACTTTTGCCGATCTGCTGCAGGAAGGTGCCATCAAGGAGAATATTGACACCCTGATTATGGGCTTTACCGAAGCTGAAGCGGTCAAGCTGTTTGCCAATACCTATCTGGCCCTGCGTGTCAGCTACTTTAATGAACTGGACACCTACGCCGAGATGAAGGGGCTGAACACCCAGCAGATCATTGAGGGTGTCTGCCTTGACCCGCGTATTGGCAGCCACTACAATAACCCGTCCTTTGGCTATGGCGGCTATTGCCTTCCCAAAGACACCAAGCAACTCCTTGCCAACTATGCCGATGTTCCGGAAAACCTCATCGAAGCAATTGTGGAATCCAACCGTACTCGTAAGGATTATATCGCAGACCGTGTCCTGGAAATCGCCGGTGCATACGAGGCAAATGAGGACTACGATCCGAGTAAGGAACACAATGTTGTGGTTGGCGTTTTCCGCCTGACCATGAAGTCCAACTCGGACAACTTCCGTCAGTCCTCTATCCAGGGCGTCATGAAGCGCATCAAGGCCAAGGGTGCGACAGTTATTATCTATGAGCCGACCCTGGAGAATGGTACGACATTCTTCGGCAGTGAAGTCGTAAATAACCTTGAGGAGTTCAAGAAGCGCAGTCAAGCTATCATCGCTAACCGCTACGATAGCTGCTTGGATGACGTGCAGGATAAGGTCTATACTCGTGACTTGTTCCGCAGAGACTAATACTTATCGGCCATGTGCACAGCCACATGGCTGTGCTGCTCGAATATGCTACCTCTTCGTGGTGAGCAGCAGGCAACGGATATCTATCCGGCGAAATGCATAATCAGGCTAGTATATGTAACTCTGTATAAGCTATATGGAAGTGTTTTTTATGACGAAAGCACATATAAATGGGAAAAATAGATTAATATTTCTGCTGACTTTAGTCATCGGAATAATGGTGCTGATAGTGGCAAGTAAATATGCTTTTCAGAGGGCTTGCTCAAGAAGAGAAATACACTGGCCGGATTTAGAAATCGCTGATGAATGGCAGTATAAAATAATAACAGAAGCGTACAAGATAAAGAATGAGCCAAATAGGGAGATTACGATCACGGCATCTGATGGAGTGAAATTAGGCGGCCATTATTTTGAAAGAAAGAAAAATGCACCAATTATCATCTTTTTTCATGGACTTTGGTCTGATAGCTATGTATGTGGAGTGCCAATTTACAGAATTACAGAAGAGCATAAATGGAACCTCCTACTAGTAAGCTTGCGAGCACATGGTGAGAGCGGAGGAAATATTTCGACACTTGGTGTGTTGGAAAGATATGACTGTTGTGACTGGGCAAATTGGGTGGCTTCTGAATTTGGAGAACAGGTGCCTATATATCTTATGGGATTTTCTATGGGCGGGGCTGCCGTATTGATGAGTAGTGACTTGAATTTACCAAAGTCTGTTTGTGGAATCATTGATGATGCGGGCTTTACAACGCCTTTAGAAATGATAAAGGTAGGGAGCAAGAATAAACTGCGTTATGAATTGTTAAGTGATATATTTACTCAGATGGTAAATGTGGGAACAAAAATCTGGGGCCATTTTGACTTGAAAGACGCAGATGCAAGCGTAGCGGTATCAAAGACAAATGTGCCAATTCTAATTATTCATGGTGATAAAGATAATCGAGCACCTCTGTCGATGGCATATAAGATTTATGACAGTTGTCAAGGCGAAAAAGACTTATATATAGTTTCTGGTGCAACACATAAGGAATGCTATAGAACAAATCCAGAGAAATACGAAAAGATAGTTTCTGAGTTCATAGAAAAAAATCTTCCGTGATAAACAACTCTGCGTTTTCGAGGATTTATCGGCCATGTGTTAATCCACATGGCTGTGCTGCTCAAGTATGCTACCTCTCCGTGGTGAGCAGCAGACAACGAGGGATACCCTCGGCTAAAGCATATACATATTCGCATATTCACTCTTTGGATGAGGAAAAAACTATAATGGGAAAGTATTTTGGAACTGATGGCTTCCGTGGTGAGGCTGGAATTACTTTGACTGCTGACCATGCCTATAAGGTAGGCCGCTTCTTAGGCTGGTACTATAATGCCCTGCGCGAGCGCAATGGCAACAACGAGCCTGCACGCATTGTAATCGGCAAGGACACCCGCCGCAGCTCTTATATGTTCGAGTATAGTCTGGTCGCAGGCCTGACCGCCTCTGGTGCAGACGCCTATCTGTTGCACGTCACTACCACGCCGTCTGTGGCTTATATCGCCCGTGTGGATGACTTTGATTGCGGTATCATGATCTCTGCCAGCCACAACCCCTACTACGATAACGGCATCAAGCTGATCGACTGCTACGGCGAGAAGATGCCAGAGGAAATCTTACTGTTAGTCGAGGATTACATTGACGGAAAGCTCCATGTGTTCGACAAGGACTGGCCTGAGTTGCCCTTCGCTCACCGGGAACACATTGGCTGCACGGTGGACTATGTGTCCGGCCGCAACCGCTACATGGGCTATCTGATCAGTCTCGGTATCTACTCCTTCAAAGGCGTGAAGGTCGGTCTGGACTGCGCCAACGGTAGTTCCTGGAACATCGCTAAGTCTGTGTTTGATGCGCTGGGAGCAGATACCTACGTCATCAATGCACAGCCCAACGGTACGAATATCAACAATAATGCAGGTTCCACCCACATCGAGGGCTTGCAGAAGTTCGTGGTAGAGAAGGGGCTGGACATCGGTTTTGCCTATGACGGCGATGCTGATCGCTGCCTGTGTGTGGATGAGAAGGGCAACGTCATCACTGGCGACCACATTCTGTACATCTACGGCTGCTACATGAAGGAGCGTGGCAAACTTTTGACCAATACCGTCGTTACTACGGTCATGTCCAACTTTGGCCTGTATAAGGCTTTTGATGAGAAGGGCATCGGATACGCCAAGACTGCAGTGGGTGACAAGTACGTCTATGAGTACATGGCTAAGAACGGCTGCCGTATCGGCGGTGAGCAGAGCGGTCATATTATCTTCAGCAAGTACGCCAGTACGGGTGATGGTATCCTGACCAGTCTGAAAATGATGGAAGTAATGCTTGCCAAGAAGCTGCCCATGAGCAAGCTGGCTGAGCCGCTGAAGATCTACCCGCAGGTTCTGGAGAATGTCCGTGTGACCGACAAGAAAGCTGCACAGGATGATGAAGCAGTGCAGGCAGCAGTCAAGGCCGTAGCTGAGGCACTAGGTGACACTGGCCGTATTCTGGTGCGTGAGTCCGGTACGGAGCCTGTCGTGCGTGTGATGGTCGAAGCTCCCGATCACGACACCTGCCAGAAGTACGTTTCTCAGGTCGTGGAGACCATCAAGAGCCGGGGTTACGGAGTTTGAGTGCAAACCTGAAACGAGGATGCGGAATCCTGCTGATTGCATCTGTGGTTCTTCTGTCTATCTTGGCGTTGTTGCCTGATGCGGATGTTGCCCACGATGCAGGATACACTTCCTCAGAGCTGAGTATCCGAGAAACCGTAGATGGAAGCGTGACCAGCACAAGCTATGTGAATTTTGATGGAGTAATCACAGAAGCTATTGATATGGGCTATGCGACCGTGTGTAGAATGCAGGATGATAACGGCCGAGTTGTAGAAGAACGTTATCTTGATGCAAACGGAGACCCTGTGGCAAGGTATGGGGATTATTACGGATTATCGTATGAATACGATGAAACGAGTATGGTAATCACATATCTTGACGCAGAGAGCAATCCAATAAAACTCAGTAATGGATACTCTACTATTGTCAGAACGCAGGTTGATGGCAAGTCTTCCGATGATTTCTACTACGATTTGAACGGACAGCAGGTACAGTGCTCCGGTGGATACTATGGGCTTCATCGTGAGTATAACTCTGAGGGTCAGAGCACTAGTTTGACCTTTCTCGATAAAGACGGTCATGCAGTGAGTACATCATCTGGATATGCGATTAAGACATATCAGCGTGATATGGATGGAACCATTGTCGGTGAGCAGTATTTTGACACAGAAGGGAACCCGGCGAGGTCTTCGCTTGGTCAATATGGCGAGTTATACCAGCACAACGAGCAAGGATACATCAGCCAGATCACCTATCTTGACGCAGACGGCAACCCCGCCCCTACCAATGCAGGCTATACCATCCTCAAACGTACTTATCATAGAGATGGCACAGCAGATACGGATATGTATTTTGATGCGAATGGCAACCCAAAGGCTTTGTCTAAAGGGCAGTACGGCATCAAGCGCAGTGATGATGTGAACCTTCTGCTTGACAAAAACGGCAACATTATGCTGTGTGTGGACAACTTTCTGAATGGTTTCCCATGCATGGTAGTTGTTTTTGGCTGTGTAGTCTGCTTGCTGATGATTGTTCTTCCGAAGAATTTAAGCGTAGTACTGACGATTGTTTATGTGGCTTTCATCCTTTATGAAACACTGATGTTTCGTGAGTCGGGGGATGCAAGAGCGAACTTTGTCCTCTTTTCCTACGCCGGGAAGTCCTTGAAAGAGCAATCTGTGAGAGTTGGGGTCATCAATAACATCTGGCTGTTCATTCCGCTTGGAACGGGGCTGTATAGATGGTTTCAGAAGAAGTGGGTGTTGCTGATTCCTTTCGTGATGTCTGTGGCAATCGAAACGACCCAGTATATTACGGGACTTGGCATCGCAGAGTTCGATGATGTGTTCGGTAATACAATGGGCGGGTGGATTGGTGTGTTGGTGGCTTGGACGTGGCTGAGCAGAAAAATGAGCGTGAAAAATAGAGCATAAGGAAGTATACATGTCTAATTTTCTTCGTTATCCTTGAAAACGAGACCTATATAGTATATATTTGAGCTGTGAGAGTCATTCGTTATGGAAGCTCACAGCTTTGTCGCTCGAAACTTTGCACACCTCTACGTGGTGGGCGGCAGACAACACAGTATGGGTGCTGTGGCTAAGATGCAGAGAATAATAGGTTTAGACCAGTCGAGCTGGGGCCGCTGAGTTTGTTTGCCATAGTTTTAGTGTTCATAGTCTGTGTACTGTCTTGCCCCTTTCAGAGATACCTAACAAGTGTCGCCGTCAAATACAAGGAGGAAAAGTCTATGAAAGCTAAAATGATAAAAGTTTCTGCCGCAGTTGCCGCCGATGTTCTGTTTATTTTACAGGCTGTGGGCACTAATCTTTTGGCAACAGCTCTGCTGGTCTAAGCCTATTGTTAATTGATAGTGTTACAGCTGAAATGTGAGTTCTTTTAGCTATGGAAAAAGGAGAAAGAATATGAATAGGTTCTATCAGATTCTATACTGGATCTCTGCGGGTGGTAATACTGCAAGTCGTCCAAATCTGTTAAGGCATTTTCCAGCGGAGCTGATTGACGAGTGTCTTGATAATGGATATCTTGTTGAAATCCGAAGAAATGCTTTTAATGAGCCGGTGTATGCGATTACCAATGCGGGCAGAGAAAAGCGTGATGAGCATTAAAAGCGACTAGCTCGCAGAGTTGCTATCTAATTCCCACAGTGCTATACTAACATAAAATCTAACATTATTCTTTCGGGAGGTATCATCCTATGCCCAGAACCAAAGGCAGCAAGAACCGTGTTACCGCATCTATCGACTTCGATGCACAGATCGCAAAGTTGCAGAAAGACAAGGCGATGCTCGAAGAGGGTCTTTCCAAGACTGTCGCTCATATCGAAGAGTTGAAGACCGACATCAAGTCTCTGCGTGAAAGTTTAAAGCCGCAGAAAGCGGAGATTAAGCAGACCGAAAAAGAAATCGCAAAGCTTGAGGCCAAGAAGGCTGCCGCTGAGGCGAAGGCCGCCGAGGCTGCTAAGAAGGTCGAGGCCGAAGCTGTGCTGAAAAAGCTGCTGGCATCCGGTATGACGGCAGATGAGATTCTCGAAAAGCTGAAATAAAGTAATATGCCGTGTGGACTGAACTCCGAAGGTTCGCACGGCATATTTTGAAGGCGGTTATATAGTTTATAACGGAAATAAAAGCGAGGTGAAGTCTGTGGGTAACACGCGCAAGCCCGGCGGCGGGCGGAAGCCATCAAAATCAGAGTATAGTGCGGAACGGAACCTAGCACAGCAGATGGAAGCGGCTGCTGACCTTTATACGGACAAAATGAGCCTGCAGACCATCGCAGACGCCCTGTCCCTCAACCCTATCAAGGTTCGGAAACTGCTCATCACAGCCGGGGTCTACGAGTCGGACACGGCAAAACTTGTCTGGCAGACCTTCAATACCTTTAGAGAAACACAAAACTACTCCACTGCTGTCACCTCCACCATGTCCGCTTTGCAGTTGTCCCGTCCTTCTGTGACCTCTTATCTGCCGTATGAGAAAGGCGTGTACTTCCCAGAGAAAGCTGAAGCGGCGAATATCAGTGCCGGGGCAGAGAGGCAGCGACACTACCGAGCTGTGGTTGCGCTGAGGAAGAATCCCTGTGAAGAAAACCTCTGGAAGTGCGTGGTGGCTTTTCGGGGATACAAGTTCAAGACGATGTCCAGCTTGCCCTTTACCTATAAGCTGAAGAAGGGCAGGGGAGATGAGTTCACCAAGGAGCTGTGGATCGACCGCAGAGAGGGCAGCAAGAGCCTTGCTTGGAGTTCCGTGCTGCTGGCGTATCACAATATCGGTAAAATCGGAGAGGTAGCGGACAGACCCAAGGCGCTGGGGGATATCCGGGGTGTGTCCTACATTTATGGGATATTCTACCGATTTGGCTTGATTGACGTGCCGAAAAAGGTTAAAGAGAAGATGACGAAGTGATAGGGACGTAGGTATAGTTTGTGATAGAAATAAAAACTGCCCTCCGTGGATACCACAGAAAGCAGTCAGTTGGCTTATTCCCATTCCTCATCCCTAGCCCGCAGAAGGTCCTGTACTTCTTTTTCGGTTGCCGGGCGGATGGCAGGTCTGTTCTTACAGTCCGTTTTGCCGCAGTCTGGGCAACGGTCGGGCAGCGATTCTGCCTCAAAGCAGTAATGGCAGACATCGCAGAAATAGTAGTTCACTGTGTTTTGCACTTCCTTGTCATGTGGAAATTTATATGTCATCAGGATATTTTTTAATCCCAAGGTAGTCCTCGATATTGGTGATGCCCTCACCGGAAAGATCAGCAATGTCATCGAAGGGGATGACAACAGGCAACTCCTTCTCGATGCCCACAGCTTTTCTATCGCTGTCCTGCATAACCTTCAGCTCACGATAAACTGGGTCGATCATAACAACTGTGCCGGTCAGACTTATGTACTTGCCGGTACTTTCTGCGGCCTTCACAAAGTACCGCACTACGACCTTCATGTCTTTTTTGACCTGCAGGAGCTTGTCGGAGAGAGCGTTCTTCTCCTCATCAGAGAGTTCGACCTTCTTCACCAGCAGCTTGCTGGCTCCTTCGCTGGAAATTTCATCATCGAATCCACGCAGCGCAGCAAAGGGGCTGAATATCTTTGCCCGGTTTGATAGCGCCATCCGGGGATGCTTTACAGGTGGCTCTGGACGGCTGAGGTGGAGGATGTCTGCATACTTCTGTGCGACGTTTCGCCCTTCTTTGGTATTCTTGAAGTCTGCCATAGAATCCTCCTTGTTGCATTATTTCGCTTTGTGACCGCCTATCTGGCCGTTCCGTTCTCGCATGGTTGCGCCTTCCAGATAGTTGGTGCCCTTCAGAACAGCATTTTTTCCGAACTTCTTCTTGATACCGAGCATGGTCGCCTGTAGCGATTTCTCCCGCTCCAGCTTGCTGGTGTCAGTGAACAGATCCACTTGCAAGATGCCTTGATCCTTGACCACACGGTTTGCTGCGATTGTTATTCTCCGCACAGTCAGATTTCTGTTGGCAATGCGGTCAAACAGTTCTGTGGTAGCGGCCATCAGTTGGCTGCTGAGATTGGTCGGGTTGTCCAGCTGTGTACTGCCGTGGGCACCCTTCGGGACAGTGCGACCGTAGTGATCGATATGGACAGGACCGTGATAGATGCCTTTGTCACAGTTTCCCCGGTCATAGCCGATGTCCAGTGTCAGGCTGTCCGTGACCAGTCCCTTGTCCGTGAGCTGGAATACCAGACTGTCGGTCATCTCCTGGACGATGATTCGAGCCTTGTCAT
>OOBI01000501.1_pt1 | contig 34033 bp, 28 predicted proteins | sample 1671081 | NCBI WGS metagenome assembly OOBI01 (sample SAMN06348120, study PRJEB24527) | human gut metagenome | biome: human gut; feature: ankylosing spondylitis patient; material: feces | host: Homo sapiens | place: China | collected 2015-10 | reverse complement strand
TGTCTACTTCTTCTGCCTGCTGCTCAATCGACATATTCTTGTGAATAATACCGATTCCTCCCTGACGTGCCATGGCAATTGCCATACGGTGTTCTGTAACCGTATCCATGCCGGCGCTCATCATCGGGATGTTCAGCTTGATCTTCTTGGTCAGATGCGTAGTCAGATCTACCATGTTTGGGGTTACTTCAGAATACTGCGGAACCAGAAGCACATCATCGAAGGTAATACCATCACCAATAATTGTACCCATTTTCATTTCTTCCTTTCTTCTTAAGTCTTTTTGATTTATCACCTAATTTAACATAAAACAAAAAAGCTGTCAATCCATAAATACTTTTCTTGGTGCACGGTTGCGGATATCTTTTAACATCACTTCGTCCGGCTCGAAGATCACCATCTGCATGGCATTGTCCTTGGAGATGACGAATGCGTACGGTTTGTGGCCCTGTCCTTCGATGCCGGAGGAATAGTTGTAACGTTTGATACTCTGGTTGTTTTTGTAGGAATCAAGCTGATGGGACTGGTACGGAGCCAGGATTTCCATGTTGGAAAGCTCATAGCTTGCGGCTCTTTTTCTTCTTGACTGCGAATAGATACGGTCGATGTCGAGCTCGCCGTTGACGTACAGATACTCAAACTCTACCGAAAGCTTCGGGATAAAAATATAGTCTACGATTCCAAGTACCAGCGCAAGAAGCAGAATCAGCGGATTCATCATAATTCCTGCGGCTGCAAAAAGAACGGTAAAGAAGATCAGAACTCCTTTGATCGCCTTGTCTTTTCCTGTCTGCTTTTTTTTCACCAGCACTTCTGTGTACAGATCACTCATTTACTCCATCCTCCTCAAGATATTCGATCAGTTTTGCTGCATTGTCCGTGTTCTTCGCGTTGACTACGACGGTCAGATAGCACGGCTCATAGTACGTAAGGCCCATATCCTGGTATTTCTTCAGCTTGGAAATATCGAGGCAGGTATCTCCCGCCTGGATGCCGTATTTTTCGCATGTCGCCTCGTCAAACAGCGTGGACAGATCCAGGAAATAGTCGTCCCTGCTATAGTTGTCGTACACGGCCTGCGAACAGATCAGCACATCCATGCTCTGCGCGGCGATTACGGCTGTAAATTTCATCAGCGTGTTGTAATCTGCGCCAGAGAGGTCTTCACCGAAACTGTAGCTCGTATCGATGCTTACCTTTTCGTACTTGTCTCCTGTTCCGAGTGCTTCTTTTATGTCCTCCTCGATCGGACTTACATCCTGCAGTCCTGCGTAATCCACTACAGCAATGCTCACGAGATCGTAATACTTCGCGTTTTCATGGATATTCACAATCGTGCCGATGATGAAGATGACAGCGATGATGCCGAAAATAACAGCCTTATAATATTCCCAGATGTAGGCCATTTTTTCTTTGAAATTCATTTTCGACAGCTTTTCTTTTTCAAGCTGCATCTTCTCCTTCCTTGTCATGTCGGATTCATAACGACTTGCCATGTGTATTTCTTCTCCTTTGTTGTATTTCCCCCAACATCCTAACGTCCAGTATAGCATAAAAGGCCGGAAGCGTCCATATACGCCGCCCAGCAAAAGAATGAAAACTTTCTGAACTTTTTACACTTTTGAGCCATGCAAAGAAAAAAGAACCAGCCGGCAAAGACAGGACTTCGGAAGAAGCATCTCCCGCTACGGTCTTTGCCAGCCGGTTCTTTTTATTCTATTTCACCAGACTTTTTACGTCCCTGGAATTACATCATTCCCATTCCGCCGTCTGCGCCTGCCGGCATAGCCGGAGCCGGCTCTTTGATGGTGGAAACTACGGACTCGGTGGTCAGCAGCGTTGCGGAAACGCTGGTAGCGTTCTGCAGTGCGCTTCTGGTAACCTTAACCGGATCAAGGATACCAGCCTGGATCATGTCTACATACTCTTCGTTGTATGCATCAAATCCAACACCTACTTTGGACTCTTTTACTTTGTTGATAACAACAGCGCCTTCCAGACCTGCGTTTGTTACGATGTGGAACAGAGGAGCCTCGAGTGCTTTCTGTACGATTCTTGCACCGATCTTCTCGTCGCCGTCCAGGCTGTCAATCAGCTCTGCAAGCTGTGTTGTTACATGGATGTATGCAGAACCGCCGCCTGCGATGATACCCTCTTCTACGGCTGCTCTCGTTGCATTTAAAGCATCCTCCATACGGAGTTTTTCTTCTTTCATCTCGGTCTCGGTTGCTGCACCTACACGGATAACAGCTACGCCGCCTGCCATTTTTGCCAGTCTCTCCTGCAGTTTCTCTTTATCGAACTCAGAAGTGGTCTCCTCGATCTGGGATCTGATCTGGCCGATTCTTGCTGCGATGGCATCTTTTGCGCCGGCACCGTCAACGATAACGGTGTTCTCTTTCTGAACTTTAACAGATTTTGCACGTCCGAGCATTTCCAGAGTAGCGTCTTTTAATTCCAGACCAACTTCCTCGGAGATCACCTGGCCGCCGGTCAGGATTGCGATATCCTCGAGCATTGCTTTTCTTCTGTCGCCGTATCCCGGTGCTTTGACAGCTACTACGTTGAAGGTTCCGCGCAGTTTGTTGATCACGAGTGTCTGGAGAGCCTCGCCCTCTACGTCCTCAGCGATGATCAGCAGTCTTGCGCCGTTCTGTACGATCTGCTCCAGCAGCGGAAGAACTTCCTGAATGTTGGACAGTTTCTTATCGGTAATCAGGATATATGGATTGTCGAGAACGGCTTCCATTTTCTCCATATCGGTACACATGTAAGCGGAGATATATCCACGGTCGAACTGCATACCTTCTACCAGCTCCAGCTCGTTCTGCATGGTCTTGGACTCCTCGATGGTGATAACGCCGTCTTTGGAAACTTTTTCCATAGCGTCAGCTACCATCTGGCCTACTTCTTCGCTTCCGGAAGAAACAGCTGCAACTTTTGCAATCTGCTCTTTGCCTGCTACCGGCTGGCTCATCTCTGCAAGGATCTGAACAGCTTTATCGGTTGCTTTCTTCATTCCCTTACGAAGAACGATCGGGTTCGCACCTGCTGCCAGGTTTTTCATTCCTTCGTTTACCATAGCCTGTGCCAGAACGGTTGCGGTTGTGGTACCATCACCTGCTACGTCGTTGGTCTTTGCAGCAACTTCTTTGATGAGCTGTGCGCCCATGTTTTCAAAGCCGTCTGCCAGCTCGATCTCTTTTGCAATCGTAACACCATCGTTTGTGATGAGCGGAGCGCCGTACTGTTTGTCCAGAACAACGTTTCTTCCTTTCGGTCCAAGGGTTACACGTACGGTATCTGCAAGCTGGTTTACACCATTCTGAAGAGCGTTTCTTGCCTCTGCTCCATATTTAATCTCTTTTGCCATGATTGTCATGCCTCCTGATTTTTACTTGATTATTCTTTATTTTACAACTGCCAGAATGTCATCCTGTTTTACGATGATGTACTCTTCGTCTTCCAGTTTGACGTTGGTTCCTGCATATTTGGAATAGATTACCTGATCTCCGACTGCAACTTCCATTTTTACTTCTTTGCCGTCTTCTACTTTTCCAGGTCCTACTGCGATAACCTCAGCCTGCTGCGGTTTCTCCTGTGCCTGTCCCGGAAGTACGATACCGGATTTTGTGGTTTCCTCTGCTTTTAACTCTTTTAATACAACTCTGTCACCTAAAGGTACTAACTTCATTTATGTTTCCTCCTTCAAGATTTCATTCAGTTTTATTTATTAGCACTCAGTTCATTCGAGTGCTACTTGATGGTTCTTACTATAGTGTTTTCCACCTCATTTCGCAAATGTATGAATTTTGTAATTCTCTTTTTTTTTCTCGTGATAGCTCTTAATTTCTCTTATTTTCTCGTTTTTTCTTATTTTGGCAACTTTTTCATATTTTATACTCTCTTTAGAATCTAATTATAGTTTATTCCTAAAAACGGGAATGATACCATTTTTTTCCGCTCCCCGAATGCTTTTTTGCACAAAAAGAAACGGCGCCATTCTTAAACGGCTCCGATTCTTTTCTACATTCCACTTTTTTATTTTTTCGCCTCGTCCGGATGGGCATCGCCCTTTCCTTTCAGGTTCTTTCTTGCTTTGATCTCGTCGAGTTCATCAAAGATATAATCATTTAATACCTTGATATACGTTCCCTTCATACCGCTGGAACGGGACTCGATGACGCCTGCGCTCTCGAATTTGCGGAGGGCATTTACGATGACGGATCTTGTGATGCCGACGCGGTCTGCAATTTTGCTTGCAACCAGAATGCCCTCATCCCCGTTCAGTTCATCAAAGATATGGATGATGGCTTCCAGTTCGGAGAAGGACAACGTGTTGAATGCGGATTTAACCACCTGAACCTTGCGGTTTTCCTCCACATTTTCCTCGTTGACGGAACGCATCATTTCCAGTCCGACAACGGTTGTGCCGTACTCACTGACGATGATATCGTCGATATCGTACTGCGGGGTGCAGCGGTACATAAATACGGTACCAAGGCGTTCTCCGGCGATCTCGATCGGGCAGATAATTGCGGTGTAGCGCTCTACACCAGGCCGCTCAAAGCCGAGGGTCTGTAAATTGACGTTCTCTTTTGTGGAGAGTACGCCGAGGAGACGCTCGTTTAATGCGGCATCGACATAACCGCCCACCTTATCCTCGATCAGCTCCGTAATTTCTTCCACGCCCGGGCAAAGGCTGATGCCCAGCACTTTTCCTTTTTTACTGATCACCAGGATATTGGAACTTAACGTTTCCATCAGGACTTCACAGATATCGTTGAACACGACCTTCGTGGAGTGATTGTTATGAAGCAGTTTGTTGATTTTTCTGGTTTTATCCAGCAGTTGTACGCTCATGTTCTTCTCCTTTCTTTATTTTCTGCATTTTTTTGGCGTATCCGCCGAAAAAAATGCACACTGATGCCTTTTTCAGACAACCCTTAAAACTAAGCTCATTCTATCATGTAGTTTTCCGGAAATCAATATATTTTTCAGAAAACTATAAATTTTATAAAAATTCATGCTAAATTTTTTCGGATCTTCCTGTTTTTCCGCCTCGATAAGCAAAAAAAACGGCCTGCACCAGTTTTTCACCAGTACAGACCGCTTTGTCATTCTCAGTCTTCGTCTTTCTTTTCGCGTGCTTCTACATAGCCGCACTGCTCGTCCGCGCAGACCAGCTTATTGCCTTTTTCCAGCATATAGCCGCCGCACTGCGGGCATTTCTTGGCAGACGGTTTCTGCCAGGACATGAAATCGCATTCCGGATTGTTTTCGCATCCATAATATTTCCGTCCTTTTTTCGTCTTGCGCAGGATCACTTCTTTTCCGCACTTCGGACACGGAACACCGATCTTTTCCAGATACGGCTTCGTGTTCTTGCAGTCCGGGAATCCCGGGCAGGCGAGGAATTTTCCGTGCGGGCCGTATTTGACCACCATGTTGCGGCCGCAGTTCTCGCAGATGACATCCGTCACCTCATCCTCTACCTTAACTTCTTCGAGGTTCTTTTCTGCCTCTGTGACCGCCTCATAGAGATCCGGCCAGAAGTTCTCGACTACTGTCTTCCACGGAACACTTCCATCTCCAACCCTGTCGAGCAGAGCTTCCATCGTTGCCGTAAAGTTGACATCCACGATGCTCGGGAATGCCTCTTTCATCATGTTGTTGACCACCTCGCCGAGCTCTGTCATGTAAAGGTTCTTGTTCTCCTTTGCCACGTAACGGCGGTTGATGATCGTTGTGATGGTCGGCGCATACGTACTTGGACGGCCGATGCCGAGTTCCTCAAGCATTTTGACAAGGGATGCCTCGGTGTAGTGTGCCGGCGGCTGTGTGAAGTGCTGCTGCGGATCCATCTTTTCCAGTGCCAGCTCCGTTCCTGCCTCCAGGCTCCGGACAGCGGCGTTTTTCTCTTTCTTTTCCTCATCCGGATCGGTGTAAACGGACATGAAACCATCAAATGCCAGACGGGAGGAAGCTGCTGTAAAGAGATACTCTCCTGCATTGATCCGTGCGGAAATTGTCTCATAGTCGGCTGGCTGCATGCGGCTTGCCACAAAGCGTTTCCAGATCAGCTGATACAGGCGGAACAGATCTCTTGGCAGGGATTCTTTTACCATTACCGGTGTATTCGTCACATTGGTCGGACGGATGGCCTCGTGCGCATCCTGTGCCTTGCTGTTTTTATTCTCCGTCGTGTCTCCGCTTGCGGTATATTTTGTGCCGTACTGCTCCTGGATAAAGGAACGTGCTGCCGCATCGGCCTCCTCGCTGATTCGTGTAGAATCGGTACGCAGATAGGAAATCAGAGCGATCGTTCCCTTTCCTTTTACTTCCACGCCCTCGTAGAGCTGCTGCGCCAGACGCATCGTCTTCTGTGTGGAGAAGTTCAGCACCTTCGATGCTTCCTGCTGCAGGGTACTCGTGGTGAACGGAAGCGGCGCTTTCTTGGAACGCTCTCCTTTTTTCACTTCGGATACGGTAAAGGTCTCATTTTCCAGTCCCTTTAAGATTTCATCGAGCTGCTCTTTCGTCTCGATCGCCATCTTTTCACTGCCTTTTCCGTGGAATTTTGCGACGAGCGGTTTCTTCTCGCCTGGAATTTTCAGATCTGCTTCCAGTGTCCAGTATTCTTTCGGAATGAACGCATTGATCTCATCCTCGCGGTCGCCGATGATGCGCAGTGCAACGGACTGCACACGGCCGGCGGAAAGTCCGCGTTTGATTTTCTTCCATAACAATGGGCTGATTTCATAACCTACCATACGGTCGAGGCAGCGGCGCGCCTGCTGCTCGTCCACCAGGTTCATATCGATGTCGCGTGCCTGTTTGATCGACGCTTTGACTGCTGATTTTGTGATCTCGTTGAAGGTGATGCGGCGCATCTTGTTCTCATCGAGATTCAGCGCAATCGACAGATGCCAGGAAATTGCCTCTCCCTCGCGGTCAGGGTCAGTTGCGAGATAAACTTTATCTGCTTTTTTTGCGGCTTTTCGAAGAGATGCCAGAAGCTCTCCTTTTCCGCGGATGGTGATATATTTTGGTTCAAAGTCATGTTCTACATCAATTCCAAGCCGGCTTTTCGGCAGATCGCGCACATGGCCCATAGATGCTGCAACTTCGTAATTTGCCCCGAGATACTTTTTCACCGTCTTGACTTTTGCCGGTGATTCCACTATTACAAGATATTTTGCCACCTCTGATGCCTCCTGAATACATATTTTTATAACTGTCCAGATCTATATTGCGTTTTTCATATCGCATAGTTCTGCATCATTACAAATTCCAGAATAATTCCTAAATTAGTCGTAACTTCCACTGACTATACACCAAAAAGTTTTTTCTTGCAAGTGTTTTCCATTTTTAAAATGTACCATTTTTCGATGTTTCCCGACAAAATAACAGGATTTTTTCAATTTTTTAACGATTTTTCCTGATTTTTTTCTTTTCTTTTTCCTTTTTCAGACATGCACGCGGCGCAGAAGAGCCCCCTTTTTTCTTTTTCTTCTATTATAATTGTGCACCGGGCGGAATATCACAAAACCTTTCTTTTCCTCGTCCCTTTTACGATAACGCCATGTACACGCCCGGCGGATTTTCCGCAATAACGCCGTCAATTTCGAGTGCCAGCAGAATGCCGGTCAGCTCCTGCAGCGGGATTCCGGTGCTGCCGGCAAGCTGTGCAAGATTCTGCGGTTCTGCCGCGAGTGTTTTCAGAACCATTTCCGCCTCTTTTCCATAGCGCGGACGCGGTGCGGCTCTTTTTGTCCCGGCCTTTTTCACGCCCAGCTCCTCGAGAATCGTTTCGGGTGAAATCGCAATTTCCGCTCCCTGCGCGATCAGGCGGTTGCAGCCGCGGCTTGTCGCATCCGTTGTCCGTCCGGGCAGGGCAAATACCGTTTTTCCCTGCTCCAGCGCGTAGTCCGCCGTAATGAGCGAGCCGCTCTTCTCTTTTGCCTCAATTACCAGAACGACATCTGCCAGCGCACTGATCACGCGGTTGCGGATCGGGAAATGCCACGGAAGCGGCTCTGCGCCCGGAGGAAATTCGCTTAAGACACCGCCTCCGTTTTCCAGCATCCGCCGCATCAGCGGGTAATTCTGTTTCGGATAGCAGATATCCACACCGCAGCCAAGCACGGCAAACGTCTTTCCCTTTCCGCGCAGTGCCCCCTCGTGCGCCGCCGCGTCGATTCCGCACGCCAGTCCGCTGATCACCGCCACGCCGTTTGCCGCCAGCACCTGCGCGAAAAAGGCCGCCTGGCTCTTTCCGTACGCCGTACATATCCGCGCGCCCACAATCGCCGCTGTTTTCTGCTCATCCGCCGGCAGCGCGCCCCGCACGAAAAGGCGGGACGGCATGTCCGCGAACGGCATAAGCCGCTCCGGATAGCCCTCCTGCCCGCGGCCGACTGTAAAGATTTCCATCGCCATACGTCAGATCCTCCATATACTTTTGTCGGCGCTCCGAAAGCAGATCGCCTCGCTGATATGCGGCACGCCGATTTTGACCGCCCCGTCCAGATCCGCAATTGTCCGCGCGGTGCGGATAATCCCGTGGTAGGAACGCGCGCTGAGGCGCAGGCGGCGGAAGGCATCCTCTAAAAGCTCTTCCGCTGCCTTTTCCAGGATACAGTATTTCTCGATCTGGCCTGCTTTCAGTTCGCTATTGAAATGAATCGACTCCTGCCGGTAGCGCGCCGCCTGAATTTGCGCCGCTGCCGTCGCTTTTTCCCGCATCCTGGCCGAGGATTCGCACCGCTCCTCGCCGTGCAGATCCTCGTAGGAAAGTGCTTCCACCTGCACGCAGAGATCCATGCGGTCGAGGAACGGCTGGCTGACTCTCGAGAGATACCGGCTGATGTCGCCGGGTGCGCAGGTACAGCGCGATAAGTCGGGGTAAAAGCCGCAGGGGCAGGGGTTCATTGCCGCCACCATCAGAAATGACGCCGGGAACACATAGTTTCCGCTGACACGTGAAATCACAATCCGGTGCTCCTCGAGCGGCTGGCGCAGGATCTCAATGGTTGTGCGCGTCATCTCCGGGAGTTCATCAAGGAAGAGAACGCCGCGGTGTGCCAGCGTAATTTCGCCCGGAGACGGCTGTTTTCCGCCGCCTGCAAGAGCCTGCGGCGACATCGTGTGATGCGGAGCACGGAAGGGCCGCTCCCGGCGGACACCCTCTCCTTTGGCAAGCATTCCGGCGATGCTGTAGATCCGCGTTACTTCCATCTGCTCCTCCTCAGACATCGGAGGCATGATCGTCGGAATCCGCCTTGCGATCATGGATTTTCCGCTGCCCGGCGGCCCCAGCATCAGCAGATTGTGAAATCCGGCCGCAGCGATGAGCGCCGCCCGCCGCGCCGCCGTCTGGCCCTGCACTTCGGAAAAGTCCGGCTCTTTTCCGTCCTCCTTCTTTTGATTTTCTATAGACGGAAGCGACGGCATTTTCCCTTCACAGCAGTAGTTCAAAAGCTCCTGTAAATTCTGGATTCCAACGACGTGAAGCCCGCCGACCAGACCCCCTTCCGCGGCATTTCCGGCTGGAACAAGAAGCGTTGTGCATCCAAGCTCCCGCGCCTTCGCCGCTGCCGGAAATACACCGCTGATCTCCTGCACATGGCCGTCAAGGCCGAGTTCGCCGAGCACCATCGTTTTCCGGAGTGACCCGGGCGGAATCCGGCCGAGCGTCATCAGAACGCCCGCTGCAATCGGAAGATCGAAACGCGATCCTTCTTTTCGGACGTCCGCCGGGGATAAATTAATCGTAATTCGTTTCGGCGGCAGGGAAATTCCCATGTTTTTGAGGGCTGTCCGCACGCGGTCCTGCGCCTCCTTTACCTGGGCACTCACGTAGCCGACCATCGTAAACTGCGGCATGCCGTCACTGACATCCGCCTCCACCTGCACCGGAATCATCTCCATGCCCGAGACGGTGGCTGATAATACACTGCAATACAAAGAAAACCTCCTTTTCTTTCAGTAGCAGGTCGTATAGTTCCTATTTATTTTTCATTTTGGGAAAATGTCCGGCAAGAACACCGGGAAGATATTATCTTTGATTTTTGTTCGAAAAAGTAAGGATAAGGAAACCTTTTCTGCACCTGATTTCCTTACCCTTTATTATAGAAGCAGTCCGTTTGAAATGTCAAGCATTTACGAAGCGGCAAACCGTAACCGCAACTTTTCAATTGCATTCTTCTCGATCCGCGACACGTACGAACGGCTGATGCCAAGCCGGGCAGCGACCTGTTTCTGTGTGTATTCTGCTTTTCCGCCAAGGCCGTACCGGAGAAGAAGCACCTGTTTTTCCTGCTCTTTTAATTCCGAATCCAGATAACAGTACAGCCGCACCGCGTCCTCTTTCCGGTTGTACTGTTCCGCGATATCCTCCCCGCCGCCCTCCACGATGTCGAGCAGATGGATCTCATTTCCCTCCTTGTCGGTTCCGATCGGCTCGTAGAGGGAAATCTCCCGTGCCGTTTTCTTTTTGCTCCGAAGATACATCAGCAGCTCATTATCAATACAGCGGGCGGCATATGCGGCCAGCCGGTTTCCTTTTTTCGGATCATATGTCATCACCGCCTTGATGAGGCCGATCGTTCCAATGGAAATCAGATCGTCGAGATCATCGGGCAGGCCCTGATACTTTTTCACAACGTGCGCGACCAGGCGCAGATTCCGCTCGACCAGAATGTCTCTGGCTTTTGTATCGCCCCTCTGATACGCATCCAGACAGCTTTTTTCTTCCTGTGCAGACAGTGGTTTTAAAAAGGGTTCCAAGAAAAGCGGCACCTCAAAGGGGATTTTTCTTTATTTTATGTTTGAATTGCAGGAAACGTGCCTGTCTGCTATACTGATAAGATCAGCCGGGTTTTCCGGCACTCGACATTATATTTTTAAGAGGAGGTTTCCTTTTATGACAGACCAGAAAAACGGACAGGAATATCTTTCTTTTGTGCTGGAAAAGCTGCAGGCGCGTCTTGCCGAGATCAGCCAGTCTCTGCTGGACGGACAGAAAGAGATTGAAAATATGCACGATTATTACTGGCAGAACTATACCGAGATGGACCAGTACGGATATGAGGATTACGACAATCAGCAGGCGCTGCTGCATCAGGTGAATGCGAATCAGGAGCAGCTTCTTCTGCGGAGCCGCTTCCGGAAAATGCTGGATTCTCCGTTCTTCGGGCGTGTGGATTTCTGCTATGACGGGGATGATGAGCCGGAAATTTTCTATATCGGCATCGGCAATTTTGCGGAGCGGCCGGGCGAGCTGCCGCTGATTTACGACTGGAGAAGCCCGGTCAGCGGTCTTTTCTACGATTTTGACCGCGGGCCGGCTTCCTATCTGGCGCCGGGCGGCGAGATGACAGGGGAAATCTGTTCCAAGTGGCAGTATAAGATCCGGGATGGAAAGATGATTTACGGATTTGAGAGTGATGTGAAAATTGATGATGATATTTTAAAGGCGGAGCTTGGCAGCAACGGCGAGGTACAGCTGAAGAATATTATCCGCACAATTCAGAAGGAACAGAATGCGATCATCCGCAATACGAAGGACCGGATTCTGGTAATTCAGGGAGCGGCGGGAAGCGGCAAGACATCGGTGGCGCTGCATCGGATTGCCTACCTTTTGTATCATGACAGACAGAATCTGAAGTCTTCGAATATTCTGATTTTATCGCCGAACGGGGTATTTTCGGATTATATTTCACATATTCTGCCGGAGCTCGGTGAGGAGAATATTCAGGAAATGAGTTTTGATCTCTTTGCTTACCGCAAATTACAGGACACGGCGGCGGACTGTGAGGACCGCTGTGATCAGATTGAGCGGGAGATGCGGGATCCAAAAGCCGCAGAACGGTTTGCTTTAAAACAGTCGCAGGCGTTTGTGGACCAGATGGAGGGATTTGCGCTGGAGCTTGAGGACGAGCTGATGAATTTCTCAGACGTTTCGTATAAGTCGTTTGTGAAGTCAGAATCGGAGATTATTACGCTGTTTTATGACAAGTTTGCGGATATTCCGCTGCTCTCGCGGATGGATGCGGTGGCGGAGACGTTTATTGACGAGATCGAGACGCTGCTGAACCGGGATCTGCCGGAGGAGGAGCGGATTCCGCTCATCGAAAAATTCCAGAAGATGTATGAGACGATGGATTTTTATGTTCTCTACAATCGTTTTCTGAAGAAAGAGGGATATCAGACGCTGCCGCGGCGGCCGTTGGAGAAGCGGAAACTGCGGTATGAGGATGTGTATCCGGTTCTGTATCTGAAGTACCGCCTGTCGCGGCAGGCGGAGCGGTCGAATATTAAGCATCTGGTGATTGATGAAATGCAGGATTATTCGCGGCTCCAGTATCTGATTATCCGGCGGATGTTTTCCTGTAAGATGACGATTCTCGGCGACCGGGCGCAGACGATGGCGGATCAGCAGCAGGATGTACTGCAGTTTTTACCGGGGATTTTCGGGAAGGATCTGCGGCGGATTGAGATGCGGAAGAGTTATCGGAATACGGTGGAAATTGCGTCGTATGCGGCAAATCTCATTGGCGTGACGGATCTGGAGCTGTTTGAACGGCACGGAATGCCGGTGTTGGAACGGGATGTCACGGATCTTGAGGCGGCTCTGCGGGAGGCAGTGGATACGCTGTTTCCAGATGAGAAAACGTATGAGACGGCGGCGGTGATTGTACCGGATGAGAAGACGGCGGAACGGGCTTATTTGATTTTGCGGGAGATTCTGGCAGAAAAAGATTTTGACTGTGAAAAGCGGCTTTCTTGGCTGAACCGTGACAGCTCCAGTTTTAAGAAAGGACTGACGGTTACCACATTTTATCTGGCGAAAGGGCTGGAGTTTGATCAGGTGTTCTCTATTTTCCCGAAGGACGAGAAACGGGAGATAATGATGCAGGCGCAGTATATTGCAGCGACCAGGGCATTGCATGAGCTGAGAGTGTATCATATTTAAAAACAGGGAGATCCTCCGAAAAAATTCGATTGGATCTCCCTGTCATTTTTATTTTCGATCAGATATGATAGAATCCTGCGGACTGTGCCGGGATGGTGATGGTTCCGTCTTTGGATTCTGCTTTTCCTCCGATCGTGTAGAGGGCATCCTTCAGCTCTGCACTGTATGGGAAGGACTGCTCTTTGTCGGATGGGTTGATGATAACGAGGACTTTTTCACCCTCAGCCTCACGGACGTATGCCAGCGGATACTGGTTTTTCTCTGCATAAACGAACTCGATGGTTCCGCGGCTTAAGAGTGCTTTGCTGCTCTGGCGGATCTGGATGAGTTTTTTAACTTCGTGGTACAGGGAATCCGGATCGGCCATCTGTGCTTTGGCGGTCGGACGGTCTTTGCCCGGGTCCATGGTGATGTAGAGGTCACTGGCCGGTGCGCTGGAGAATCCTGCGTTGGTGCTGTCATCCCACTGCATCGGAGAACGGGAACCGGTGCGGTTGTATCCGCCCTCAACGGATTTCAGGCCTTCGACGTAGCGCATACCGATTTCATCACCGTAGTAGATGAACGGCGCACCTGGCATGGAAAGAAGGAAAGCGAAAGCAATTTTCAGCTCATCCCCCTGCAGACGGCGTGCCAGACGGTCCATATCATGGTTTCCGGACGGGATGCAGATCAGGCCTTTCTGTGCGGTCTTATTGTAGTTGGTTTTGTAGGTCTCTACAAACTCAGAGATATCTCCTTTTCCGCGTTTGGAGAAGAATGGCTCATCGCAGCGGAACAGATCGTTGTAATGGGACGGTCCAAAGTGAAGCAGGAAGTCCATGTGGAAGCCGCCCTGTAAGGATTTGTCCGGCTCGCCCCACTCGGATACCATGGCTGCATCCGGGAACTCGGCGTCGAGAAAATTCCGTACCTGCTGCCACAGGCGGATGGTTCCTTTGCCTTCCTGATCGTTCTTTACCAGAGAGCCCGCCATATCGACACGGAAGCCGTCGCAGCCCATGTTCAGCCAGAATCTCATGACATCTTCCATCGCTGCCAGCGTTGCCTGCGGTCCCTCATCATCAAAGGACTGCTGCCACGGTTTTTCCGGATCCGGCTGATAAAAGCCGTAGTTCAGGGCCGGCTGGTTGGAGAAGAAGTTGATGGCGCAGGCGCCGTCACGCTCGGAAATGCCGCGCAGGCTTCCCATTCCTTCCGGTGCTTCCCATACGTTATTGGTCCATACGTAGCGGTCTGTAAATTCATTGCGGTCTGCTTTCATGGATTCTTTGAACCATGGATGCTCAACAGATGTATGGCCCGGAACCAGGTCGAGCAGAACGTGCATGTCACGTTTGTGTGCCTCTTCGAAAACTCTCTTCAGATCCTCATTCGTTCCGTAGCGCGGTGCAACGCGGCAGTAATCTGCGACATCGTATCCTGCATCACCGAATGGGGACAGGAAGCACGGGTTGATCCAGATGGCGTTGCAGCCCAGCTCCTTGATGTAGTCTAATTTTTCAATGATACCCTGGAAATCTCCGATTCCGTCGGCGTTGGTGTCGTTGAAGGACTGCGGGTAAATCTCATAAAATACTGCGTTATCTAACCATTTTGACATTTTTTCTTTTCCTCTTTCACTCTTATTTCTGCTGTATTTTCGTCGTTGCAGCAAGTGTTTCTATATGATATATTACTACTGTATCCGCTGAAATACCAGTAATTTCCTATTTCATTCTAATACTATTCTATGATTTTAGTTACAGTTCACTGGTACCCAGCGAACTGTAACCTTCGCACCCCTCATTTAAAGTTTTGCTTCGCAAAAGGAGGGCTGCTCACACCTGAATCACTTTCTTACGCAGCGAAACAGCAAGTGTTTCACTGCTGAGTGAACATTAACTGATTTTATCCATGCCACGCTCTGCCATTTCCGGCATTTTACGGACATGCTTTTGGGAGGAGGATTTTATGATGCTTTCTGCTGCGAAAGAAAAACGCCAGCACGGCTCCATGCAGGTTCCCTACAGTTATTATGACTGCCGGATGCCCGACTATTTTCCCGGCGTACCGCTGCACTGGCACGGGGAGATGGAGCTGAATTATATCAAACGCGGAACGGGGTATTTTCAGTATGAGGACCGTCTGCTTACGGCGCATGCCGGTGATATTTTTCTGATTCAGCCGAACCTCGTACATGCCATTCTGCCCGCCGAGCAGGAGTCGATGTTTTATGATACGATTGTTTTCCACCAGAATATGCTGATCGGCGGGTATGACGACCGCAGCTACACGGAAATTCTGCAGCCGTTTTTCTCCGCCCGGCGCCGCATCCAGGCACCGATTTCACCCGAACATTCCGGTTATGCTGCACTTTCTGCATCCGTCCATCAGATTTTCCGCTGCATCCGTGAAAACTCTGCTGTCTCCGATCTTCTGCTGAAAAGTGAGCTGCTCCGCTTCTTCTATCTGCTCGCCGCATCGCCGGAACTCTGCACCGATCGTCCCGCCATGCCTGCGGCTGCTGAAAACCTGCGGCCTGTGCTCGCCTATATCCAGGAGCACTTCGCCGACCCGATTACCATAGAGGAACTTGCCAGGCTGTCGCATTTGAGCAAAAGCTATTTTATGAGCTGTTTTAAGCAGACCTTCGGACTCGGGGCCGTTGAATATCTGACACAGCTTCGGATCAAAGCCGCCTGCGAGGCGCTGCGCAGTACGACGCGGAGTGTGTCCGAAATCGCGTACGACAATGGTTTCCGCAACCTTTCCAACTTCAACCGGCAGTTCCGAAACAAAGTGGGATGTACGCCGCAGATGTATCGGAAGGAATTTCAAAATCCGTAAATTCAAAAAGGGATGCATCAAAATATGCATCCCGAAAATCTATCTCTGATCCTATTTTTATTCCGTAATCTCCGGTACCGACGGAACATCTTTATCTTCTTCCCGCCAGCTCCCAGAATGCGACAGCGCTCGCCGCAGCGACGTTCAGTGAATCCACACCGTGTGTCATCGGAATCAGCACGGTTGCATCTGTTTCAGCGATCGTATCACTTGCCAGTCCGTCACCCTCGGTTCCGAGCAGAATGGCGAGCTTTTCATGCGTTTTTAACGACGGATCATCCATCGGAACGGAGTCTTCTTTTAATGCCATCGCAACGGTATAAAATCCAAGTTCCTGCAGTGAAGCAATTCCCTGCTCCGGCCAGTAACTGCCGCCTGGCAGCACGGTCCACGGGACCTGGAAGACATTTCCCATGCTCACGCGGATGGCGCGGCGGTACAGCGGGTTGCTGCAGCCTGATGTGAGGAGCACGGCATCGATGCCAAGCGCGGCGGCGGAACGGAAAATCGCACCGACATTCGTCGGGTTCACGACATTTTCCAGAATCGCCACGCGGCGGGCATTCCGGCAGATTTCCTCCATAGCCGGAAGCGTGCGGCGGTGCATCGCGCAGAGCATGCCGCGCGTGAGGGCAAAGCCTGTGAGCTGTTCCAGCACCTTCGTCTCTGCTGTATAGACCGGCGCGTTCGGGCAGTGCGCAAAGAGTGCTTCGTTTGCGGCAAGCTCTGCGCTTCCGGCAAGGAACGAAACCGGTTCATATCCGGCATCCAGCGCACGCTCGATGACACGCGGACTCTCCGCAAGAAAAAGGCCTGGCTGCGGTTCATAATAGTGCAATAACTGCGGTTCTGAAAGACGCGCATACACGTCGAGCTCCGGCGCCGCAAAGTTTTCGATTTTTCTGATCTCTGACATAATATTGATTTCCTTTTGCGTTTTCTCTTTGTTTTCACTATGTTCTATTGTAGCAATCCCGCTCCCGTTTCGCAATCCATTCTTTTTCCCGCCGGTGCCGTTCCCCGCACCATTCGCCAAACCGTGCTTCCAGCACGCATCGAATTTTCTTATTTATCTGTCTTTTTTTAAAATTTCTCAATTTCCTCTTGCCAAACGCCGCCGGAGACGTTATAATAATCGACGGTTCAAAATTAAAAACTGCAGAAAAGATTGGTATCAGATTGGAAACGGCACAAGTGCATTGCTTGGTTAACGAACAACACATGTGTCTTTTTTGCGCCCATTTTTCAAAATTGCAAAGAAAAGGAGAACAATCGATGCCAAAAACAAAATTTCAAAACGTTGTATTTACCCTCATGATGTCCTTTCTGATGGTCTATGCCATGATCTGCTACAACATTTCCATGAACATCGGCGGAATGACAAATCAGGTCTTTCTGATGGCGTTTCACGAGATGATAATCATGTGGCCGGCCGCTTTTATCCTCGAGTTTTTCCTCGTGGATCATCTGGCTCACAAATTAGCTTTTTGCATGGTAACACCGCAGGATCGTCCGATCGTAATCACGCTGGCAATTTCCATTATGATTATTGCTATTATGTGTCCGATTATGAGTTTTATTGCAACACTGCTGTTTAAAAATGCCGGAAAGGAATTTGTCGCTGTCTGGCTTCAGACCACGTTCTTAAATTTCCCGGTTGCCTTCTTCTGGCAGCTCATGTACTGCGGACCCTTCATCCGTTTTCTGTTCCGCAAACTGTTTCCGGAAAAATAAGAAAAGATATCCACAAAGGCGAACCGCTTTTCCCCTCTCTTTCCACAATTTCTGTGGACAGACGGTGCAAAATGGTTCGCCTTCTGTGGATATCTTTTGTTTTCTTCCGGGATTACTCCTGCGGTACCGGATTGGATACGCTGACTACATGATCATACCAGGTTCCTTTTTTACCAATGATCGCAACATTGAAATCCTCGTCCAGTTTTTCTACCGGGATATCAAAGCCGTACACTTCATCTGTGGTTCCGTCAGAATACGTTACCTCATCTGTGGTCGGCTCGATCAGCTCTGCGCCGTCTGCCTGTGCTTCTTCTTTTGTTCCCACAAAGACATTGACAATGTTTTTGGATACCAGGCTGACGTGGATGGTCATTTTTCCGTCTTTTACCGTCAGGACACCTTTTCCTTCTTTTGCTTCATTGACATGGAACATATTGCTGTCTGTATTGAAGTCTGCCGTATACGTACCGTCTTCCAGCTCTGATGCGCTGCTTTCTCCTGCAGTCTCCGCTGCCGATGCGCTTTCTGCTGAAACATCTGATGTGGATGTACTGCTCTCTGCCTTAGATGCATCCTGTACAGAAGCGGAAGATGCGTCTGCCGCAGAAGACGCAGATACTGCAGATGCAGAAGATGACGCTGCATCCTTTCCGCCACATGCGCCGAGCATGGATACAGTCAGTGCTGCTCCAAGAAAAAGAACTGCCAATTTTTTTCTCATAATAAAATTCCTCCTTGTATCACCTTGAAGCGGATCTTTTTCATCCGCTCAACTTAAAATCCGACAGCACACTGAGTCTCTTCAGCCGTACTGCCGGATCTTATTTTACTCTATTTTACGTTCGGAATACAACCCCTAATTATTCAGCATCGTCCTGAACGCCGTTGCCGTCCATAGCTGCCTTGGTGTGCTGTACATACAGCTGCTCAACAGCATCAATTCTTCCAAGACCTTCGATCTGAGTGTTGATCTCATCGAATGCACCGGATGCCTCAAACTGGCTCTTCCAGGAATCCTCATCCTCGCCTGCCATATCGTTGTTTGCGTGGTCACCTGCAACAACCATCAGCGGACGAAGAATTACTTTCTTGTATCCGGCTGCTTTTACTGCCTCGATCACATTCTCGCAGGCGGTCTCTTCCGGCTCGCCCTCAACGGTTCCGATGAATACGTTTTTGTATCCAAGAGTATCCATCTGTGTCTGCATCTGGCTGTAAGTTACTTTTGCATTGTGGGAAGTACCATGTCCCATAAATACGAAAGCAGTGCCGTCCTCTGCTGCTGCATCCAGACTGTCATAATTTGCAGATTTTACTGCCTGTGCCGTGATTGCTTCTGCAACGGCCTGTTTGTCCTCGTTGATTACGGTAGCGTCACTTCCAACCTCGCCAAGCAGCGGCTCTGCGATGGTTACGGACTCAAATTTATCTTTATAGCTATCTACTGCTTCTTTCAGCTCGTCGTACTCTGCGCCGTGCATCAGATGAGTCGGCTGAATAATCAGTTTTTTCACGCCATTGCTTACAGCTCTTTCCAGTGCCTGATCTACGTTGTCGATCTTCTCGTCATCGCGGGCCTGTACATGGTTGATGATGATCTGTGCAGTGAAGGCACGTCTTACGGACCAGTCCGGATATGCAGCCTGCAGAGCTTTCTCAACGCCTCCGATATCCTCAGCACGGCTGTCGTTGAAGGAAGTACCAAAGCTTACAACCAGAAGCTCATTCTCGCCGATCTCGTCTCCGTTTAACGGATCATCCTTGGAAGCATCCCCTGTGTCTCTTCCGAAGTAATCCGGATCTGCGTTCTCTCCTTCTACAAGTTCCTTCTGCGCATCTGTCAGGGCATCCCATGCCTCTTTTGCTTCTTTGCACTGCTCGTCGGTGTTATCATTTCTTTCCTGTACATAAATTGCGTCAATCAAAGCTGCCACTTTATCTGCTGCCTCCTGGTCTGCATCTGCGGATACCTCTTCAGATGCAGAAGATGCGCTTACGCTGCTGCTTGCTGCTGTGGTGTCTTCCTCAGATGCGGAAGATGCACTTACGCTGCTTGTTGCTGTGTTGCTTGCGCTGCTGCTGGATGCGTTGCTGCTTCCGCATGCGCCGAGCATAGATGTTACCATAGCTGCTGAAATTAAAGCGACTACAAGTTTCTTTTTCATTTTTGTTTTCCTCCCATTTGCTGGTATCTTTGCAACAACCAATATCGGGGACGTCTTACATTTCAAACTATGAGAAACACGCTCCGCGAGTTTCTCAAGTTATCGCGGCAGTCGCTAAGGTCTCGTGCAAGCACGGACTTTGGCTCGTTGCCCGCGTAAATAGAAAGAAGCCCTTTCGTTTTTCAACGAGGGGCTTCCAGTATTTTCATCACAAAGAAAACCATCTCACCCGCTGTGGGGCAAATGTCCGCTTTCCTGTTTTGTACTGCCAGTTCCTCGTGGCACGAACGTAACGTTCCTGTACTGCGAAAGGCAGGTCTCCCGGCTCATTGCTTCAGGATTTGACTCCAGCGCATCGGTCTCCTTCCCGGTTTCCCAGTGGATCATTCCCCTGCTTGCAAAATACGGTGACGAGTTCGTGCAGGATTCACACCTGCTTCCCTTTTCACCGGACACGTATGTCCGACACCTTACACATCGATATTTAATTGTCTTTTCTTTAACGACTGTTAGTGTAGCACATCGTCTTTTCTCTGTCAAGTGCTGTAAAATCAGGAAATCCGGCCATTTTCCATTTCATATACCACATCCGCGACGTTCATCGTGGACACTCTGTGCGATACGAGCACAATGGTTTTCTCTTCTGCCGATTCTTTCAGGGATTTCAGAATAATTCCTTCATTTAAGGAATCAAGATTCGATGTCGGCTCGTCCAGCAGGATCATGGATGCGTCATGCAGGAATGCCCGCGCGATACCGATCCGCTGTTTTTCTCCGCCGGACAGCGTATCGCCGAGTTCTCCGACTTCGGTGTCGTAGCCATTTGGCAGTGTCATGATGAAATCATGTATGGACGCCTTCTTCGCCGCCTCCATAATTTCTTCCCGCTTCGCGCCGGGTTTTGCAATAGCGATATTGTTCGCAATCGAATCGTGGAACAGGTGTGTCTCCTGCGTCACATAGCTTTCCATATCGCGCAGATGCTTTGTCGGGATTTTGCGGACATCGGCTCCGTCCACGGAAACGCGCCCCGTCTGGACATCCCAGAAGCGCATCAGAAGTTTTAAGATCGTCGATTTTCCGGAACCGCTCGCGCCGTGGATGCCGGTGATTTTTCCCGGTTCCAGTTTCAGCGAATACTGATCCAGAATCGTCTCGTCTTCGTAGGCAAACGTTACATTCTGCGCCTCGGCTCCTGCAAATGCGTGGTCACCGCCGGATGCCGCATCTCCCGGAATTTCCTCCACCAGCGGCGCTTCCTCGAGAAGGGAAAGCACACGCTCGCCGCTTGCCAGCGTCTGATTCAGGTTATTCGACAGGCTGGACAGCGCCACGACCGGGCCGAAGGAACCCATCATCGCGACTGTGCAGGTCAGGACTCCCTCAAATCCGATCCCGCCTTTCGTGTAAAGATAGATCGTCAGTGCCAGCATGCCGAACGATGCCAGAAGAATCACCATGTTGGTGACAGACCGCTGGGAGCCTTCCATGCGGCTTAAGTTTTCCTGCACAGAAGCCAGTTCTTTCGACCGCCCTGACATCTGCTCTTTCCGTTTTTCGCCCTGTCCGTACTGAATCGTCTCGTCGAGGCCACGCAGGGAATCCAGCACGAAGCTGTTCAGCTCGCCAAAGCCTGTCCGGAACTCCATTCCTTTCTGGCTTCCGCGCTTTCCGTTCCACATCGGGATCACAACGCCGACCGTCAGATACGCCGTAAGTGCAAGCAGCCCTGCCAGAACATGGTATCTTCCAATGAAGCATACCATAATCAGAGAAGTTAATGCTGCAATCGCAATCGGGGAAATCGTATGCGCATAGAATACTTCCAGAAGTTCGATATCGGTTGTGATAATCGAAATCAGATTTCCTTTGTCCCGTCCTTCCAGCTTCGCCGGGCAGAGCTTCCGCAAAGCTGCAAACACTTTATGGCGGATGATCGCCAGCAGTTTAAAAGCAATAAAGTGGTTGCAGTACTGCTCCGCATAATGCAGAATGCCGCGCAGCACCGCGTTCACGATCATCACCGTGAGTATCGTTTTTACCGGGGTATGTACAAGCCACATGTTTTGCACCGAAAGGCTCGTCCCTGCCGCGCCCGTCAGTAAGCCATGCACGATGACCTGTCCTGCCAGAATCGTCAGGAAGATCGCACATAAATATCCCATTGTTCCAAGAATAATTGCCGCCATCATAATATGAAGCAATGGCTTCACCAGCCCGATCAGGCTTCCCATAATCCGGAGGGCGCTTCTGCGTTTTGCTGTATTTTTCTTCTCGTTCATCATGCATTCCCCTGCTTTCCATAGTTTTCCAGTACCATCTGGCTGTCGTACAGATGCCGGTATGCGCCGTTCTGTTCCATCAGTTCCGCATGCGTTCCACGCTCGCAGATGGTACCGTTTTTCAGGAAATAAATCTGATCTGACTGTACGACGTTCGCAAGGCGGTGGGAAATCAGCAATACCGTTTTCGTCTTTGCGAGTTCATGAATCACATTCATGATCAGCTCTTCACTCTCGACATCAATATTCGATGCGGCTTCATCAAAGATATACACCGCACTGTCGCTCCGAAGCAGCGCCCGCGCAATCACAAGACGCTGGCACTGGCCGCCGGAGAGGTTTCCTGCTTTTTCGAGAAGCTCTGTCTGCAGTCCATTCTGTGTCTGTAAGAATCCCAGCAGATTGACTTTCTGCAGAACCGCCTCCATCTCCTCCTTCGTCGCATCCGGTTTCGCCATGCGCAGGTTCTCTTCTACGGTTCCTTTAAATAAGTAACTGTTGTGGCGGACCAGAACAACGTGCTTCATCAGATCCGTCTCAGCGACTTCCGAGAGCGGCACGCCGCCCAGGGTGATGCTTCCCGCATATCCGCGGTTCTTTGCCGCAAGGATGCCCGCGATCGTACTCTTTCCGCAGCCGGATTCGCCGACCAGTGATACAAAACTGCCCGCCGGGAGCGTCAGGTCAATGCCTTTTAAGATTTCCCGGTCCTCTTCATAGGAAAAATGTACATCCTCCAACACGACATCCAGCGGTCCGTCCGGCAGCGTCCGCTCTCCCGTCTGCGGCTCCGGCAGATCGAGGATTTTGAAAATCTTGTCACTCGCCGCCATGCCGTTCATCGCGATGTGGAAGAATGATCCGAGCAGACGAAGCGGCAGGAAAAACTCGCTCGCCAGCAGCACAATGCAGAGCGTGCCGGACACGGTGAGGTTTCCTTTCAGAAATTCCGATACCGCCACCGCCATGCCAACCGCCGCGCCGCCGTATGCTACGATGTCCATCACGCTCGTTGAGTTGAGCTGCATCGTCAGAACTTTCATCGTGATCCGGCGGAAGTTCTGGGATTCCACATCCATCTCGTCGGCTTTCTGCTGGTCGGCCTGATAGATTTTTAAGGTCGTCAGACCCTGCAGATTTTCAAGGAACGAATCGCCGAGCCCTGTGTAAATACTCCAATATTTGTTCAACAGCTTCTTCGCAATCTTCTGCACGACCACAATCGAAATCGGGATCAGCGGTACGCAGATCAGAAGGATCACACTCGCTTTCATGCTCACCCGGCAGAGGATGGCGAACAGCGTGAGCGGTGCGAGCTGGCTGTAAAACAGCTGCGGCAGATACTTTCCAAAGTATGTTTCGAGCTGCTCCACACCTTCGGTGGACACCTGTACGACCTCTGAGGAAGACACCTGCTCGCTGTACGATGCCCCCAGTTTCAGCATTTTCTCATAAATTTTTTCACGCAGAATCCGTTTCACATCCACACACGCAAGATACGAAGACCGCGCACCCATCCGCTCGCAGAAAAAGCGGATCACAACAACAATTGCCAGTGTAAAAATCGTCCGTTTCACAGCCGCTGCCGTTACCGCACCATACACGACCCATTCCAGCAGATCGGCGATCGTAAATACTGCGATCACCTGCGACAGAAGCGCCGCCCACTGCCACAGAATCGTGTACACGATATACTTTTTCGCGTGGGACAGCAGCCCCACCAGTCTTGTTTTAATCATAAGTACCTCTCTTTTATGCTTTTGCTTTTCGCTTCTCTCTCATGCTGCAAATCAAATGCCAGATAGCTAAAATCGGATGATACAGCAGCATCCTCGGTCCCGAAAACCGCATAACGGCGCGGATCTTTTCCCGCATTTCCGGCTTGTAGCAGTGTACTTTGCAGTTTGCGCAGAATGTTTTCTGTTCCATGAAGGGACATTTCTGGCTCCGCTGTTTTGCATAGTCCGCTAATTTCTGACATTCCGGACACATCCCGCCGGATGCATTCCCCTTTTTTCCATGGTTCTTCCGGCAGTACAGGCGGATCATCTCTTCCACGACGTACTGTTCTTTCTGCCGCTTTTTTTCTACTTTGTTCATTTTGTTTCTCCTAGGATATGATCTTCTGTTTTTACGGTTTTGACCCGCAGGAAGAAATACAAAATATGGCACATCCATACCACAGCAATACAGATTCTTCCAATCGGCACATTCTTCATAGCAAAAAAGCCGATCGCCATCACAACCGTTACCATCCCGATAATTTTACATTTCGTTCCTACCGTCATCGCCCGATGCTGTACGAAGCTGTCGAGATGCTTCTTATATAACTGAGTTCCAATAAACCAGCTGTGCAGCCGTTCCGAACTTTTCGCAAAGCAGAACAGGGTCGCCATATAGAATGGAACTGTCGGCAGGATCGGAAGCACAATGCCGATGGTGCCAAATCCCAGGCACAGAAAACCGAGTATAATCCAAAAAATTGTCAGTGGATTTCTCATCATTTTCCTCCTTTCTTATCGAATAATAAATAGAAAAATAGCCGCCCATGGTTCTTGGTGAATACATGAGCGGTTAGTTATCACTTACGCTAGTTATAGATTAACATTGTTTGCCTTTCGTGTCAAACACATTTCACTCCTTAGAGAACACTTTGCAATCGTAGGGCAGTATCCTCGCGCACCTCCTTATTTTAACTCATGCTCCCACGAGGTGAGTGACCATTTCCTTTTTCTTTTCCGATGACTCGCGTCAAATTTCCATTCTTTCTTCTGCTAAGATAGCAGCGATCGTATCTGATATTGTGCTACCGTATGGCGTATTTCAACCTTTGTTCCCCTAAAGGGAGCGACCGTCCTAACGAGTTTATGACACCTACTGTATTTTGATTTCAATCCACGCTCCCGCGAGGGGAGCGACAGTCTCTATTGTCGGAATGATGCCGGAAAAAACAAATTTCAATCCACGCTCCCGCGAGGGGAGCGACATGGTACATCGGTAATAACTTATTGGAAATTTAACATTATTTCAATCCACGCTCCCGCGAGGGGAGCGACCTTTTTCTGGATCAGACTCCATTCTATGTGGTAACATTTCAATCCACGCTCCCGCGAGGGGAGCGACGAAAGAGAAGTCCGCGCCGGCAAGGATATCATCATTTCAATCCACGCTCCCGCGAGGGGAGCGACTATATTCCGGGCAATACACATGCTCTTCATGCGCTATTTCAATCCACGCTCCCGCGAGGGGAGCGACCCCACTGCTGTATTTCTTCTACATTTTCCATCAATTTCAATCCACGCTCCCGCGAGGGGAGCGACGGCAGGAATCACGGCAACGCAGAACTTGTCACAGGATTTCAATCCACGCTCCCGCGAGGGGAGCGACACGGTTTGTTCTCCATTTGTAATATCATCACAGTATTTCAATCCACGCTCCCGCGAGGGGAGCGACTTGCCCAGCTGGTGTATTTGGTCGATGGCGTCCATTATTTCAATCCACGCTCCCGCGAGGGGAGCGACACCGCCGGGCTACACAGAATGTACCACCACAGGAAATTTCAATCCACGCTCCCGCGAGGGGAGCGACGATCTGCCTGATCGACAGCCAGCTGAAAGAGATGATTTCAATCCACGCTCCCGCGAGGGGAGCGACGTCATCCAGTTCGTACTGCAAGCAGAGTTCATCAAATTTCAATCCACGCTCCCGCGAGGGGAGCGACTGGAGACGCAAAAGACATCTGGCTCGCAGTCAGAAATTTCAATCCACGCTCCCGCGAGGGGAGCGACATACAGCCCACACGAAATAAAAGAGAGACTGCAGATAAATTTCAATCCACGCTCCCGCGAGGGGAGCGACTTGTTTTCCGTGATCCATTTATGCAGTCTGCAGGATTTCAATCCACGCTCCCGCGAGGGGAGCGACGTTTACATACCCCTCTGGATTCATCTGCAGCATATTTCAATCCACGCTCCCGCGAGGGGAGCGACACCATTCGGTCGCATTTTCCGTCTTTTTGCTGCCATTTCAATCCACGCTCCCGCGAGGGGAGCGACCGCCCAGAGTCATCCGATGAAGTTGTCGCATAAATTTCAATCCACGCTCCCGCGAGGGGAGCGACTGATTTTGTTTGTATCTGTTACGGTTGTAACACCAATTTCAATCCACGCTCCCGCGAGGGGAGCGACATTAAGTTTTCAAGCAACGGGGGTTAATCCTGTATATTTCAATCCACGCTCCCGCGAGGGGAGCGACGGCCTTGGAGATTACAAACCGCAGCTTGCAGAGCTATTTCAATCCACGCTCCCGCGAGGGGAGCGACGCATCCATAAAAAGACAACATCATCATAGCACATATTTCAATCCACGCTCCCGCGAGGGGAGCGACCAAAAAACAAGGTGGTAATCGTCCCGAATATTCTATTTCAATCCACGCTCCCGCGAGGGGAGCGACAGGCAACCTTCGGAGCACTGGCGATTCCGGCAAGCATTTCAATCCACGCTCCCGCGAGGGGAGCGACGGGGAGTTGGCGGAACCCTTATCATCCAGGACAATTTCAATCCACGCTCCCGCGAGGGGAGCGACCTTTCCGAAAGCCATGCAGATTTACAACCATTACAATTTCAATCCACGCTCCCGCGAGGGGAGCGACCGAAAGAGCAGACGATCACGACCTATTACCGCAATTTCAATCCACGCTCCCGCGAGGGGAGCGACTCTGCACGTACGTGATTCCAATGGATTCCCGGAATTTCAATCCACGCTCCCGCGAGGGGAGCGACCAGATACGTGGCGCACGGTTGATATTTTCAAACATTTCAATCCACGCTCCCGCGAGGGGAGCGACATCCACAATTACGCTTGTTGCTGCAGATTACATGGCATTTCAATCCACGCTCCCGCGAGGGGAGCGACTATGTAAAAAAATTTATATTTTTTTTAAACCTGTATTTCAATCCACGCTCCCGCGAGGGGAGCGACGGAAAAACAGTACGCATTTATGATAAACTTCGCGAATTTCAATCCACGCTCCCGCGAGGGGAGCGACATATTCCTGGCTGAGTTTCACCAGCTCCTTTGTCATTTCAATCCACGCTCCCGCGAGGGGAGCGACGCGCGTTCGGCGCAAGAGACGCAATATAGGTCTTGTATTTCAATCCACGCTCCCGCGAGGGGAGCGACAACTTTCGTCTGTAATTCTTCGACGTTCACGTCTTTATTTCAATCCACGCTCCCGCGAGGGGAGCGACATGCTACATCGAAGCAGTACGCCGGTATCTGGAATCTATTTCAATCCACGCTCCCGCGAGGGGAGCGACGTACTACACAAGACTGGAATATCACCGATTTGCAATTTCAATCCACGCTCCCGCGAGGGGAGCGACGCCCGCCGTCTCCCGTTCGTGCGCCTACATGAGCAATTTCAATCCACGCTCCCGCGAGGGGAGCGACGATGCCGCAAAAGCGGCACACGGCAAGCAATGGGTATTTCAATCCACGCTCCCGCGAGGGGAGCGACCTGCAGGATCCGGCGCTTTAGGCGGCTCATCCAGTGATTTCAATCCACGCTCCCGCGAGGGGAGCGACTACGTGATCAGCTGCTCCGCCGGATTCCAGTGGATTTCAATCCACGCTCCCGCGAGGGGAGCGACCCTGTACTCTCCGTCCTTATGTCCATTCTTCGGATTTCAATCCACGCTCCCGCGAGGGGAGCGACTAAATACAAGCTTACCAATAATATTACAGTAGACATTTCAATCCACGCTCCCGCGAGGGGAGCGACTCCATCTGGCAGATTACGTTTCCACTCTGATCGAATTTCAATCCACGCTCCCGCGAGGGGAGCGACCATCAACGATCTCATCAAACACTTCCAGATCAGAATTTCAATCCACGCTCCCGCGAGGGGAGCGACTGTTTTGCTGATGCATAAATCCTTGCCTGTTCCAATTTCAATCCACGCTCCCGCGAGGGGAGCGACCTCGTAGTCAGGCGTTGAAAGCAACTCTTTAAACTCAATTTCAATCCACGCTCCCGCGAGGGGAGCGACATCTTCACCAAGAGTTTCCTTTTCCTCTTCTGTTATTTCAATCCACGCTCCCGCGAGGGGAGCGACTCCAGCCACAACCGCGCTTCTCAGCTTATTGAAAAATTTCAATCCACGCTCCCGCGAGGGGAGCGACTGGGATCCCGTACCGCTTGCAAAACTCCCCTTGTATTTCAATCCACGCTCCCGCGAGGGGAGCGACTACTCCGCGCAGATCGGCTCGTCCGGTGACTCCGCATTTCAATCCACGCTCCCGCGAGGGGAGCGACGCCGAAGCGACGAACAACACGAAGCGGATGTACCGATTTCAATCCACGCTCCCGCGAGGGGAGCGACCTACACGCGGCTGGAGTATCACCGATTTGCAGAAATTTCAATCCACGCTCCCGCGAGGGGAGCGACTTCAATTTTATCTAAAATTCACCCTATGTTTTTAACCATTTCTCACAACGCTTCATCTTTCTCCTCCTTCCCTTTCCATTCTTTTCTTCCCCATCTTCTCAATTCCAGCACCTTTTGTGCACTTTTTCAGGTGCGAATCTCCCGGGCTTTTTCTGTGTACTACCGATTCGCACCTAAAAAATCAACACCTGATCTATAGCTGTACCACGTTCTACACCGATATGTTCAACTTTAGTTTTATAATTGTTTCCCAGATAATAAAACCGAAGACTGTCTTTTTCTTCATCGATAATGTCTGCTAAAATAGATTTTAATACAATACACTGTGCATTATCCAATATACATTCGAATACAGAATTTTGCACCCGTCTTCCGTAGTTGGTACATTGTTTGGCGACTTTACGTAAACGTTTTTTCCCCGCATCAGTTTCCGTATTGACATCATATGTGATCAATACCAGCATCCTCCCACCTCACTTCCACAAAAATACAGGATAGCTGTCCAGATCCCCTCGCAGATATCTTGCGAGCAGCATCGCCTGCACATGAGGAACCATTCCCCATTCCACTTTTTCGTTTAGATAGGGATGCATAATTGTTTCTTTTTTCTTATTCTGCCACTCTGTCAGCAGTTTCTTTCGAAGTTCATCGTCCATCAAAACTGCGCCATTTTCTTTTCTGGTAAAATTCTTTCCATTGACGATTTTCTTATTAACAAGTGACAGCACAAAGCGATCCGCCATAACAGCTCTAAGTTCTTCAATCATATCCAGTGCCAGCGAAGCTCTGCCCGGTCTTTCGGTATGCAGATAGCCCATGTAAGGATCCAGACCGACCCCTTCCAACGCCGCTGCAATATTATTCGTCAGAAGCGTATACACAAATGACAGCATTGCATTCATGTTATCCATAGGCGGTCTTTTGTTCCGCCCTTCAAACTTGAAATCTTTCTTCTGCTGCAAAATCAATTCGTCAAACACGCCAAAATAAACACTTGCTGCTTCACCCTCAAATCCTCTTAACTGCTCTTTTGACTCACAATTTTGAATCAGCTTCAAAGAATTTTTCAGATTCATAGACGCCGTTTTGACCCGCTCCGCATCAATCTGCATTCCGTGGTCTCGCACCGCTCGTTCCAGTACCCATCTTGCATTGTATACTTTTCCCAGAATACAATTTTTCGCAATTTCAAGACTGATTTTCGAATCCATGCAGCTATTGTATTGCTGTTCCCGCAGAACAATATTTCCTTTTGTTTTTCCCGTTACTCTAGCCAGAAACTTTCCTTGTGGTGTCAGAAAACACAATGCTATATTTCGATCCGAGCAAGCTCCCATTAACGCCGGACTTACTCCACGATAACCAAAGGATACAATACTCTCCAAATTATGCAGCGGCAATCTTCCGAGTTCTTTATCATCCTCATAGATAACAATATTTTCCCCGTCAAGTCCCAGATAACTGTTCTCAGAAGTAACATACAACGTATTTAATAGCTTTTTCATTCCTCTTCCTCCAGTCTCTGTTCGATATAGGTTTTCACTGAAACCGTCTTATTCAGTTTCGGAAGGCAGATGTCCTTTAGTGAACATGCATTACATGCTTTGCTCGGTTTCACTTTTGGTGTATACTTTCGTGCATAATATTGATGCATTTCCGCCAACATATGAATTACTTCTTCCCGCAATTCTTCTGTAATTTCTATCTGCTCCCGTCTTCTTGTTTCGCCATAGAAAATTGCTCCCTGCGCCACTCTGGTCGAAAACATTTCCTCCAGACATAACGCCTGTGCCACCACCTGAAGCTTGTCTTCTTCCGTAAGCTTAGGTTTGCCTTTCTTGTATTCCACAGGAAACACAGAATACAATCCTCTATGTCCATGCAGTTGAATTCCATCTTCACACTTCTGGAATTCAACTACATCACACTCCCCGCTGATCCCAAGTTCTCTCGAAGAAACCGGCAGCGCACGAACAATAATCGTATCTTTCCGTTTTTCTGTCAAATAAGGATCGTGTGCCTTTTTATGCATTAGTTCACCCGTGACGGTATGTACGTTTTCAGCCCACTGCTGCTCCACATGAATCAATGCCCATTGTCTTCGGCAGAATTTGAAATGCTGAATTCCGGATATCATCAGATACTCATCTTCTGTATATTCCATCAGACCATCCTTTTCACCTGAATTGACTCAGGAATGTCTTCTTTGTGCAAAGTAACTGTATAGTCCTGATATTTTCTTGGATATTCTACATCTTCCTTTCTTTTTACTTCTACCGCGTCAAATAACTTATATGCAGGGCAGTCACCAAGTTCTTTACTATGCTTGAATACAATCAGTTCACGAACCGCCATTTTGCCTCTCGCTGCAGAATGGTCATGCTCAAACATATTGATAATTGCTTCCCACAGCAAATCAAGATCTTCTTCTGTAAATCCCGTTACTTTACGGGCAAGGTTTGCTGAGATGAATCCTTCCGCACGGTATAATGCATAAGGTACAATACTTTTACGCCCTATCTCTGTGTTTTTATCTTCTGCATCCTTTTCCGTTGTGATGGCAACTCTGGTAATTGTAACTTCCTGACTGATAATCGGATCAATACTGCGTGCAAATCCAATCTGCACCGGGCCTCTTACCTGACCACAGTTCAGTGATGCTTTCACAAAGGTCGTCATGACCGCACCAAAGGTTCGGATATCGAAAAAGTGATCACACATATAATTTCTTAATTTTACATCTGCATCCGGATCATTTCTTTTCAATTTTTTCAGTTCTTCTGTCACTTTTTTGTCTTCTGTTTCATTGACCCCCACCGATACGCATGCTTCCCGATCACCTCGGTTAAGCGGAACATCTTTTTTAATATAGATTTTATAGCCATCCTCGTCTTCTTTTACGGTTTCAACATAATTTCTGATCTTTCTTTTCAGGCACACATCTGTAACAAGACCTAAGCCACTTTCAGGGTCAACACGCGGCATATTTCCAGCATCTGGATCTCCGTTTGGGTTGCCATTTTCCACATCAAACAGTATTACAAATTCATATCTGTTTTTGATTACATCACTCATTTATTTTTCCTCCTGTTTTTCATTTTTGCTCTGTTTCTGATGATAATAGCCCAAAATAAATTTTCCCTGTTCTTCCAATGATAATCTTTTTGGAAAATATTCTACTTCTTCGAAAATTTCTCTCAGTCTATCCTCATAATATTTTGCCAAATTTGGTTTATCTCTTTCCAATTTTCGTATATGACTGTTTTTCAATCTCATCAAAATCGGAAATACCATCGCTGGCGTTACGCAGGCAGAGTTAAAATAACGATCTCGAATGGTAGATTTTATTTCTTTGTTCGTATTTATCTTATTCGCACCAATCTGAATTGCCTCCAAGATCGAAAAAGCCTGTCCTAATTTAAAAGCAACATCATTACTTGTTTTTCCTGAATTCATACACGCTTCGCCTTCCTCCCATTTGTAATTTTTAATAAGATACGCTTTTATAATCGCTGCTCTTCCCCAGGTTACATCTCCCTGATCGGAACGTATTCTTATCAATGTATCAATATACAAGCTTGCCGGATATCTGTTATCCGAAAGAATTGCCTCCAGCACCATTGCTGCCATATGGGCAATAGCCTTTTTGTTTTTGGTTCTTTGATTGATTGTCTCTTGTAGCAAATCATCGACCCCAAGATAATCTATTTCATCCTTTTTCAGTTTGGGAATATTAAGCCGCTGGTAATGTTTTTCCAGATTTTCCAACATATTTCCAAATGAATTTTCATAGAAAAATCTCACGGACAATCTTGCTGCATTTGGTGACAGACACAAAACATAAAATTTCTGATCCTTATTGATTTTTATATCTTTTACGTCTATATATTGCCCTTCTGTAAGCTTTTCCAATATGTCATGCACGATATCCTCATTATCCTTCGTTGGATTCAGAAATGTAGAAAAGAAATCCTGATATTCTGTTTTAGCTCCTTCCGCCCAATAAACAACCATGGACTCACCTAATGAGAATTTATACTTTTTTTGCGTCAAAAGATAATTCAACGATGTAGTATAAGCAAATTCTGCATATTTTCCAACAGGTGCATTGTAACTTTGTGTTTTTCCATAGGATTCAAACGCTTTTTCATTAAATGAAATCAACGAAGCTCCACTGCTCTGTGCACCTGGAATACCTTTAATATTTTTATGAATTCTGGAAATTTCATCCAAATTTCCTGTCACAAGACAAATTCCGGTTGCTTCTCCCTGTTTCTGATCCTGTGTCTTTTCCCATGCTTTCTGAACTTCCTCATCCTCCTGCGCATATTTCCCATTTACCCAGAAAATCAGATTGCCTCCTTCTGTCAGCTCCTCCCATGTTTCGGCAACTACTGGATTTTCCTTGGCCTGCTCTGGTTTCCAGCTTTCAAAGAATGCACAAATTGCATTTGCAGTTTCTCCCTGACTATTCTGTAATATCTGCAGATGTTTTTCTTTCGTCGCCTGAAAACATTCCTGCATTCTTTTGCTTGTTCCATCTTTGTCGATCCCTAACATGTATTTGGAATTGTCGCATAGAAAGTTAGCAGCTACACCTGATGATCGTGTTACCATCGTCGGCACAAATAACGGCTGCGGACTTAATATTGTTTTTTTTCCTGCCTGCACTTCTCTTTTCAAACTTAAAATAGCCTGAATTTTTCCATCGCATGACAATTGAATCCCATAAGAAATTTTTTCTGTGCACCATCCTCGCCTTGAAATCTTTCCTTGTTTTTCCAGGTCTTCGTAATACTTGACCAATGCTTGAAGAATCATCGTATCACCTCACAATTCCGTAAATCAATGACACCCTTTCGCATAACCGCTCGAAAAAACATTGGTTCAATGTTCTCTGGATCGGAATAATCCATGCCGAAAAGCATCAGTCCCATATCTTTTTCCTCTACATTCTCATACGCAGTGTGAATCTTCTCTTCTCCGCATAACGCAAAATGCGCCGGAAATTCTCGGCAACCAAAATAGGGCATGTGATAACATTCCCCTCTCTTGAGCCTTCGAAGCATAATGTCTTTAAATTTGCCTGGATTATCCGTTTCATTGGCCTTGTCCGTCATCTCAAAATGAGCTTCTATCACGTACTCTACATCTGTCAATATCACAGAAGCTCTCTGTACAATGTCCTGTTTTGTACTGATATACAATGGTTTTTCTGCTCCATTATATACTTCAAAAACCTTGCTTGCCAATGCCTTACTTTTTACTTCATTTCTTCGAACGCTGGTAAAACGAATCGGCTTATTCACATAGATTCGATCAATTTTCCATCTCAGGCCCGGATGCCAATAGATGGCCTCCAGGATGCCTCGCGCTGCGGAAGGTGTCATCACGTCGTAAGAATATCTTTCTACTTTTAACTCTGGTCTTGAAAAAAGTGCATAATCTCCCCATACTTTAACTTTTACTCCAATTCCCATAGGCGTTTCCTCTTTTCCTTGTTGTCAGACTTATGTCTTTCTTCCATTTTGCACTTGTATTATTATGTTTTCATAATACAATACCTTCTTCTGTAATTCAATTCAAATAGAT
>OOBI01000483.1_pt1 | contig 34948 bp, 28 predicted proteins | sample 1671081 | NCBI WGS metagenome assembly OOBI01 (sample SAMN06348120, study PRJEB24527) | human gut metagenome | biome: human gut; feature: ankylosing spondylitis patient; material: feces | host: Homo sapiens | place: China | collected 2015-10 | reverse complement strand
CGATCTCGTCCTTCGGGGTCTTGCGCAGTTCCAGACCGAAAGCGATGTTCTTGTAAACGGTCATGTGGGGGTACAGAGCGTAGCTCTGGAACACCATGGCGATATCACGATCCTTGGGAGGAACGTCGTTGATCAGGCGGCCGCCGATGTACATTTCGCCCTTGGAAATCTCCTCCAGACCGGCGATCATGCGCAGGGTGGTGGACTTGCCGCAGCCAGAGGGGCCGACGAAGATGATGAACTCCTTATCCTGGATCTCCAGGTTGAAGTCGGTAACAGAAGGAGCAGTAGCGCCCGGATAGATCTTGTAGATATGCTGGCAGCTAATCGAAGCCATAGGTCATTGCCTCCATTAAAATTTTTCTATGTTACGGCACCTTGACGGTGCACGCTCTCGTTGGTATTATAATAACAGATAACTTTGTGATATAAAATAGCATTTTATTGATTTGAGGTGTCAGATATTGCTTTATGATTGGACAAGCACCGCAGCCCTTGGCGTGGTGCGGGATATCCAGCCCAAAGAACCCCTGACCCTGACCGGCGAGGGGCTGTGGGTCTGCCTGATCTCCAGCGGCAGATGCACTGCCAGCCTGACCGATGCCTCGCCCTCCCCGGCGGGCAGCGCACTGACCCTGCCGCCCCAGAGCGCGGCGGCGGGCCATCTGGTGCTGAGCCGTGCCCCGTTGACCCTGACCCCGGAAGGGGAGAGCCACCTGCTCTGCATCCAGTTGACCGGGCAGGCGGCGGTGCAGTTCCTTGCCGGGCTGACGGAGCTGCCGTTCCTGGCCCGGGGCGAGACCTGCCCCGCCGCCGCAGAGCTGCTGGGCCGCCTTGCCGCCGAGGCCGACACGCCCCGCAGCCGGGCTGCCAGCCAGCTGGCCTTTGCCCTGCTCTGTGAGCTTGCGGGGGCCGACAGCGCCGCCCCGCCCCTGCCGCCGCTGGTGGAGGCCGCCATTGAGGATATCCGCCAGAACTACGCTGGCCTGTACGGCGTGGAAGAGCTCAGTGAGCGGCTGGGAGTCTCCAAGAGCCACCTTGTCCGCACCTTTACCGCCGCCGTGGGGGTGCCCCCGGGGCGCTACCTGACCACCGTGCGGGTGGAAGCCGCCATGCGGCTGCTCCTGCACCGGGAATACACGCTGGATGTCATAGCCAGCCTGTGCGGCTTCTCAGGGGCCAACTACCTGTGCCGGGTGTTCAAAAAAGAGACCGGCCAATCCCCCGCACAGTGGCGGGCCTTGGCCGGTCAGACAGCGCGGCCCCTCAGCCCGGCGGAAAGCCAGCGGGAGCAGGCACTGTATATTTAAAATGTTCAGGAGCCGGGGCAGCACCCGGCTCTTTTCCGTGGAGGCGTTCAGCCGCACACAGACTGCGGGCGCTTGAGCAGGAACACCGTCAGGGCCAGCGTGATGGCCTCGGCGGCGGGGAAGGCCGACCACACGCCGTTCATGCCGAACAGGGCGCTCAGGATCAGCGAGCAGGTGACGATGGCGGCCACGCCCCGGCTGACCGAGGTAATGGTGGCCTCGGTGGGGCGGTTGACCGCGCCCAGATAGCCCGCCGCAACAATATTGCAGCCTGCAAAGAAGTAGCCCAGGAAGTAGATGCGCATACCGCTGTGGGCATATTCGGCCATCAGAGCAGAGCTCTCGCTGTTGAAGAGGGCAACAAAGGTATCGGTAAAGCCAAACACGGCACCGTACAACACCGTCGCCAGCGCCAGCGCAGTGCCGCAGCCCAGCAGAAGCAGCCTTTTTGCCCCGGCCATCTCATTTTTGCCGTAGCACTGGCTGACCAGCGGCTGGGCACCCTGGGCCACGCCGTTGAAGATGGCTGTTGCCACCAGCGCAAAGTTTGCCACCACGCCGTAGGCGGCCACGCCCACGTTGCCCGCCAGCCGGAGCAGCAGGAAATTGAACACGGTGGTGGTCACGGCAGAGGAGAGCTCCCCGACAAAACCGGAGATGCCCAGCTGGCAGCTCTGCACCAGCAGCCGGGCCGAGGGAGCCTGCCGGACAAAGGTGAGCGTGCAGCTCTTTTGAAAGAAGTGGCGGCTGCAGATGGCGATGCTGAGCACCGGCGAGATGGCCGTTGCCAGCGCCGCGCCGGGCAGGCCCAGCCCCATGGGGAAGATGAAGATGTAATCGAACACCACATTGAACAGGCTTCCGCTCAGGGTGGCCACCATGGCAAGGGACGGGTCGCCGTCGTTGCGGACGAAGGCCGAGAAGATGTAGTTGCACATGAAGAAAGGCGTGAACAGCAGGAAGATGCGGGTGTAGTTCAGGCCCAGCGCCACGATGTCCCCATCGCCGCCCATGAGCTGCAGAAGCGTGCCCGGGCAGAACGCGCCCGCCAGCATGAACGGGATGGCGATCAGGCAGGCGCAGAGGATGGCGTTGGAAAAATACCGCTGCGCCCGCGCCTCGCCCTGCGCCTGCAGGATGGCGTACCGGGTGGCCGCACCAAGGCCGATCATCGAGCCGAAGGCAAAGATCAGGTTGTACATGGGCAGACAGAGGTTCAGCAGGGTCACGCCGTCGGTGCCCGCCGCCTGGGCGATGAAATAGGTGTCGGCCAGAATATAGCACGATGTGCCGATCAGACCGAAAATATTCTGCGACACATACTTGAAGAACTGCTTTGTCAGGTTCATGGATGCTTCCTTTCCGCGGGGAGAGTAGGGGAGTGAAACGTAAAAACGACTACTACTATATCATAAAACTTGGCATATTTCAACGAAAAAGCGAGGAAACACGCCGCCATTTCCCAAGCGGAACGTTTTCCCCGGGGAGATGCCGCTATCCGAAAATGCCATACAGATACTTCCTCTTTTGTGCAACTCGCCAAAGATGGTTTTTGGTTATTGACAAAAAAAAAAAAAAAGTTTTATGATTTTTGTGTAAGATGCCACATAAAAACAGAAGAATCGGCAAACCAGCCGGAAGGCTGCGGCGCAAAGCTACAGGGCCTGTAATATGGCAGCCAGCTGCACTTCCCAGAAGCTTTCTCAGAGCGTCACACCAGCCTTTCGGGGCCGGTGCGGCGCTTTTCTGTTTGCGGTGGGTGCAGAGAAGAGTAATTGGGGACAATACGCAAAGGAGGATTTTTATGAAAAAACGATTGCTCAGCATGATACTGGCCCTCGGTATGATGCTGACCATTCTGCCGGTAAATGCCATAACGGCGTGGGCGGGAAATGGAGAAACTATTCAAAGTGGAAATTGCGGTACAGGTGGTAGCGACAATGTTACCTACGTTCTGACCCAGAACAATGACGATAATACAAACAAAACCTATACACTGACGATCAGTGGTAATGGGAAAATGAATGATTATAGCGATTATAGCTATAATTATGCGCCATGGAATAGTGTGAATTATGCGATTACGCAGGTCGTTTTTGAAGGAGATATAACCACAATTGGAAACTACTCTTTCTATCGGTGCACTCGTTTGACGAGTATTACAATTCCGAACAGTGTGATTTCGATTGGAACAGGTGCTTTTTTGGACTGTACAGGTCTGAAAGAGATCACAATGCCAGATGATTCGAATTTTAAGCTGCATTCGATTGGTGCCTATGCTTTTGAGGATTGCAGAAGTCTGAAGAGTATTACGATTCCGAGTAGTGTGCAGTCAATTGGCGAACATGCTTTTTATGAGTCGTTTGGTTCACTGAAAGTATATTGGCCAACCGTGCTGTCGGATCACATTACGGTCGATGACGAATTGGGTTATAATGCAACGTACTACTATCCGGGTTATAAGAGTGCATGGGATGTGCAAAAGAGTAAAATCAGTAATTTTCGCGGGCTGAATAGTGTTCGCTATTACTGTGATGTAACCATTGATGCCAACGGAGGCAGTTTTAGTGACGGCACTGAAACTAAGGTGGTGAAAAAAGTCTGGTCAAAAGAGAACTTGACGCAGGAGCAAGTCAAGGCAATTGGAGTGCCCAAAAATGCCCAAAAGGCCTTTTTTGGCTGGAAATATAATCCCTTCTATATAACAGAAAACCTGGAAAATGTGGTAATTGAGGATAGCATGACTTTTTGCGCCGATTACTCAGGTAATACAGTTACTCTTGGTCAGCTGAACAATGGTAATGAGCTTGTAAAGGGCAACAGTTACGAGTTTACCGTTACCATTAATACCTATTGTGATGATAGCGGTAGCCCCATCAAAAAACTGACTTTTGGTGATGTTGCGGGCACGATTAAATACAAAAACAGTAAGATTGAAGGTGCAGAAGGTCTAGATATTACCTTGCCCGATGGTGGTGAGGAAAAGACCCTGACCTTTACCTTTACCCCGAACGAAGTGGGCCAGAACAAGACCCTGACTGCATATCTGGATGGACTCAAATATAAAGAGGAGGAATATGGACCTGTTACCAGTAACACGACTTACAGTGTGCGTGACCGCCAGAATGCCGAGGTTACCATTATTGGCCTTGACAATACCACGGTGAAAGCCGGTAAAGCAAAAGAATTTACCGTAAATGCTACCCCCAATGACGATGCAAACACTGGTGCAAAAGCAACGATTACAGTAAGCGGTGCAAATGCAGGTGCTGTTGAGAAGATTCAGTACAAGGACGGCGAGACTTGGAAGGATGTGCCGGACGAAGGTCTGAGCATTGATAAAATCAACAACACTGAGTTCAAGCTCATTACCAAGGCTGACGCAAATGACGGTGATGTAACGATTACCGTTACTGCAAAGAAGGCTAATGGTACTGAGATTGACAAGAAGGTCGCAGCTGTTACCGTAAAGAAGCATGAAAATGCTGCCGTTACCATTGACGGCCTTGATGGTACTACTGTGAAAGCCGGTGAAGCAAAAGACTTTACCGTAAGCGTTACCCCCAATGATGATACCATTGACAAGGTGACCTTTGACACGACCAGCGGCGAGGTACAGTGGAGCAGTGATAACGGCAGCACTTGGACGACTGTGTCTGGTGAGGTGAATTACGACGACCTGACCGGAAAGCAGTTCCGTGTTGTGCCTGCTGCCGATGCAGTAGACGGCACTGTAACTGTGACCATTACTGCAAAGAAAGCAGGTGGCACTGAGATTGCAAAAACTGCAAGCTTTACTGTGACCGCCCGTGAGCACGCAACCGTTAAGATCAACGAGCTGAACGGCGAAACCATTAAGCAGAATAAGCCCCACACCTTTACTGTGACTGTGACCGCCCATGATGACAGCGGCAATGCGACATTGACATTTGACAACGTTGCAGGGCTGACCTACAACGGTACTGCTGTGACGGATGCAGGTATTACGGTTGCACTGACCAACCAGCCTGCACCCCTGACCTTTACTCTGACCCCGGATGCAGAGGGAGCTGGCAAGACCCTGACAGCAACCCTGAACAATGGTGCAACGGACACTGCAACTTATACCGTAAGTGAGTATGAGCACGCCAAAGTTACCATTGAGGGCCTTGGTACTGACCTGAAACAGGGCGAGAGCAAGGACTTTACTGTGAAGGTTGACCCGAAGGATGACAGCGGAGATGCTACCATTGACTTTGGCAACAAGAACAGTGAGATCCAGTACAAGGACGGCGAGGACTGGAAGCCGATGCCGTCCGGTGGTCTGGAAATTGACCTGAGCAAGACGCATGATTTCCGTATTACGCCCAAGAATGATGGCAGCCAGACCCTGACCGCAACCGTCAAGCAGAATGACAACGAGTTGGACAGGGTTGAACAGACCTATACTGTTGCCAAGAAGGACGAACCTACCACTCCCGGTGGCGGCGAGAACCCGGGCGAGAATCCGGGCGGCGGCAGCACTGGCGGCAGCGGCAACACCAAGCCCACTCCCAAGCCGGACGAAAAGCCTGACCGCAAGATCAAAATCGACGGCGGCATTGTGGAAGTCAACGGCAAGGAAGTTAAGCCGGACGAGGATGGAAACATCACCGTCAAAGAGGGCGATGAGATCACCGTTACCGTTGACAAGAGCAAGATCTCCGATGCACAGGTGTTCGACCAGTGGGTCATTAAACCCGACAGCGTGCTGAACGAGGTCGATCCCAAGTCGGAGAAGATCAGCTTCACGATGCCTGCCGAGGATGTGACTATTGAGGCCATGACCCGTGACGCATCCATTGAGGACGACGGCCCCGGCATTCTGGGCACCGGCGCACTGATCGCAACCGGCGTTGTGGGCAGTGCAGCGCTGTTGTACCAGGGCCACATGCTGGGTACTGAGTTGTACCTGCGGTATTTGCTGCCCCACGGGGCCGTTATCCCGCAGAACCGTGCAGAGCTGGCAGTGCTGCTGTGGCAGGATGCCGAAAATCCGGAACCTGTCAGCACCACGCTCTACAGCGACATCAGCGAGGACGACAGCGCTATCCAGCAGGCTGCCCGCTGGGCCGTGGAGAACGACCTGATGGAGCTGCTGGATGCGGAGGACCATCCCGACCACTTTGATCCATTTGTACCTGTGACTTTCTCTGATTCTATCCGCGCATGGAAAAAGGCGCAGGAGCTGAAAAAAAGCGTTCACTGATTTTTCCCTTGCACAGCAAAGCTTTCCGCTACGCCAAGGCCCCCCGATCAGCGGGGGCTGTCGCTGAAAGCGACTGGGGGGTTGCCCCCACAACCAAGCCATTCTCTATTCCCAAATAACCAGTGGAAGCGCCCTGCCGGGGAACCGGTGGGGCGCTTCTGCATAGGGGCGGGAGCCGAAACCGCCGCTTTTTCCGCTCTAGCGCCGTGGTTTTTATTGACAAGCTCTCGGCTTGCTATTATAATAGAACAGTCATAATAGCATTCGTGCGCGGCTTTGCGGCTGCGTCAATCCAATAGACAAGGAGAAGATCCAAAATGGCACAAGAAATCAAGATGTCCGCTTCCGGCCTGAAGGCGATGCAGGACGAACTGGAATACCTCAAGACGGTCCGCCGCAAGGAGCTGGCCGAGGAGATCAAGGAAGCCCGCAGCCACGGCGACCTTTCTGAGAACAGCGAGTACGATGAAGCCAAGAACACCCAGGGTCTGGTGGAGAACCGCATCACCGAGCTGGAGCAGATGGTCAAGAACGCTGTGATCATCGACGAGAGCGAGCTGAGCGTGGACAGCGTTTCTGTTGGCACCCACGTTTCCATCAAGATGACCGGCGATGATGAGGCCGAGGAGTACGACATCGTTGGCCGTACCGAGGCTGACCCCATCAACGGCAAGATCAGCGACGAGAGCCCCGTGGGCCACGCTCTGCTGGGCAAGGCCGTGGGCGAGAAGGCTGAGGTCCTGCTGCCCTCCGGCCATACCGTCGAGTACGAAGTGCTGGCCATCACCCACGCCGCAAACTGAGCCTGAACGGGAGGAAACCATGGAAGAGCAAAAGAGAAACCCCGCTCAGGGCCTGTCTGAGAGCGAGCAGGTGCAGGTGCGCCGCCAGAAGCTGGCCGACCTGCAGGCTGCCGGAAACGACCCCTTCACCCTGACCAAGTTCCCGCAGGACGCATACTCTGCCGACCTGAAGGAAGAGTTCAAGGAGCTGCCCAACGAGACCGACAGCGGCAAGCAGGTCGCGCTGGCTGGCCGTATGATGTCCAAGCGCGTGATGGGAAAGGCGAGCTTTGCCCACCTGCGCGATGATAAGGGCGATATCCAGCTGTATGTCCGCCGCGACGAGCTGGGCGAGGAGGCCTACGCCGCCTTCAAGAAGCTGGACGTGGGCGATATCATCGGTGTCAAGGGCGAGGTGTTCCGCACCAAGACCGGCGAACTGAGCGTTCGTGCTACCGAGCTGACCCTGCTGGCCAAGAGCCTGCGCCCCCTGCCCGAGAAGTTCCACGGCCTGACCGATACCGAGATGCGTTACCGTCAGCGCTATGTGGACCTGATCGCCAACCCCGAAGTGAAGGATACCTTCGTCAAGCGCAGCCAGATCCTGAAGGAGATCCGCGCCTATCTGGACGAGAAGGGCTTCTTGGAGGTGGATACCCCCATCCTGACCCCCTTTGAGATCGGTGCCTCTGCCCGCCCCTTCTACACCCACCACAACAGCCTGAACATGGACATGGTGCTGCGCATTGAGACCGAGCTGTACCTCAAGCGCCTGATCGTGGGCGGCATGGACCGCGTGTATGAGGTTGGCCGCATCTTCCGCAACGAGGGCATGGACCCCAAGCACAACCCCGAGTTCACCAGCATCGAGCTGTATCAGGCCTTTACCGATTTCCACGGCATGATGGATCTGGTGGAGGAGCTGTACAAGCGCCTGGCCCTCAAGATCTGCGGCAGCATGGTCATTCCCTATCAGGGCAAGCAGATCGATATGAGCCACTGGGAGCGCCTGACCATGGTGGAGGCTGTCAAGAAGTATTCCGGCGTGGACTTCAACGACTGGAAGTCCGACGAGGATGCCATTGCCTCTGCCAAGGAGCATCATGTGGAGCTGCCCGAGGTTCCCACCAAGGGTGCCATTCTGGCCGAGTTCTTCGATGCCTTTGTTGAGGACAAGCTGATCCAGCCCACCTTCATTTATGATTACCCTGTCGAGATCAGCCCGCTGGCCAAGCGCAAGCCGGACGATCCCGCCTTTACCGAGCGCTTTGAGTACTTCATCGACTGCACCGAGTACGGCAACGCCTTCAGCGAGCTGAACGACCCCATCGACCAGAAGGGCCGCTTTGAGCGTCAGGTCGCCGAGCGCAAGGCCATTGAGCCCGATTGCAAGGCTCAGGTGGATTACGATTATGTCAACGCACTGGAGTACGGCCTGCCCCCCACGGGCGGCCTGGGCTTCGGCGTGGATCGCCTGGTCATGCTGCTCACCGACAGCGCCTCCATCCGCGATGTTCTGCTGTTCCCCACGATGAAGCCCATCGACCAGTGAACTACAAGAAAATTAACATAGAAACGAAAGATTGTACTTCTGATTTTCTTGCAAAAGCTGTGTCATCCCCGTTTTGACATCAATTTGACAGCAAAATCCTGAAGAATCACGTCCCGTTATGAAGCGTGACGGATTTCAGACAAAACGCACAAGGCTTGAACAAAGCTGTAAGAGCACTTCTTGGAATCATCCGAGAGGTGCTCTTTTTGTTTGCTCCTGCGGCCAACTTCTGTCAGACAGTCACAAAAAACGGAGGATAAGATTATGAAAAACGACTATAAGACCATCAAACCCATGAAAGAAATCCCTGACCAGCTTCGCAAGCTGCGCCGCCAGTTCCTGCGTTACCAGCAGGCAGAGATCGTATACAGCCTTTCTCACAAGAAGCTGCTGGAGCTTGCCAGCGATGCCGGGGCAATCTACCGCTTCGACAGTACCGTGCTTATCAACCGGGAGATTTTTGATGCCTACTTGGAACGCTTCCATGAGCCTGCAAGTAAAATCACCGTGGAGGAGGTCGAGGACGAGTGAGCGGCAGTGTGTGGATGTTCTCTGACCAGATCGACGATGAAGATATGGACTTCATGCGGCATGAGTTCGTGACTTACAGCATGGCAAGCGATTATTATGGGCTGGGATTGAAACCTGTCACCCGGATGGCACATGAATGTGGAGCTATCTATAAGATTGGCCGGAAGATTCTAATTCGGAGAAGCATTTTTGAAGAGTACCTGCGCCAGAAGAGAAAGATTTGAGGTGTGCAATGGAAAAGCCGAACACTAGATTGCATGATGAAAATAATGGGCTGGACTATGTGCTGTTCGGAGATTACTACTTTCCTGCCTTGATTCTGGCAGAGGATTCTTGTCCTGTTGGCCGCTGGGGTAGAATGCACAAACGGTATCTCAAAGAACATCATCCAGTACGGTATCAGGTTCTTCTGCTGTCTGGCAGATTGAACAGCTATCTGGCTGACATTGATGCACAGGCAGAGGAACAGTTGGAGTTGCTTACCCAGCAGATGGCTGAACGTGAGAGGGTGAACGAAGAATTGAAAGCCGCAAATCAAATGGAATGGGCGCGTAGGATGAACAGTATCCAGAACCGAGCGGAGGAAGTTATTAAGGCCGAATTGATCTTTGCATAATGTCGGAGGGGCAGATACCGTATAACTTGGTATCTGCCCCTCTTATGTTTACAGACTATCGCTATAAATTGATGTAAAGGCATAAATTTCAAAATATTTTGAACGCAAAATGGAATATATTTGCATTCTCATTGACGCTCTATTGTAAAAGCATTATAATTGTTACATAAAATTCACACAAACCACACCTGTACAATTGAGCAATAGGGAAAAGTTATGACGAATGGCATAGAAGCAACAGTTGCTCTTTGCAAATGCGGAAAAGTCCACAAAGCCTACGGTGTCCGCTTTGAAAAGGCTGGCAAAAAGCACTGGAAGTACACATGGGCGTTTCCTATCAAAGAATCAGCCGCAAAACATGAAGGCTACGATGAAACCACAATTATTGGTAAGATTGAGCCAACAGAAGATTATCCCGGATGTCCCTACTGTAAAGCAACTACCTTCGTAATATGCGGCACCTGTGGAAAATTGAATTGCTATAATGGTTCTAGGTTGTTCTCCTGTGGATGGTGCGGAGTACATGGTGTTGTCAGTTTGGGTTATGACGGCTCTGGCATCCGAAGCAGTGGAGATCGGTAAAAGATTATGAGTATCTTCAACAAGCAACAGCAGAAACACATGCCGACTTTCTCTGCCAGTCAGACGGTTCTTCCTTCTGCTGCAATCTCCCGGATTGAGAGTGGCAGTCTGGCAGAACTGAATGTGCCTAACTTGATGCTCAAAAAGGGTGAAAAATGCTGCTTTGTAGACAAGAGCTACGAAATGGTCGAGACAAGCACCACTCGAAATGTCCGAAAATCCGGCGGTACCAGTGTGCCAAGTGTCTTTTTCAAGGGCGTTCGATACCACATGGGCAGCAGTGAATCTATCCCGGTAACGGAAACCAAGGTCGACTACATACCGGGATACCTTTATATTACCAACAAGCGCATCATTTTCACCTCGCAGAAAGGCGGCCTAGAAAAACCCATTGGTTCACTTTCTGCATTCCATCCCTATTCCAATGCGATTGGGCTTCAATTTGGGCAAAAGGTCATAAACTTTATTCTGCCTCGTGCGGATCTGGCAGTACAAACGCTTCAAATTATGACGTAAATCATCGAAAGGGTATTGCAATATGGGAAATCTAAAAGTACATGATAAGCTGGATATTCAAGCTGGGGGACAGGCTGAGGTTCTGGATGAATTTGGTTCTGGTGGTCAGGGCACGGTCTACAAGGTATCGTACAACGGTAAAACCTATGCTCTGAAATGGTATCATCCGGGAGTTTTCAAGGGAAAGGAAAATGACTTCTATAAGAACCTCGAAAACAATATCAGCAATGGTGCGCCAACGGATGCTTTTCTCTGGCCAAAAGCCATTACCAAAGTTTATAACGACCAGTTTGGCTATCTGATGGATGTGCGCCCGTCTGGTTACGAAGAACTGACCAACTTTTTTGTGGGTGGCCGAAAGCAAAAACAGGCGCGTTTCAAAAGTTTCTACGCCCTCTGTACGGCAGCAATCAATATTATCGAAGCCTTCCGTGCTCTGCACAACAATGGGTACAGTTATCAGGATATCAACAACGGCAACTTCTTTATCAATCCGGAAAATGGCGATGTGCTGATTTGCGATAATGATAATGTCAGTCCGTTCGGAACCAATCTTGGCATTATGGGCAAGCAGCGCTGGATGGCTCCGGAAATTGTTATGGGTAGGAATGACCCGGACAAAAACAGCGACCGATTCAGTCTGGCCGTAGTGCTGTTCCGGTTATTGTTCATCAACCATCCGTTGGAAGGCCGTTACAGCACCCCTCCCTGCATGACCAAAGAAGCAGAGCAAAAATATTATGGTAGTGCTCCGATTTTTGTCTATGACCCATCCACATCGGAAAACCGTCCAATTCCGGGAACTGACCATAATCTGAAACTGTTCTGGAATGTTTATCCGGACTATGTAAAAGAAGCGTTCATCCGTGCATTCAGTCATGATGTAATGATGAAGCAGAAGCCACGCATTCTGGAAAAAGAGTGGCTGGATATTTTTATTCGCCTGCGCACGGAAATTGGCCGCTGCCCGCACTGTGGGCAGGAAACATTTTATACATTCAAGGGAAGCCACGATATTCCCTGCATGGAATGCAGCAAAAAGATTTCCATTACAAATGCGCTGCAAATCAAAAATCAGATTTTGCCTATCTTCCCCGGCTTGAAAATCAGTTTGTGGACAGTAGACAGCTCCCTGGAAGATATCCGTACACAGGTAGCCGAAGTAGTGAAGAATCCGAAAGATCCGAAACTACTTGGCTTCCGAAACCTCAGCCAGCGCACTTGGAGCATAAATCTGCCAGATGGTTCTCAGCGTCCCCTGCCGCCACAGCAAGTTGTACCCGTTCGCGCTGGATTTGAAATCCATTTCCTTGGTGGAACGAATGATTCTGGAATCATCAAGTAAAAGAGAAAGGTGAAGAAAAATGTCTCTGTTGGATAACGTAGCACCTGCCCCTCGAAAAGTCATGACGCTGTTTTATGTGGTCGATACCTCCGGCAGTATGTGTGGAAGCAAAATCGGCAGCGTCAACAGCGCAATGGAAGAAGCCATTACTAGTGATTTGCCGGAGATCAGCGCAGCAAACGATGATGCTGAAATCAAAGTGGCCATCATGCAGTTCAGCAGTGGTTGTTCGTGGATCACTCCGCAGAGCGGCCCTATTGCTATTGGAGATGTGATCTGGAACGATCTGAACGCAGGCGGCGTGACCGATTTGGGCGCAGCCTGTAAGGAGCTGGATAAAAAACTCTCTCGCAATGAGTATTTGAACAGCCAGACAGGTGCGTATGCTCCGGTCATTCTGCTGTTCAGCGATGGCGGCCCCACGGACAACTGGGAAAAGGAACTGAAACAGCTGAAGCTGAACAACTGGTTCAAACATGCTATTAAAATTGCCATTGCAATCGGTGACGATGCAGATAAAGCGGTTCTGGCCGAGTTTACCGGAACGATCGAATCCGTCATTACGGTCAATGATAAGCACACGCTGAAAGCTCTGATTCGCAAAGTCAGTGTCCGCGCATCGGAGTTTCAGAGTCACAGCAAGCAATCCGGCGATACGACCTCCAGTGCCGAGGATGATAGTGCCAAAATTGCACAGGATGCCGTCAATGAGATCAAGCAGGATGCCTCTCAGAACAGCCCTGTTTCTGGTGGTGACTCTGGTGCCATTGATGTTTCACTGGATCAGGATTGGGGCAACTGGTAAAAGCTGATTCTCGGTGGGAGGTCAAATTATGGCTGAGTATTACCAGTTTGCTCATTCTGTACAAGGCTATAACCATATTAAAGCAAACAAGGTTTGTCAGGATGCATCCGGTGAGTGCCACTTTGAAGATGTAAGCATTATTGCTGTGGCAGACGGTCACGGCAGCGATAACTATATTCGCACAGACCGTGGCAGTAAATTTGCGGTTTCTGCGGCTCTGACAGCTATCAAGGCCTTTGTACAGGAAGCACGGGAAAATCATCTGTCCGCTGTTCCGGATTCTGAAACTGAATTGATTCAGATTTCCAAAAATATTCTTGCTCGGTGGTATACGCAGGTAGATAATGATATTGCTTGTGAGCCATTCCAGCCGGAAGAACTGGCAAAAGTATCAGAGAAATATAAGCAACGGTACGCTTCCGGGCAATATAATGCCAAGGCTTATGGAACGACCTTGATTGCAGTCTGCATGACCAACGAGGGTTGGTTTGGCATCCATATTGGAGATGGAAAATGCGTTGAATTGCTTGAAAACGGGACGCTTTGCGAGCCTATCCCATGGGATGAAGCTTGTGAGCAGAATATCACCACCAGCATCTGTGACAGTGATGCAATTGAGGAATTTCGTTATGTAATTCAAAAGGATTTCCCTGCTGCGCTTTTTATCGGAAGCGATGGCATTGATGACAGCTATTCCTCTGAGATGGAATTGCATGAACTGTATCGCAACATTTTCATTGTCTTTGCAGACCATGGTGCAGAAGTCGGCAGCAATGAAGTCCGTGACTACTTGCCCAAAATCACCAGACAGGGCAGCGGTGATGATGTTTCCATTGCAGGTATCATCCACACGGATATTTCTAAAGATTCAGTCGCTAGAATTAGGCTGTGCGGCGAAGAAATCCGGCTGAAAGCCCAGTTGGAAAAAGCAGAGCGCACCCATCAATCCGCCATCGAGAAGAAAAACTATATCGAAAACAACATGGAACGAAACCGGGCAGAACTTCAGAAACTGACGGAACGTTTGCTAGATGCTGAAGCTGGTCTAAAAGCATCGGAGGTCGCTCTTTATAAGGCGCAGGCTGAATGGAAATCGCTACAAGCCAGACTGAATGCACTGGAACGCGATGCTGTGGGAAATGTTGCGATACAAGCTGAGGATGCAGCTGCACTCGATCCCGATGCTAATGACTTGATTCCCATTCAGAATGCGGCAAAATCAGAAGTAATGCAGGAAACTCAAGGGATTTCACATTGATTCGTCAAAAGGTCTTCGCCAGATGTGGCGTGGGCCTTTTTGTGTTGTGTGTGAGGAAAGATCATGACCGAATTTGGAAGATATCTGAAACAGTGTCCAGCGGCACTCAAAGATAAAACCCGAACATTAAGTTTGCTAAAAGATGCTCTGAAGAATGACTTGCCGAAGTTTCGCGTATTGCAAGCAGCCTATGAACTTGGAATACTAGAAGCCATCCAACGCAGCAATCCGATTTCAACAGATGATAGGTTGAAAATCACGACAGGTCTTGTCAGCCAGTATGCCATGCTGGAAAACGCAGCTAAGAATGCTATTGATTATTGGCAAGACAGCGTTGATGCAGATATTCTTTATCGTGCACTTAATGATGCTGACGAGTGCAGAGAATCTCGCATAAATTCCTCTGAATCTACTGCACGACCTGTAATTCCGATAAAGCCACAACAGAATCCAGCTGAAAATCTGCTCAAGATCGAATCAATTTCGCAGGATTCTATTCGCATGGGCATTCGGCTTCAATGGAAAAAACAATCGGAAATCGAATGCTATGAAATCTGGCGGGCAAAAGAATCAGAGCAACCTGTCAAAATCAAGGAAGGTTCTTTCCCTATTCCACGGTATCAGGATTACGATGTGGAAGCTAACTGCTGCTATACTTATGCAATCCGGGGATTGAATGAATCTGGAAAAGATATTGCACATTCCGCAGATATTCAGCTGGTTGCCCCAAGCAAGCCACCTGTATTTCAAATTCGAGAGTTGCAGTTTACCTTTTCTGGCCTCCAACTCAAATGGAGTATGCTTTTTGAAGCAGAAAAATATATTGTCCAGAAATACTCGGATGTCTATGGATGGACAACTCTTGCGGAGCTTCCTGTGGAGCAGACCATGTATCTGGATGCTGCCGCTCAGGGTGGAAAGACAATTAAATATAAAATCCGGTGTGTCTGTAAAAATGGCACCGCGATAGAAACCGCTGAAATTGAATTGAATTTATAAAGGAGCCAGACTACTATGAATCTAAACCTGTTGGTGTCAATTATAATTTATGCACTCATGGCGTTTTTTGTTGGATGTGGATTCTACCATATTGTCAATCTATCAAAATATCAGAAGGACTTTGCATTAATAGGGAAAAGAATTAAAACCGATGCCCAGGCTGTTATTGATTTACAGGAGTATCTTGACGGAACGAATAGCGAGCAAAACAAATTATTTCAGTCTGATAAATTAAACGCCAAACTTGAAGAGTATCGAGCTGCGTATCAGCGAACAAAAAGCACTAGTTTTGCGGCTCCTTTTGTCGATATTACAGATTTCTTTAACGGGGAATTCTTAGACGAATTGGGACACACCGGATTCTGTGAATTGGTTCCCGGAACTATGACTGGCCTTGGAATTTTAGGAACCTTTGTTGGCTTAGTTCTCGGTGTTGGTGGATTTGACACATCCACTACAGATGCTGTTATGGTTAGTATCACCCACCTTCTTGGTGGCATGAGTACAGCTTTTTTGACAAGTATTGTTGGTGTGCTACTATCTCTTGCGTTTTCACATATCTATAAAAAGTACGTCGACAGCACAAATCAAAGCCTTGAAGATTTTGTAACTGCATTCCATGACAAGAATCTAGATGGCTCTTCCAGTAATGCCGAAAACAAGCTTTTGGGTTACCAACAGCAGCAGACCGAGTTGATGAAAAACTTTGCTACCGTCGTTTCGGAAGCTGTCAGCACCTCTATCGCTAATACCATGCGTACCGAGCTGGTTCCGATTTTCGATGAAATGAAGTCTACTGTTAAAGAGTTCAGCGAAATTGCAAGCCAGCAGCAGAAAGATGGCCTGAATCAGGTCGTGCAGGAATTTATTCGCTGCATGAACGAATCCCTGCGTGGGCAGTTTGATGAACTGGCCGCAACAATTCAGAAAACTTGCGAATGGCAGAAAGCGTCCACCGAACAAATGCAAAAAATTGTGGATAGCATTTGCGATACATCGAACGAAATTGAAAAAGTCAATGCCGTTTCCCATCAGACCGTTGAAGAAATGAACGGTTTTGTCACGCTTCTGAAAGAGTATCAGGAAAAACTCCATTCTGAAGCAGAACTCATTCAGCAGCAGATTGCAAACAGCAATGAAATCAGCGAACGGCAAGCCAATTATTTGGATAAATTGGTGGAAAGCGAAAGCCGTGTTGCTGATTTGGCAGACAACGTGAAAAAAGAAGCAGATGCTGCACAGCAGGCCGTTGATATGCTGTCGGACCACTGCAAAGACCAGATCAGTGGTATTGTGGATGCTGCCAAGCAAGATATGGACGCTCTGGCCGCATCTACAAAGGTTTTGACAGAGGCTAGCCATTCGCAGATGGAAACGCTGGCACAAACTGCTGAAAGCGAAATGCAGTTGCTGTCTAACACTGCCGCCCAACTGAGCGAAGAAAACCACAAACAGCTGATGGAACTGACGAAGGCATCCTCTGAGCAGATGTCCGTGATTTCTGAGGCTGCAAATAATGTGATGCAAAATAGCAAGCAGCAGATTGAGGAAGCAATCAAGGCAACACAGGCACAGTCGGATGCTTTGATGCAGGCTACCAATGACTTCTCCGACTTTGTACAACAAGAGCACAAAAAATTGGTGGAAGCTGTGGATAAAGAGGTGTCTGGTCTGTCCAATTTTGCAGGTCAGACTACAAGCGAAATTCAGTCTGCGACTGCTGGCATGGAGAACGCGGCAAAGCTGCTGGATAAGAATCTGGATGATGTACTTGATCGCACCTTTACGTCGTTCGACAGCAGCCTGACCGATATTTCGCAGCACTTGAGCGGCACCATTGCAGATGTGCGCGATACTACCGAGGCCCTGCCGCATGTTATCCGTGAATCTCAGAAGCAGTATGAAACGGTTCTCGCTAAACTGACAAGCCAGACCCAGACCTATCTGGATGCAATGGAAAAGCTGACCGCACTAGTTGAGCAAAAGGCTCCTGTTACGGCTGATGAAGAAGGGAATCGTCAATGAGACGCTATACCAAACGAAATAAAAACGGCGAAAAGCTGAATTTCTGGCTTTCCTACTCTGACATGATGGCGGCGTTGCTGCTGGTCTTTATTCTGATTCTGTCCTGTACCCTGCTGGAAACCCGCGCAACCTATGAAGCGAAGCAGGCAGAGCTGGAAGAAAAAGAACAGATTATTCTGAATCAGCAGTCGCAAATTGATACGATTGTGGGTGTTCGTGGAGATCTGATTGATGCCCTGAGCAAAGAGTTCTCTGGTAACGACCTTTCCGTCAAGGTAGATGCACAGTCTGGTGCAATCACTTTTGATTCAACGCTGCTCTTTGGCTACAACGATGATAAACTTCAGGATTCCGGCAAGGCTTTTCTTGCAGAGTTTTTGCCGAAATATTTCTCGGTTCTGCTGGGCAAGGATTTTTCACCGTATGTTGCTGAAATTATCATTGAGGGACATACCGACACAGATGGCGGTTATATGTATAACCTGCAATTGTCACAGAACCGCGCGTTTGCCGTCGTGTCCTATTGTCTGGATGAAAACAACCATTTTCTTTCGGACAGCCAGTTAGAAGAATTGCGTGTTTTGCTGACCGCAAATGGACGTTCGTGGAGTGCACCTATTTATGCAGCGGATGGAACAGTTGATATGCAAGCATCCCGCCGTGTGGAAATTAAATTCCGCTTAAAGGATGAGGAAATGATGAACCAGATTGCCGAAATGCTTGAGGAAACAAAATGAAAACAAGCTATAAGCCTTCTAAACTTCCGGCTATTGCTGCGCAGGTGCGGAAAGAACATCCTACAAGTTCTGAAATCAAGAGTTATCAGCTTGATAATAGCTTCTTAGACGAAGTGTGCCAGTGGGCTAAACTACCCAAAGAAGATGTAGATGGAGAAGCCATCACAATTCCGATTCGAAAAGTACGGCTTCTTGCCAATTATGTACCAGCCAATTCTCTGCACCTTCCCCTCCTCAACTTGACAAGGATTCTATTTCTGCGCGCAAATGAAGAAATTGCACGGTCGCTCTTTATTCTCTGGCAGGATTATTTCACGAATCAGGATCTATGCTATCTTCTTTATCGCATCGTACAGGACAAGCCTGAACTGGTAAAGAAAATTGTTTCCAACACCAAACTGGAAAACACCACTATGATGCAGTGGTTTCCCAGTAAAAATATCCCCTATGTAGTCGGCAGAGAGTGTATGCGTTGGCAAAAATCTGACCGCACGCGTTTTTCTGACCGCCTGATGACGTTGGGAATTATGCCATCCACTCGGCTAGGACAGCGTTGTATTCAGGAATACCTTACTTTCTGTGATCGAACTGGTTATCTTGAAATTTCTGACCGGGATATGCTGCCGACTTTGAAGAAGTATTCTCCGGATTCTATAAAACTGTTCCTGAAGAATATCTTGACAGAACTGAAAGTTGAGGATTTTCAGAGATACTACCAGTGCGGCACCTATCTCCGCAATACTTATACCAGCGACGCAGGAACGCTAAAGTATAAGAATTTCTTTTCCGGTTTTGCGCCGGAGCAGGAACTCAAATATCATCGCTGGCTCAATTATATTTTGATTCGAGAGAGCTTCTCCAAAAACAGCAATGATGAACGCTTGCAATTCTGGAGCCAATATGTACCGTACAGTACAGATGCTTATCGTGTATCTGCAAGCGAATGTCTTGTAATCGAATTTGAAATGTACAGCATTATTGAGTTTACTACGAAAACCATGGGGCCTCTGTATATTTACCGCAAAGATATTTTTGAAAAGTTTGTCAAGAAATATCTTAAGCGCATGAATAATACGGAGTTGCGGCACAGCTTGTACAATGAACTATTGCAGTACGCCACAGAAAGAATTATCCATCACGACAATTGGCAGTATAAAACCAGTCGCTATCTGATGGCGCATAGTATTATTTAGGAATCCACTAGTGGAATGAAGGTGGACCTTAATAGCCTTTGCGGAAAATTAACGCGTGCAGCTTCCGATTACTATCACAGTAATAAAGAACTCTTCGAATTTTTTCAGTATCAGTTAATACAATAATACAGTCTCACCCAAGAGCGGCAAAGTTTCATTGCGAACTTTGCCGTTTTCCTTTTGCCCAAAATTGTGAAATTTCCAAAACTGTATTCCAAAACAGCTCTGCGGATTCCTATTAGTATAGGGGCTTTCAAAAATCTTTTGTAAAACAGCTTTCCTCTGGTTCTATAAGTGGAAATCGAACAAAATCTATATTCTAAAATTGGGCAGTTCAACAAAATTTGAAAATCTGGTTGCCAAACACCCATTTTAGATTGTTATAGGTAGAGGGGAACGTTGGAAAAATGAATTTTCTTTGAATTTTCAAAAGGCCCGGTTTAAAAATACCCCTTTAAGTTTGTATAGGGTGTAGGGACTACTTTCAGAAACGAACCCCTTTGCATTTTGGAAAGTCCACAACTTCTTACAAAACCACACTGTACCTTGACAACAACATGATCGGCTGCAAGTTAATATGCTTTTTCGGAGAAGTGCCGCCACGATAAGAGCGCACCAAGAAGAAGCCATACGCCGGAGGGAATCGGGCAGGAACAGCTTGCGGGCAGACCGACACCGAAGAAGAACCGGGCAAGCTGGCAGAGAGGACTTCGCAAAGTTTTGTCTGTCAGGTTGTTCGGCGCAAGAGTGCAGAGATCGCAGCTCTTTGCGCGGGTCAAGGGCGGCAGCCTTGCCCAGTGGATGTGATGCCCTGCGTCATATCCTACTGGGTATTATCTGGCGCATAGCAGGCGGCAGACTTGCAGCTCCGCTGCACCGCGTTGCCCCTACCCCGCGCACGGCGCTCTCTGCGTGACCCCAGAAAGGAGAGATGGTCGCTGAAACTGACCCGACACAATGGCCGCGCCGGAAAGCACGGCACTTACAATCCAAAACACAATGACCGCAGTTTTGAAATTGCCAACAGCGAGCATATCGATCCGGAACGTGTCCAGCAAAACATCTATTGGGATTGCTACAACGGCATCCGTTTTGCCCTGCATCCCAAGAGTGAGGACAGTCTGGCCGACACCTTTGAAGAAGTCGAAAAGCTCTATTACAAACTGCATTACACCAACTTCACCGAAAAGCAGAATGAGCGCAACGCCAAAATCCGGCACACGGAACGAAACCGCTCAACAGAAGATTTGCTAACCAGCAAAAAGACCTGTCCCGAAGAAAGTATCTATCAGTTGGGAACGCTGGAAAGTCATGCTTCCCCGAAAGAGCTTTTTCAAATCGCCACAGAATTTATGGATGAGTTCCACGAGCGTTTCGGCAAACACGTCCACATTCTGGATTGGGCGTTACATCTGGATGAGGGAACGCCGCACATCCACGAACGCCATGTGTTCGACTGTGAGAATAAATATGGTGAAATTGCCCCACAGCAGGAAAAAGCGTTGGAAGCCCTTGGCTTTGAACTGCCAAAGCCAGACAAGCCCCTTGGCCGCTACAACAACCGCAAGATCACGTTCGATGCAGCCTGCCGCACGATGCTGTTCGAGATTGCCAGACGCCACGGTCTGGAACTGGATGAAGTGCCGGAATACGGCGGACAGGCTTATCTGGAAAAGCGGGACTATATCATGTCAAAGCAAAAAGAACAACTTGCTCAACAGGAAAAAGCCGTACAGGAACAGACCGCTCAGCTTGAAAATTTGAAACAAGAGAATGAGAAAGCACATCATCAGCAGGTTCGCCGTACAACCTATCAGTCCCTAACACTTCTGAGCAACGATAAAAAAATTCAAAAGCAGGAAAAACAGTTAAGTGAACTTTCTCAGAAGATTGAAGATACCGAGAACTTGTTGGATGAGATTTCTGCGGTTGCCTACGACAAAGCTGTGGCTGTTGTTTCAGAAAACGCTGTGAACGATGCTTTGAAAGCAAGCACAGAACAGGTCGATATATATTTGGACTGGCTGAAAGAGCCGGGGCGAACGGCAAGCAAGGAAACATTGGACTACACCACATATCAAATCACAACGCTGCGAAAAAATATTATTGCAGCAGTAAACAGGATTACCGCAAGATTGACAACTGTCCTTATAAAGCCGGAAATCAAAAAGCCTGCCATCGAGCAAATCAAAGAAAATACTCGTCCGTCTGTTCTACAAAAGCTGCATCGGTGGCAGGAAGAAATCAATCAGCGTGAGCAGACACGCACAAAGCCGAAGAAGCGCAGTCATGGCATGGAACTGTAAAGGAGGAAAATTTTCGAGAACAACAATTTATTTGAAATCGTAAAGCTAAATATTACCGCCCGGCAGGCCGCAGAAGCCTATGGTTTTCGTCCAAACCGCAGCAGCATGGTTTGCTGCCCATTCCATGCAGACCGTAATCCCAGCATGAAAGTGGATTCACGGTTTCACTGTTTTGGCTGTGGAGTGGATGGCGATGTAATCGACTTTACCGCAAAATTGTTTCAGCTGTCCTTGCGGCAAGCGGCGGAAAAGCTGGCCTCAGATTTTGGGCTTTCTGCAACAGGCACTTTTCCACTGATACGCTATAAGCTCGTGGAAAAGCCATTGAACCAGAAAGAGCAATTCTACAAAATCCTGTGTGGCTATCGTTCTCTGCTGGCAGATTGGCGCATAACTTACGCGCCGCAGAATCCAGAAGATCCCCTGCATCCTTGCTTCATCGCAAGCATACACTACGCAGACCGTGTGCAGTATCTGCTGGACATTCTTTTGCAGGGAAGCTCGCATGAAAAACAACAACTACTCAACGGAAAGGAAGTGACCGCCCTTGGAGAAGCAATCGAACGATGCAAGGAAGCCGAAGAAGCAGCATAGTGCACCTGCCCGAAACTGGGTGGGTGATAACGGAAAAATTATTGAACCATTATTCGCAGATTACTTTTTGAGCCTGCACCCCATGCGCTGCTTTCAAGGCAGGCTGTTCACGGTGGATGGCATGATCGAGGATGAAGCCCCATTGAAAAAGGAAATCTATGAGCAGATTCGCTATTATGCCACCACCAGCGTAGCACGACGTATTGAACATATCATGCAGACCATCAAGCTGGCCTGTGCATCCGAACCACCGGAGATTCAGACAGACCGCATCCATGTCCGAAACGGCACATACTTTGTGGGCGGTCACTTTACCCCTGAAAAAGAATACTGCATGAACCGATTGCCCATCGCCTATGTGCCAGAAGCACCAGCACCGACACGCTGGCTGCAATTCTTGAACGAACTGCTATACGAAGAAGATATTCCGGCCTTACAAGAATACATTGGCTATTGTCTGCTACCTATTACCAAAGCACAGAAAATGCTGCTGATGGTCGGAAAGGGCGGCGAGGGAAAATCCAGAATCGGGTTAATTCTGCGAGAATTGTTTGGCAGCAGTATGTACACAGGCAGTCTGCAAAAGGTGGAAACCAACCGTTTTGCCCGTGCGGATTTGGAATACAAGCTGCTTTTGGTGGACGATGACATGAAAACCGAGGCCCTGCCGCAGACCAACAACATTAAAACTCTTGTCACGTTGGAAGATAAAATTGATATTGAGCGCAAGGGCCAGCAGAGTGTACAGGGTACATTGTATGTTCGGTTTGCCTGCTTCGGAAACGGCAGTTTACACGCGCTCTATGACAAATCCAACGGCTTCTATCGCCGCCAACTACTGCTCACCACCAAGGAAAAGCCCGTTGGCCGGGTGGATGATCCTTTTCTCATTGATAAGATGCGGAACGAAAAAGAGGGCATCCTGCTTTGGGCGTTGGAAGGGCTGCATCGGCTGATTCGGAACAACTATCGGTTTACCATCAGCGAACGCACTGCGGCAAATCTGAAAGAAGCAATGGAGCAGGGCAACAATATCCTGGGCTTTCTCAAATCCGAGGGTTACTTTGAAATTCGGCAGGGGGCCAAGTGCAAGTCTACCGATTTCTATAAGGTCTACGAACGCTGGTGTCTGGATAACCTGGAAAAGCCACTGGCCGCATCCACCTTTATCCACCACCTGAAAGACAATCAGAAAAGTCTGGGCATCATCTACGATGATAAGTGCATTGGCACAAATCGGGGCTTTCACAATGTAGACGTTGACCTGTTTTTACCCGTTGATGTTCCCAGTCCGTGGGATTAAAAAATAAGAATCAACTTGAAAAAGTCCTGCTCAGCCTGCTCACAGTGCGTGAAATGTGCAGGATGCGCAGAGTGAGCAGGCAATTTTGAACTTACATCAAAAATAAAACATGGAGGTTTTGCTTATGGGTTACGCCCGAAAGGACGTTGAAAGAACAAAAATGAATGCGAAAAAGTTTGTCCGCTATCAGGAAGGGGCTGAAAAATACAGCCTTGGTCTGACAAAATTTCAGGAGTTGGCGAAGGAAGCCAAAGCCGTTTATAAAATCGACAAGGTAGCGTTAGTCAACTGCGAGATTTTCGAGCGGTATCTGGAATCCTTCCGTATTGCATAAAAATAGGCCGGAGGAAAATCCCCCGGCCCCAGACCGCCCACAGTATTGCGCTGCAGAGCAGCTCGTGGGAGAAGTCACCTTTATTCTATGCAAAATTAGAGCTTTTCTTTCCAGTCATTCCGGAAGCCGTAATAATCCATTCGCACAAACGGATATTTTTCCGTCAATGCAATGACGGCTTCCTTCATCTCTGCAAAGTTCTCGGTAGGCAGAAGCCTTCTCATGATGAGGAAGAACCCGAAGAAATGGGCATTATCCATTGTGCCATCTTCCCGGCGAATCAACAATGTCTGTTCTTTCTTGTTGAGGGAAGGCTTTTGCTCAAAGAGACGATTGTAAATGCGGCTCCCGTGTGCGCAAAGATTGCGGATGATCGTCATGCTGTGCATATACTGCCCCAGAATTTCTGGGCCGCGATTCATAGTAAGCCCGAACCGATGGGCAATCGTTTCTTTGAGCGGACGTTCGGAAATGGAATACAGGAAAGAAATGTCGGAGATCGTCAGCAAATCAACGTAGGCCCAGAGCGGAATCTCTTGGTGCAGGTCGTTGATGAAGTGCTTTAAGTAGGCTTCGTGGGCCAGCCGCTGCCGCTTCTGCTGGTTGGCTTTGTCGACGATTTCCTTATGTTTTGCCTGATTGGAGAAATTTGCGGCATCCAGATAACCCAGCGGCCCATACACTTTTGTAAATTCATAGGCATAGATGGACTTTATCTGTACCTCAATGGTTTCGATATGGTCCAGGATGATATGACGGAACTCATGGTCGAAATTGTAAATGTCTTCGATATTTTGGAACGTGGCAGACTTCGCAAAAACATCGTTCTTGCGGAGCGTCAGAGAATAGCCGCTGACACGGTAATAATTGTTCCGCAGCAGAAAATCCTTTGCATCGGCTTCATCCTCGATGGTAAGGCCGCGTGAACGAAGAATCTCGATTTGTTCATCTATCGTTTTGAAGTCCTTGTCTGCCATGAAAAATCTCCTTTATAAGCAAAACGCCCCCAAGTGTGCATACGCTATGCGCAGAGGCCTGGGGGAGTTGTTACCATTATAATAGCAAATCAAGGACGAAATGTCAATGAGCAGAGTGTGAACTTTCGATTTTTCGTAAAAATTTTCAAGAAGGGCTTTTTGCAGCTTGACTTCCTGTCACACGGAAAGTATACTGGTGCTGTGGAGGTATGAGAGCAGCTATGGCAAAGATGGGACGACCAAAATCCGAAAATGCAAAAAAGAAAACCTTGAGCATTCGGGTGGAGGATGCCCTGTATGAGCGTATCTGCAATTATGCCGAACAACATCAACTGACTGTAACAGAAGTTGTCTTGCAGGGGCTGGACAAAGTTTTGTCCGACCTTAAATAGTATCAAGCCCTTCTTCTTTCGGGAAGGAGAATTGATATGGCAACGACACGAAAAGACCTGCGGGGGCGTACCCTGCGAAAAGGCGAGATGCAGCGCAGCTCCGATAAGCGGTATGCGTATTCTTACACGGACCCGCTGGGACGGCGCAAATACATCTACGCAAATGATCTTGTGACCCTTCGGGAGAAGGAAGCGCAGCTCACCAAAGACCAGATGGACGGTCTGGATATTTACGTTGCAGGCAAAGCAACGGTCAACTTTGTATTTGACCGTTATATGAGCCTGAAAACGAATCTACGCCAGACCACCCGGAGCAACTATCTTTATATGTATGACCGCTTTATCCGTGATACTTTCGGCAAGAAGAAAATTGCGGAGATTCGGTATTCGGATGTGCTGCAGTTCTACAATTACCTGTTGGATAAGCAGGGCTTGCAGACGAACACGCTCGAAAGCGTTCATACGCTGTTGCATCCCACCTTTCAGCTGGCGGTTCGGGATGAAATCGTCCGCAAGAATCCCACAGATGGTGTGATGGCAGAAATTAAGAAAAGCTCCGAGCAGACCACTGGTGTGCGTCATGCCCTGACGATTCCGCAGCAGCGGGCGTTCATGAAACATATCGCCAATCACCCGGTCTACTGCCACTGGTGGCCGCTGTTTACGGTGCTGCTGGGAACAGGCTGCCGCATTGGTGAAGCGTTGGGCTTGCGCTGGGATGATCTGGACTATGAGCGGCGTACTATCAGCATCAATCACAGTCTGGTCTATTACCCGGTGGGCGAAAGCCGCAATTCGGTTCTGCACATCTCAAAGCCTAAAACGGAAGCAGGCGTTCGGACGATTCCTATGTTTGATACCGTAAAGGATGCCTTTGAAATGCTGCATGAAGAACAAAAAGAATCCGGCTGGAACGATGTGGAGATTGATGGTATGTCGGGCTTCATCTTCTGCAACCGCTTTGGTAATGTTCCGAATCCGCAGTCTGTGAACCGCGCTATCAAGCGCATCATTGCAGACTATAATGCAAGTGAAGAAGTGGAAGCAAAGAAGCGGCACCGGGAGGCGGTTCTGCTGCCGGACTTTTCGGCACATCATCTACGGCACACATTCTGCACAAGGCTTTGCGAAAAAGAGACCAACCTGAAGGTCATCCAATCGGTCATGGGGCATAAAGACATTCAGACCACGATGGACATTTATGCCGAGGCGACCGAGGAGAAAAAACAGGAATCATTTGAGCGTTTGGCTGCTACACTGGACATTTTTTGATAATAAAGAAGGGCTCTTACTGAGCGTTTTGTCTGACAGCAAAATTCTTCCAAGGACAGCAAATTGACAGCAAAACTACGAGAATGACGGCGAATCACGAAGGATTATGAATGCCGGGAATGCAAGTGAAAACGCGATTGTGAAGCATTACGAAGCGTTGTAAGCTGATTCCGGAAAGCATCCCCACGATGAAGCCGATTGAACAGTAAATTTCCAATTTAAGCGAAACAAAGCCTGAAACTTCTTGATACTACGAGAAGTTTTTGGCTTTTTCTTTTGACGGATTTCCGGCAAAAACTACGCCATACGCCAATTTTACGCCAAATGATGCTATGATTTGTGCAGTGCAAAAAGAGTGTTGTTCCGGTTTGGCAGTAGAAACGGCTGTGTGGTAGGCGGGTGTAGACCTGCAAAGGGCTACACCACAAAGCGAATTCATGGATCTGCAAACGTACAGCCGGAACTTTTCACCGGAAGAGAAGTTGAAGTGGAAAAATTGGAGGAAAACGCAATGGTCGAATTAAAAAAGAGATTACATGACGCGCAAAACGGACTGGACTATGCACTTGTCGGCGACTATTACCTTCCCGACCTTGTCTTTGATGAATCGGCCGATCCGATTGGTCGCTGGGGCAGGATGCACGGGCGGTATCTGAAAGAAAACCATCCGGTGAGATACAACGCAATGCTGCTGTCTGGCAAGTTGAACTCCTATCTGGCTCAAATCAACGAACAGGCACAGAAACAGCTTGAGCTTATCATCCAGCAGATGCAGCAAACGGAAGTCATAACCGAAGATCTGAAGGCTGCCAATCAGATAGAATGGGTGCAGAGAATGAACAGCATCCAAGAGCGGGCAGAAGAAATCGTACGGTCGGATTTTATTTATAAGTAATAACGAAAGGCGACAGATACTGGTGAATCAGCGTCTGCCGCTTTTCTCCGTGTAGGAAAGTGCCATCTGCATATATAATTTAAAATTATATGCACTTTCGCTTGCCTATCTGCACATAGTTTGGTACAATAATATGCAGAAAGGTGGAATGATGATGAGGACTTTCGATTACTCATTTTTGAACAATGGACTTCTTCCTGCCAATCTGTTGAACTTGACAACGAACATTGCTGAGCTGAAAACAATGGCTGGTGTGCGCAAGACCGAATATATGCAGGTGTTTACCGAACTGGAGGCTGTAGCAAAAGTTCAGTCGATCAAAAGCTCCAATGCCATCGAAGGTATTGTAACCAGCGATGAGCGTATTGCTGCCATCGTCAACCAGAACAGTGCGCCCCTGAACCATAACGAAGCGGAGATTGCCGGCTACCGTGATGCGCTGAACGAGATTCATCTTGGCTACGAACACATCGACTTCCGTGAGAGCGATATTCTGCATCTTCACGAAATTCTGATGCAGTTTACGGGGAACGGCATTGGCGGGCACTACAAAACCGATGACAACGTGATTCTGGAAATTGATGCAGACGGCAAACGTAAAGTGCGTTTTCGTCCGACTCCGGCGCGAGAAACTCCGGATGCGATGGAGCAGCTGACCCTTGGTTATCTGGATGCCCGGAATGATGCAAACATCAATCAGCTTCTTCTGATTCCCTGCGTAATTCTGGATTTTCTCTGCATTCACCCGTTCCGCGATGGCAACGGAAGAATGTCACGCCTGCTTTCTTTGCTGTTGCTTTACAAGAATGGCTTTGATGCAGGTAAGTATGTTTCCTTTGAAGAACAGATCAACAACTACAAAGCCTACTATTATGAAGCTCTGCGCCAGTCCTCGATTGGCTGGGAAAGCAACGAAAACACCTACTTCCCGTTTATTGAGAATTTCCTGTCCATGCTTTATATGTGCTACAAAGAGCTGGACAAGCGTTTTGCTGTGGTGCATGGAAAGAGAATTACCAAGAAAGCCCGCATCGAGGCAACCGTTCTGAACAGTCTGACGCCGATTTCCAAAGCCGAAATCTGCCAAATTCTCCCGGATGTCAGTCCGACGACCGTGGAGGCGGTTTTGGGTGCAATGGTCAGAACCGGCAGCATCCAGCGTGTCGGCTCCGGACGCATGACGCGGTATATCAAAGCATAATCCAGTAATCATTACTATGTTAAGAAAATTTCTTGGTAATAGTACTGGCATGGCAATTCTGTCAAACTTTTTGTTTTATATTGCGGATTTTTTGTAAGGATGTTATAATTATAATGGTTGTTAAATTTCCGGAAAAGGATGTGTTGATATAGTGTTATCTGCGGAAAATTTGTTGGAATTACTTCAAGTGTTACCGGATGATAAGCGTAAAAAATTGTTATTAAATTCAAAACTGAAAAAATATTCTATTGATGGATACAGAACCTTAAAAAATGTCCCAATAAAAGTTTTGTCAACCTATGCTGCAAAAAGCTCTTTGTTCTGTCAAATTTTTTTGGACTTGATTATTGATGAGTATAACAACCTGACCACAAAGGATTCACAGACATTCGCTGTTGATGAATATCCCGGAATCCTGGCGTATTATTTCAAATATGGAATGGACATTGCACCCATAAAAATCAGATATGAAGCCTTGACTGTTCCAATAAAAATCGAAAAAGAATCATCGCAGCAAGAAGTTGAAAAAGTGGGAAACGATATGACTATGAAAAAATATTTAGGATATGTTTTGAAACAAAATTATTATTACTATAATTTTTATCCTGTATATGTCTTTGACAATAAAATTGAGAAGATAACCTCGCCCGTAGTAGATTTTCCCCAAAAAGGAAATATCAATCTTTTCTCTCAACCACATGCGCAACATAAATGTGCGGATGTTTTTCAGGAAAATCAGGTCGCATTGATCGAATTTTCTCAGAATGACTTGCTTGAAAACCGAAGAGGCGAACAGCTTAATCAGACAGAGAAGAAATTAGATGTGGACGAGCTCTATAATCGTAACAGAATTCATTTTTTAAGGGATATTGATTTATTTCCCGTTGTGCATCTTGCTGCGAAATTGGACTTTTCCGGAGCATCCAATTTGGTTTTAGAAGATAATATTCAGAACTCAGAAGACGTATTAGTTGAGGAGAACAGCACATTATATGGTCCCTATAAATTGGATTCAAATCATCAAATTAAAGTTTCTAAATCACAAAATGGGACAATTCAATGTTGGCATCCAAGATTCAATAAATCGCTCGATGAATGTTTTTTGACGTTTGAGTCAGATGTTGGAAAATATGTTTTTCGATCTCAATTGCAAATCTTCCATAAAGATGTATTGAGTGACGAAGAGTTACTGCAGGGATTTGCTCGAGTGTTAAAAGATAAAAAAGATATAGATTCCCCGGAAAAAGTTGTTAACAATTATCTGTGCAGTGTTTTTTCTGATGTCGATTCAAGTATTAGAGAAGAACGCAAGGAGAAAATTTTAAAATTCATTGAGGGCAAGAAGGCTGAATCTCAGTATTCAAAAGAAATTGCGTCGGTGGTAGCCGGATTGTTTGCAGAATATGGAGACAATGGTGAGCTACGTTCGGTACTAGAAAGTGCCTTGGATGATTCCGAGTTTTCAAGCCGAATTCAATCGTTGGATATTGTTCGAGATAAGGTCAAAAACGAGCAGGGAAAGCTTCTCGAATTACAGAAGGAAATCGAGAATGCTCAAAAGATCATTGAAGATGCAACACAAAAAAAGAAATCCGAGGGCATCAATAATGAAAATCAGAAAAGAATAGAAGAACTGACACAGCAAGTAGAACAATATGAGAAGATCGCTGATTTAAAAAGTGAAATCTATTATCTTGAAAGGAAAAAAGAAGATGTCGCACAACAAATTAAGAATTACAAAGGCATCGAGGCAAAGGTAGAAAACGCTATTACTGAGAAATTCCAAAATGCACAAAGTGTAAACGGTGTAACTGACATTGCATTTGATGGAATGTTGGCTGAAAAGATGCTTCAAGCCGCTTCTACGTGGAGAATTGAGAACTCGAATGATAATTATAAAAAATTAGCAGAAATCACGACAAGTGATATATGGACTAACACCGACTTAAATGTTGCTGATTTTTTGGTGAACAACGTTCAATTATATCGTCCCACATATACTCGCAATGATATTCTCAATATCAGTATTTGCATTGCTCAAAATTTTCTGACTGTTTTTTCCGGCGATCCCGGAACCGGAAAAACATCAATTTGCAATATTTTTGCCCATATTTTGGGATTGACAATGCCGGAGACAAGTGAAAACAAATCAATCAAAAAAGCAAAAGAAAACTATTATATAAATCGATATGTCGCAGTATCGGTCGAACGAGGCTGGACATCGAAGCGTGATTTTATTGGATACTATAATCCTCTTTCTAAGCAGTTCGAGGCGGCCAACAAACAACTTTGCGATGGATTGCGAATCCTGAATCAAGAAGGACGTGCATCGAAATATCCATTTGTCGTATTACTTGATGAAGCCAATCTTAGTCCGATGGAATATTATTGGGCCGATTTTATGAATGCATGCGATTTGGATAGTGTAACCAAATATCTTGAATTGGGAAAAGATTTTGAACTAAAAATTCCGCAGACGCTTCGATTCGTTGCTACAATTAACAACGACCACACAACTGAGCTCCTTTCTCCACGTCTTTTGGACAGAGCTTTTATTATCACCCTTCCCAATAATATATATACAAATTTTGTTGAAGTCGATTTCAGAAATGTCCCTTCACAGGCCGTCACATGGAGTCAGTTTACAAATGTATTTGGACGAAAAAAGATTGATGAATTTTCTGACATTATAAAGGAAATTTATGAAAAGTTATGTAACGCATTGCGCCTCTTAAATTTAAGAATCAGTCCTCGCTCGGAGAAAGCTATTCGGATGTATTGGACGACAGCTCAGAAACTTTTTGAAGCAGCTTCAGATGGAACGGATCCCTCAATTGTTGCATTGGACTACGCTTTTGCACAGAAAGTACTCCCCCAGATCAACGGAAGCGGTGAGAATTATGGAAACAATTTGGTAAAACTAGAGAATTTGTTCAAAATGAATCATTTTAGTAAATGTGCCTCTATCATAGAGGATATTTGTGAGCGAGGTCGCAACTCCATGAATTATTATCAGTATTTTTGAGGAGAATTATTGATGTTTAGTAATGCTTTAACCCTTATAGGAAAGCCTTATAGAACAAACATTAGTAATTCGAGTTCTCTTTCATTATATAGTTGGAATGAATTAAGCGATAGTTTGAACTATAAATATGAAGCTTCCATAGGTGTTTACGCTGATTATTGTTATTCCATTGAGCTCAATTTGGACAGTCTTCCACCGATACAAAAAATTTCAGTTTTTGTTAATGGATATGAGTGTAAAATAAGCAATTACTATGCTGGAAAAATCGAGTTTCAAGAGCCACGCATTTTTTTAGACAGTTTTGGATTTGCTCAAATTGATTTTATATTTGAAATGCAAAATTTTGACGAAATAAATTGTAGTACGATTTATTTTCCTGTTCTTGTGGTTGATTCAATCAACAATTTATCTGTTCAAAGAATGGTGAAAACCATCTACGAAAAATCTCCTCGTTATTTATTCGGCAATCAACAACGTTCTCAAGATAAGCGTTCTCTCGGCAATTCTCAGATTCATGACCTAGATGGGCAGATAGAAACCCTTGGCAAAATTGTCACTTGCTATGAGGAAAATTTTCGATACTTCAAAACAAATGCAGTTTCTCGATTAGAGCAAATTGAAAGTATAAAGTCATACGAAAAAGTCAAAAATATTACACTGAAATCGATTCAATACATTGTACAACATCCAGAGCAATTGCAAAAAAGTCTCGGCTTGACAGGTGTTCGTATTGAAAAATCAAATTATTTTCCTTACAAAGCCTTGATTACAGAAAGTAAAAACAACTACGATATATATGAAAATAGAGTTATCGTTGGATTTTTATTATCAGTATATAAAGAATCACTTGCTCTCTATGAGAAAATTGAAAAGCAGCTTGTTCAGTTCGACTTCCCTTCAACTCCCTCTGTTGAAGGATATACCAGTTCGGCCGTTGTAATTTTAGACATCGGAAAATCACGGTTGAGAAAAGCTCAACTAACTTTGCAAAGATTGTTTGGTCAATTGGAGAAGCTCTACAATATTTATTCTCGGATGCTTTCTGTTAGCACAATAGTCGTTTCATATATTCCAAAACCAACTTCGATATTCAAAGAAATAAAACCATATCGAACGATATATAATTTGATGATTGAGTGGTTTATGTATGGATCTTATAATTTCGAACGAGAAAATATTCTACTTCCTCTTTTAAGGAGCCATAAAATATACGAAATGTACGCATTGATCCAGTTGCTCGATTTTATTTCACAAGAAAATTATGTTTTGGAAAGTTCAATGCACTATCGATATTCAAACCTTGGTGATAAAGCTTACGTCCAAGACGTGTCTGCGATTCCTAATACGTTCAATTTTACGAATAAACTGTCTAAAAAGCACATTACGCTCTATTATGAACCAGCTATTCAAGGAAGAAGCCATATCGGAGAGAATGACATCACTCTATATCGAAACAATAGCGTTTCCCTTAAAGCGACTCGCACAGCACGACCATATCGCCCAGATTATATAATGAAAATTCAGAATGAAAATGAAAAGATATATTTTATTTTAGATGCAAAATTTTCGCAAAAAAGCAGAGTGCTCGTCAGTTATTTTCCGGAACTTGCCTACAAATATTTGTTTTCCATTTCTCCGATCGATAACGAAAGCCATGTTAAAGGACTAATTGTTTTAAATGGAAAAGGAGCCGTTGATTCTGAAAGCGATGATGAAATCTCTAATTTTTATGACAATGAATTAGACGATTATCAAATTTCGCCAACAGCAAAAATTTTTACATTAACAGAACGAACTGAAAAATCTAAAGAGTTACATTTTAATCTTTTTCGTTCTTTGTTTGAAAAATATATTTAATCTTATGAGCGATTTTAACACATAACAAAATGTGAGTTCTTAGTACAGCCTGCATCCACAGGATGCAGTTCACGGGTTTGGGTGTTCCCAACAAGTATTTTGCAGCGCAAAATAAGCAGATGTATATACGTCTGCACTGCTTGCGGGTACTATGAAGCCTCTCAACCTGCCCTCCAATTTTGAAAATTATTTTGCAAGCCAGACCGTCCGTTTTCAAGTTTAACTTGAAGCGGACGGTTATTTTTGTGTAAAACGAAATGCACGCAGCTAAAGCAAGTTGTACGCAAAAGCGGAGGCGATACCTCCGTTTTTTTGTGTCTAAACCGGAGGTGCGACCTCCTGAAAATTCAACGAGATTTCTGCTATGATAAAAGCGATCCAGTGGTTAGCCGGAACTAAAGCTTCCGGTTTTTGCCCATAAAAGCCGAAAAAAGACCTCAAAACCGGAACGAATACTTCCTGTTCAGCAGCAAAAGGATACGGTATACTTATCTTACGCACCGGGCACGATGTCCGATTTTCAAGAGAATTCAGGATAAAATCCACGCAAAACAGGACCTGTCAGGTCCTAAAAATTCTTTTGAAAGTGTGATAAGCTACCAGCAAGACACCAATTGAACCTTGAAAACCGAATGACCGTCTGCATGGGATACCCGGCGAAGAACTCGCAAGGGAGAGCCGGAAAACGCCGCCGAAAGGGGGCAGGAACACCATGCAGAGAGAACGGCACTCAAAATTTGAAATTACGTTGATACGCAAAACCAGAACCAATAGTTCCGATTTTGCCTTGAAATTCACTTCATATTTTTTAAAAACCGGAACTACCAGTTCCTAAAAGCAAAATTTACGATGTGATATAATTTTTTCAATGGTTTGCAGCAAAGAACCGGAAGCATCACTTCCGTTTTTTTACAACCAAAAACCGGAGGTACGACCTCCTAAAAAATCTTCTATGAATGTGTTAGTCTAATTTCAGAGCCTTCATCGAACCTTGAAAACAGGATGACCGTCTGCATGGGATACCCGGCGAAGACCCCGCAAGGGAGAGCCGGAAAACGCCGCCGGAAGGGGGCAGGAAATCCATGCAGAGAGAACGGCGTAAGAATAATGATATTCTATTTCATTTCAGAAAGGATGGTTTGCCTATGACAAAACTGAGCCAGCTTAAAATCGATCCGGAGTTCCAGAATCAAATCAACCCTCCGTCGTTTGAGGAAACCCACCAACTGGAAATGAACATCCTAAAAGAAGAACGTGTACTGAATCCGATCATCACGTGGAACGGCTATATTGTGGATGGACATACACGCTATC
>OOBI01000476.1_pt1 | contig 35404 bp, 55 predicted proteins | sample 1671081 | NCBI WGS metagenome assembly OOBI01 (sample SAMN06348120, study PRJEB24527) | human gut metagenome | biome: human gut; feature: ankylosing spondylitis patient; material: feces | host: Homo sapiens | place: China | collected 2015-10 | reverse complement strand
TTAGAAATTTGCGATTCATCATTTGTAGAAGGTAATGAATTGGGTTGTGTTTTATTTGTGTTAGACGATGAATTAGAAATTTGCGATTCATCATTTGTAGAAGGTAATGAATTGGGTTGTGTTTTATTTGTGTCAGACGATGAGTTAGAAATTTGTGATTCATTATTTGTAGAAGGCGATGAATTGGATTGGGTTTCATTTATGTTAGGTGAGTTAGAAATTTGTGGTTTATCATTTATAGGTAGTGTAAAATCAGATAGTTTTTTATCCATTTCAAAAAGTTGATCTATTTGTGCATTAATTAATATATTGGGTTCATTTATATTATTGCGTAAAAAATTATATAAATTATTTATAAAGTCTTTTTGACTTAATGGTAATTCAGTAGCATTAAATTTTTTTAAATTTGGATCAAAAAATAAACATATATCATTGAAGTAATTATTATTTATTATTTTTTCAGGAATATTATAATCTAGAATAAATTTACATATAAATTTATTTTGAGCTTCATTTGTTTGAGCTATATCACTAGATGCAGCATTGTTAACTTGCAAAAAGAATTCTAGTAATAAGTTTTTTAAAAATTTTTCTTTGAAATAACAGAGAATATGATTATTTTCATCGAAATAAAGTCCTAGTAATAGAGCTAATTCTTTTCTTCTAAGAAATCTACTCATTTTAGAAAACCATTTACCATTTTTTATAATACTAATAATATTTTTTTCATTATCTGTATTAGGAATATCTATTAACTTATTTAATAAATTAGTAAAAGATAATTGTCTGTCATAAATACCATGGACATTTTTGTTGTGTTGAGCTTTTGCTTGAGGTGACCAATTTATTTTATTAGTACCAGGCTCTCCACCGCTATGAATATTTTCTAAAATCTTATTAATATATTCTTCATTTTCGGATACACTACAATCTATCATTGAAATACTATAGGATAAATTGCTTATTTTATATTTAATAGATGGAGATAATTCAAATTTATCTAAGTCGTTTTTGTAAATTGTAAGTAATTTTAAACTAGTAATACGTCTGTTTCCATCACGTACTAAATAATATCCAGTATAGTGTCCTGTATTATCCTTCATAGGTGAAACAATAGGTAGCTCTATATCTCTAAATCCATTTTCTGCAATATTTTTACAGAGATTATATACATAGTCTTGATTGAGATTAATAATAGAATTTATACCAATTATGTCATTTTGTATATAATTTTCTTCATTGTAAAATCTAGCATTTTGAGAATTTACAATAAGTTTATCTAAAGATATTTTCTTTTTAATAGAATTTTTTTCCATCTAATTATTCCTTCTCTCCAAAATATGTACAAAGTACCAGATTTTTATCTAGTACTTTTAATATGTTTTGCTATAAATTTTTAGTTTAGTTTACCTTTTCCAGAAATCATCGCTGGTGATTATTAGATTGCCTTTTCGTCTGACTTAGGCTTTACATATAAGTCATGTTGTGTTTTAGCTAATGATTTAATTGTGATTTTACCTTCAGGTGGCAGTTCACGATAAAGATGTATAAGCTCTTGTTCATCAGCGTTATATTGATTTTCTACTGGCTGTTTATTGCTTTGTTTTGCTATATAAGTATCTATTGTTTCAGGTATATCTGTTAATCCTAATAGATAATCTATAGATACATTAAATTTTTTTGCGATAGCTTTTTTTATATCATCATTTGGAATACGAGAACTAGTTTCATATTGAGATAAGGTTGATTTAGCTACTTTTAAATATTTAGCTAAATCTTGTTGAGTAATATCGTTCTGTTCTCTTAATTCACGGATCTTTTTTCCGAGCATAAAGTTCAACCCCTTTAAATAATATTATCATAATTCACTAATTGAGAATAAAATTTTCACAAAATGTGATTTTTTTTCGAATAAGTCATTGACATTTGCAAAATGAGAACCTATAATTTAATTATCAGGTTTGCAAAATGAGAACAGGAGGTGAGAAAATGAATTTAAAAGTATTAAGAAAACGAAAAGGTTTTAGTCAACGATATATGGCAAATCAGTTAAATATAGCAATATCTACCTATAATCAATATGAGAATAATAATAGGAAAATTCCTATAGATAAAGCAAAAGGTATTGCTAAAATTTTGAATATCAATATAAATGATATTTTTTTACCTGTTTGGTTCACAATAAGAGAACAAGAGTAATGATATTTTATATTGAAAAGAGGTGAATGTTTATGAACAAAGAGTTATGTATTCTTATAAAAAAAGCTAGAGAAGAAGCTAATTTAACTCAAGAGCAAGCGTCTGAGAAACTTAATATAGCTTGGCGGACTCTTGCTTATTATGAAAGTGGGCAGAGAAAAATCCCTGACGATATTGCTTATTTAATGTCTGATATATATAAAGCACCTGTTATCAAATATATTTGGCTAAAAAATACTAGATGTGGTAAAGGATTGCCCAATATAAATAGTAAAAACTTAATAGAAAATATTATGAGTTTAGCAATAAATTTGAAGGCATCTGAAAACTGTTTGCAGGAACTTATGACTATTGGATTAGATGGGAAAATTAGTGCAAAAGAAAAACCGAAATATATCAAGATTATCGATACATTTCGGCTATTAGTAAAAGATATAACATTATTAAGATTTCATAAAAACATTTAACTAAATATTAATATAAAACAAAACTGAAAACAATGCAATATTTGTTCATAAAACAAGGAGAGTGATTTTATAAATGATGAATCTATAAATACTATAATAAATTTTATTTTAGATACGTATAGTACAATATCTATAAATTTGAATAATGGAGGATTGAACTGATATTTTTATGAAAATATCAAAAGAATTTCTAAATAAAGAAATACCATATATTAGTAATATCACCGTTAAGATTTTTATTAAACTGATGAAGCCTTTAATATGTTTGATATATTGGTGGACAATATTATCGTTATTGTTTTATTGGAGTAGAGTATATGGAAAAAATTATACAGAGAAAAAGTTGAATTTTTGGCGGTATTTTTGTGTAATTTATATTTTAATTACAATGTTACTGTTATTTTTATATTTAATATTTTTTCTAGGTTATTTATTAAAATAGTTATAATAAAAATCTATTACAGGTATAGCAAATAATACTACTACTAACCAAAAACATATTAATGAAATATCAGATTTCATTGAATCCGGAGCAATAATATAAAAATCACAAAGAGTAGATAGATTATTTGATATATAGTCATGGGCTTTAATTAAAATATTAGTTACTTCAATTTTAGTAGTATCAGATGTTTTTATTTTATCAAGTTCTTCTTGTACTTGTTCTTTTACTTTAGCTTCAACTATTTTATCAATATATGAATAAGCTTTTTGTATGAATTGTTCTTGATATTCAGGGAATTTTTCTAATTCATTGAGTAAAGGATTAATATCTTCTAAGTTATTTACTAATGTTTCGTCATAATATTCAGTGTCCTTTAATTTTGACGCAAAAGATGAAATAAGGTCTTTATTATAAGATATTTTATCTTGAATTCTGATAGATTGTTGAATTGCCATACAAATAGAATTAGGAATGATAGGTATTGAAATCTGACTAAGAATATTAGAATATTGATAAATTGTTGGAGAAATTTTAGGAACATTATAATATTGAGCTATTGTAAAAGAATTTAGATGCATGTTACTAAGAATATTAGTGTATTGAGACATTATGGAAGAAATATTAGGAATTTGTGGTATTGAAGTGAGTTTAGGTAGATTATTTGCCAAAGACATAGCATTACTAATTGCTAGGGTATAGTGATTTATTTGATTAATTTTAGATAAATTATTAGCAATAGATGTAGCATTATTAAAAGCTAATGTAGAAAGTTGGACTTTTTCTAAATCTGAAAGTTGGTCATATTCATCTACATGAAGATTTTCGGATGAGCTTTCAGAATTTAAGGTTTCTTTTGGTTTCATATTAATGAATCCTTTCTATATAGTAATCTAAGTAAATAAATGGCGGTTTATTTACTTATGATTATTATATATTTTTCTAAAGTTTTTAGGAAGGAATCTATTATAAGGGTTTGAATACTAAATTGAAATGTGGAGGTGATGTAATGATAGATGAATTTACATTAAAAAGATAATTTTACTGAAAATTAAAAAAATAAAACGGAGGTCAATTTTATGACTAAAGAAGAAAATATTTTTGCCAATCTCGATAGTGAGGCATTAAAAACACGAGGTATAAATGCGATCGAGGCATTGGTAGAGCAATTAAAAGCTAAAGATAAATATATAAAAGAACTAGAGGAGGCATTGGTTGACAAAGAAGATGGTGATATATATTGGTCTCCTTCTGGATTGATGACAGCAAAGCAAGTTAGTAAATATTTAGGTTATAAGTACAGTAGAATTGTTGAGTTAGGTAATAGTGGCGTGTTGAAAATGAAGCGTGAGGGTAAATCTCTAATCTTTTTTAAGGATAATATTTTAAAGTATAAACAAGAGCTTGAAAGTGATATCAAAACTAAATTTAAAGTTATTTAAACAGTTTGAAAGAAAGGTGTTTTTGTTATGCAAACAATTTATGAAACCAATACAAAACAAGGTATTAGTATAAAAATTCCTAGTGGTATCCATAAACCTAGTGAAATAAATCCAATGCTAGAAAATTGTATTAGCTTTTTTAAGCTAAAAAAAATAGTTGACCAGCACAAGACTAGTCAACAAAACTAAAAAATCGCAACTAAATTATAACATTAAAACAAGAAATAAGCCATCTAAATAGATGGCTTATTAAAATAACGAGGTAAAAATTATGGCTATAAATAAAAGATATTATTGGCTTAAACTAAGAGAAGATTTTTTTCAAGATGAAGCAATATCATGGCTTGAAGAGCAAGAAAATGGGAAGTTATATAGTTTATTTTATTTAAAACTGTGTTTAAAGTCTATAAATAATAACGGCGTATTAGTTAGACAAGTTGGTGATATGCTTATTCCATATGATGCTAAAAAATTAGGAGAGATAACTAATACACCAAAAGATACAGTTATCGTAGCATTAGAACTTTTAAAAAGAATTGGACTTGTGAAGATTTTAGATAATGGAGAATTATATTTAAATCAAGTACAGTACATGATTGGTTCAGAAACGGAAAGTACACGTCGTAGTAGAAAATCTAGAGAAAAGAAAAAACAACAAATCTCTAACAAATTAGATAAAAATATACCATTGTTGCAATGCAACAAAATTAGCAACAAAAATGCAACGGCAGATATAGAGATAGATATAGATAAAGATATAGAGATAGATATAGATAAAGATATAGAGATAGATAAAGAGAAAGATAGTAGAAGAATAATAACTACTACTACTGATCTTCAAAAAAAAGAAGTAATAGATATTTATATGAATAATATAAATTATTCTATTAACTCTATTGAATATGAAAGATTAATAGATGATATAGATGAATATGGTGTTGAATGGGTAAAAGAAGCTATTACAAGAGCTGTAATGCAAGGAAAAAGAAAATTAGGCTATATAGAAGCTATTTTGAATAATTGGAAAGTTAATGGTTATGACGAATATAAAACGAAAAATAAAGTAAATACTGCTAATTCTAGTAAATTATCAGATGCGGAACAATTAGCTTTGAATAGAGCACCAAAGAGTTTGCTTGATGAATTTTTGGAGCAGGAGGGAATAAAGAAAAATGGATAAGGTAGTAATCCCTCATAATGTAGAAGCAGAAAAAGCATTATTAGGAGCAATTTTAATTGCTAAGGATAAATCAATAGTGATTGATGAAGTCAATCAGATTATAAAATCTACAGATTTTTACAGAAAGGCAAATCAAGTTATTTATCTTACGATATTAGATTTATTTAATACGAGGAAAGATATAGATAGTATCACGTTAACAGAAAAGTTAACAAATACAAATCAACTTGAGTCTGTTGGTGGTATAGCTTATATAACAGATTTATCAAATTGTGTTCCTTCTGCTGTCAATATAAAGTCTTATGCCAATATTGTGAGAGAAAATGCTATAAAGCGTGAATTAATTAATGCAGGACAGAAAATTATTCAACAGGCACGAGAAGCTGATGGTGATGTTGATATAAATTTGGTGCTTGATAATGCGGAAAAAGATATTTTAGAAATTGCTAAAACGGCAAATAATACAGATAGAATTGTTGAACCAGCAGAGTATATTATGAATGCTTTTACTGAAATTGAGAAAAGATATAACAGTAGTCAAGATGGCAAATTATTTGGTCTTGATACTGGATTTAGTGAACTTAACAGAATGACTGGCGGTTTGCAAAAATCGGACTTAATCATTTTGGGAGCAAGACCAAGTATGGGGAAAACCGCTTTTGCACTTAATATTCTGGCTAATTTAGCAAGAAAGAATGTACCTGTAGCAATTTTTTCGCTTGAGATGTCATCGGAACAGCTTACTAATAGATTATTTAGTCTATATGGTTTAATCGATTCAAATAGCATAAGACTAGGAAAGTTAGATGCTAATGAATTGGAACGTTTAACATTGACATCAACAATATTATCAGGAAAGCCGTTATATATTGATGATACAGCGGGTTTGAATATGTCAAAACTTAGGACTAAAGCAAGAAAATTAAAACGTGAGAAAGATATAAAACTATTGGTCATAGATTATCTTCAGCTTATGCAAGGTTCATCAAGAAAAATAGATAGGCAACAAGAAATAAGTGAAATATCAAGAAGTTTAAAACTACTAGCACGTGAATTAGATATAACGATAATCGCTCTTTCTCAGTTAAGTCGAGCAGTAGAGTCAAGACAAGATAAACGACCAATGCTTTCAGATATTCGTGAAAGCGGAGCAATAGAACAAGATGCGGATATAGTAATGTTTCTATATCGTGATGAATACTATAACGCTAATACAAATGATAAAGGGCTTACAGAACTAATAATAGCTAAACATAGAAATGGAGCTATAGGAACAATAAATCTTAAGTTTAGCAAGCAATTTTGTTTATTTGAAAATTTGATTTGAGGGAAGATAGATGAAAAATATAAAAACGATAAATATACCATTGGATTCAGAATTTAGTGCGGATATTAAACGACTTAAACAACGTAAAAGAAAAGATAATATTTGCAAATATTGTTTAGAAGCTGTGGCGGTGATCGGAGTTATCAGTATTGGATTTATGATGGTAGGATAAAAAAACATTGAGTATATAAACTCAGTGTGTGGAGGATTATATAGATGAGACAAATAAGAAGATTAATTGAATTAATAAAAAGGATATTTAGAAGAAAAAAAGAAGATGAAGAACCAATAATTTTAGATTTTAAATTACCAAAAAAATTAGATGAAATAACCAGTGATGAAATTATTGGACCAAAAGATGGATATAAGCCATTAAATTATCCATTGGAATGTAGTGTAAATATCAAAATTAATAAGAAAAATAAAGAACGTATTTTAAATAATAGATGTTGCCCATTAAATCGTTGGGTTAACATCAGAAAAGCTGGAGGACTTAAACATGGTCGTAGTAAGTAAAAAGAATTTAGATAGATTACAAGATTATGGCTTCAAGAAAGTAATATGTGAAGATGGCATATTCTGGAAGAAAAGATTATATAAGAAAAATATATTAACTGGAGGTATCTTGATAGATATAAGCCAAGATAAGGAATTTTATAATGTAAAAATCTTTCTTGATAGAGTTATTAAGCTACCTAGTGTTATTTACTATTTAATCAAGGATGGAATAATAGAGTGTATTTAGTATTAGAAACTGATAGTGGAATTATAACTAAGGCGGAAGCAAGTGAGTTTTGCCTTAGAAAATTAATTCAGATGCTAAGAAAACATAAAGAGTATATAAAAGGCGATTTGTATTTAACAGATATGAATTATTATTGGGAGAAAGTTGAATTATAAGGAGTAATAAATGAATAAGGTAATATTAGCAGGGCGATTAACAAAGGATCCAGAGGTAAGATATACGCAAACTGGAGTAGCAGTAGCAAGTTTCACTTTGGCGGTAAATAGAAGATTTAGTAAAGAAAAAGTAGCGGATTTCATTCCAATTGTTGTATGGGATAAGATAGCGGAAATTGTAGGTAATAATTTAGTGAAAGGCAGTCAAGTCTTGATTGAAGGTCGTATTCAGATTCGTAGTTATGATGCACAAGATGGAAGTAAACGTTATGTAACAGAAGTCATAGCTCATGATGTAGAGTTTATGGGAAGTAAACCGAAACTCGATGGCGGTGCTGTACCAGAATCAGCAAAATCTTTTGGTCAAGAAGTGCCACCTGATGAAGAGATACCCTTTTAAGAGAAAAATAAACTATCTTAAAGCCAAGAAATTGAATAAAAATTCTTGGCTAGATAGTTTTAAACGAGGTATAGCGTATAAATTATCTAAAAAGGGTTATAAAATTATAAATTTTGATATAAAAAAGGTGATTGTATGAGAAACGTAATTTTATTTTTGATGATACAGTTATTATTAAAGTTAGAGCGACCATTTTATAAATTTGGTAAGTTATATGAAAAAACAAAGCATATAAAAAATCCCATTCTTGAAAAGGTAATATATAAAATCTTTGAATGGAATTTAAAAATAATGAGTGTTTTTAATTTAAAGATTAAAGAATTAAAACATAGTATTAATTTCTAAGATAATATAGGTTATTTTTTGAGGTCGGCAAAGAATAAAATTTTCTTGACTTTTTGAGTACCATAAATTATTATTTAATTGTTGGTACTCAAAAAGTGAGGTGATTATATGAGTACTAAAACAGGACGACCAAAAGCAGAAAATCCTAAGTCTGTTGATTTGAAGGTTCGTATTGACGAAGATATGCACCTGAAATTAATAAGATATGCAGAAGTTAATAGAATAACTAAAGCAGAGGCAGTAAGACGAGGAATAAATATACTTTTGGAAAAAACTGAATAAAAAAAGACAGCCCACTCACCCGACCAAGAGTTTAGGAACTGTCTATTATCAACCCACAAGGACTGATAAATCTATTATATCATTCTTTGTGAGTACAGAAAAGGAGAATATATAATGGAAAATCTTATACAAATAGTAAATAATCAAGCTGTAGTATCCAGTAGAAAAGTTGCTGATAGCTTTAGAAAAGAACATTCAAAAGTACTTCGTTCAATAAAAAATATTATAGAATTGACTCAAGCCAAAAATGGCTTTAGTGAGTTAACTCGAAATGATGAAATAAAAAAATGGTTTTATGAAACAACATATATTGATAATAGTGGAAAATCAAATATTGAATATCTTATGAATAAAAATGGATTTTCTCTTATTGTTATGGGTTTTACTGGCAAAAAAGCAATACAATGGAAAATTGAATATATAACAGCTTTTGAACAAATGGAACAATATTTAAAACAATTACAAGTATCAAGTGTTGATAAAAAAATTCTTGATTGTAAATATGATGAAGTTCAAATGGAAAAATCAAAATTGTGGTTGGAATTAGCTGATAAAGTAGACATAAAAGAATATAAACAAATGGCAAAAAGTTATGCTTTTAATACTTTAGCAGGAAGTAATGTGTTACCATTGCCTGAAGTAAAAGAGTTGACTTATTCGGCAACAGAAGTAGGCGAAATCTTTGGAGTTTCTAAAAATAAAATCGGTAGTTTAGCAAATAAACATAATTTGAAAACAGATGAGTACGGAAAGTATTTTTATGATAAATCAAGATATTCTAATAAAGAAGTACAGACATTTAGGTATAATAGAAAGGCTATCGAAGTATTTAGAAGTTTATTAGGTGGTGCTAAAGAATGAAAAGTTTTGATGAACTTGAATTTAAATATAAAGATGCTATAGAACAATATGATTTAAATAGTGCATGGGCTAATGATATAAGAGAAACAATTTTAAGTTTAAAAGATCCTAAAGAAATTGTTTTAAGTTGTTTACTTGATGGATTAGAAGATTGTTTTGAGAAGAAAATAAAAGCTGAAAGTTATTTGTTGAAAAATGGTTTTAATGAAAAAGAAATATTATCATTGTGTTATCAATATAGCGAATACTGTAATAAATGATTTTAAGAAAATGAAAAAGGATAGCTCGAAATGGACTATCCTTGTCATATTTGGAGGATTTAATGAGAAAAGATAAAGAAAACTTAGAAATAGCAAAAAAATATTTAGATAGTGTTCGAGAAGCAAAGCTTAATGCTATAGCAATAGCATATAGAGTAAAAGAATTAAAAACAACATCAAAGAAATTGATTGCAGTATATCAAATGGAATCTGTTGGCGGAAATAATAAAAAAATGGACATATCAGACTATATAGTAAGAATTGATGAAGAAGTAAGTAAACAACTAAAAGCTATGCAGATATATGCTAAAAAAGAACAAGCGGTAAAAGAATGTATAGATAATTTAGAGATTGAGGATAAGGTGAAAAGAGTTCTATCTATGAGATATTTATCTTTTCTCAAATGGGCTGATATTGCTAGCACATGTAATTATTCATTAAATCATGTATATAGATTACATGTAATAGGATTAAATTCAGTTTTAACAAAAATAAAATAAAAATGTTACTAAATGTTATTGTATGTTAGTAATAAAAAGTGTTATTATTATAATTACAAAAAAATATAGAGCATGGGAAACATAAAAGAGGCAGTCAATAATGGCTGTCTTTTTTTATACATAAATTAAAATGAGGTAACAATTATGACTACAGTAAAATGTAATAAACATAAATGCTACTATAACATAGAGGGAATATGTTCCCATCGTAAAATAAATCTTAGATATTTTAAGTGTTTAAACTATACAAGAGATGATAAACGAACATTCAAGGTACAAGATTTAATAGATGTAAAACCAACATGTCATAGAGAGCATAGAAGGTATAAAAGTAATTCAGGTAAAGTATATAAATAATAGAGGTATAATCAATGATTATATCTCTTTTTTTATGGCGGTGAGTAAATGCTACAGAAAAAGAAAAGAGTAAAACTATATGGTCAGAAATTAAAAAAGTTAAACCATGATATATTTGAACGTGATAATTATACATGTATTATTTGTGGTGCATATGTAAGTGATGAACATAAATTTCATCATGAGCCATGTGGAATTGAGAAAAGTGATGAATTATCTGGCGGTGTAGTATTATGCAATCGATGTCATTATGAGCGTCACAATACAGATAAACTTAAAGAGATTAAAACAAAATGTGAAGATTATTTAAGGAGCTTATATGGAGAATAAGACTAAAGAGTTTATAATATCTAGCAATCCTAGTCCAGCAGAGATTGTGGAACAGCTTGCATATGTAACAAATACAATAGCTTTTCTTACGGAACAGATATCAAAATTGAAGAATATCGTGGCGGATGCCGAAGATTATTATAAACAACTATGTGATGAAAAGTATTTGATGTATAGTGATGAGTATCCTAGAACTAATCAAGTTAAGCTTAAAGCTTTAGTTAACACAGATGATGATGTAGTGAAAGCAAAAGCAGTACTACAAGAAGCTAAAGCAAAGCTTGTTATAGCAGAGGGTAACTATAAGAGCTGGGATAACAGATACATAACGCTTAGAAAGATTGGAACACTCAAGACAGTTGAAATGCAAACGATAGAGCGTTAATAAAAAGGTACTTCTGGGAAATTTTTCGAGTGCGGGTCGCTTGCGAGCCCGAAAATGAACTAGCTGCAAAAAATTTTTTATGGATTTCCTTCTTTTTAGTGTTATTGAATATTGTTATCATTACGTCTAAATATTTATAAATAAAGCAGTTAGACAGTTTTTTTATGAGTAATAATATTACCATATTTTGGGAAATTTACTACTTAAGAAAATTTCCCAAGTTATATACATAAAGTTATTTAAAATTTTTTAGATGGGAGGTGTTTTTTTGGAAAAGGAACTTCGTGGTGATGTAAATTATTTATCAAAATTACTAGGTGTATCTGTTAGACGAGTAAATCAGATGGTAAAACCTGAAGGAAAAATAACTAAAGAACCGGAAGGAGATTTTATTTTACAAAAGGCAATCTCCCAGTATTATATGGCCAAGTATAAACATGATGATGTTGATTATAACCATGAAAAGGCTTTACATGAACGAGCTAAGAGAAAATTAACTGAAATGGAAGTCCGAAAAAGGTCAAACGAACTCCATGAAGCTGCTGATGTTGAAGCAGTTTTAACAGATATGTTAGTAAATCTACGAACAAAGTTATTAGCTATTCCTGCTAAAATGGCTACGCAATTAGCAGAAAGAAGCAAGGAAGAAATTGAAGAACTTTTAACAAAAGAAATAGAGTTTTTATTGTTAGAAGTTAAAGATTATAAGCCAACCATGTTTGAAATGAGTGGCGAAGGTGAAGAGTAATAAAACTGTAGATTTACTATATAAGATTTTTAATAAATCCTTAAATCTTGTACCTAAAATGAGTGTATCAGAGTGGGCAGATAGATTTAGAATGTTGCCATCTTCTTCAGCAGAACCAGGACGATGGCGAACTTCTAGAGCACCTTATCAAAAGGAAATAATGGATGCTTTTACGGAGAAAGGTGTACGAAAAGTTGTTGTTAAATCAGCTTCTCAGATTGGTAAATCTGACATAATGAATAATATTATTGGAAGATTTGCCCACCTCGATCCATGTCCAATAATGATGATACAGCCTACAATTATTGATGGTGAAGATTACTCTAAATCACGTATTGCACCTATGATAAGTGCTACTCCAGTTTTAAAGAATATATTTAAAGATGCTAAAGTTAGAGATAGTGGAAATACTATAATGACCAAGTATTTTCCAGGTGGTAGGTTAGTAATAACAGGGGCAAATAGTCCTTCTAGCTTAGCATCTAAACCAATAAGCAAACTATTTTGCGATGAGGTTGACAGATTTCCAGAAAGTGCAGGTACAGAAGGTGATCCAGTAGACCTTGCTTCTAAGCGTACTACTACTTATTGGAATAGAATTATTGGTTTATTTAGCACTCCTACAATAAAGGGATTATCCAGGATTGATGATGAGTACATGACTGGAACACAGGCAGAATGGCAACATCAATGCCCTAATTGTAAAGAATGGCACCTTATAACACATCGAAATATGAAGGTGGATTATGAGGAATCTGAAAATAAGAAAAAGCAAAAGCATATTATCGTAAAATCCGTAGTTTGGGTATGTCCAGATTGCGGATTTTCTTTTTCAGAACAAAATATGAAGCAGGCTAAGCAAAAATATGTTCTTCAAAATCCACAAGCACTAAAAAGTGAGGTTAGAAGTTTTTTTGTAAATGGTTTTGCTTCTCCGTGGATTAGCTGGAATGAAATAATGGAAGAATGGTTAAAAGCTAAAGGCGATTCAGAAAGAGAAAAGGTTGTATATAACACACGTTTTGGAGAAAGTTATGAGCAAGTAGGAGCATTTGAAAATGGTGATATGTTCTTAAAACGGCGTGAAAAATACGAAGCTGAACTTCCTGATGGTGTTTTAGCATTAACTGCTGCTGTAGATACACAAGACAATCGACTTGAATATGAAATTACAGGTTGGGGAATAGGTGAAGAACAATGGAGTATAAAAAAAGGCATTATTTTGGGAGTTCCAGATACTTCAAGAGTATGGGAATTATTAGACCAAGTATTAGATAGAACATATTATTTTAAAAATGGTAAAGCATTGACTATTCTTAGGACGTTTATAGATAGTGGTGGTCATTATACCAATGAGGTTTATAAATACTGTTATAAAAGCCGAAAAAAGCAAAGAATTGCTATAAAAGGTTCATCAATTCCAGGTGTGCCATTAGTTTATAGAATATCTAAAATTGAAAAATATGGTATTCCATTGGTGCAGTTAGGTGTAGATAGTGGAAAACAGTATATTATGGATCGTTTAACTATAGAAGAAAAAGGGAAAAAATATATACATTTTCCTTTAAATGAAATAGATGATGGAAATATTGATAGTTTTTTCCTTGATAGAGGTTATGATGAAGTTTATTTTAAGGGCTTGATAAGTGAACATTTAGTACAAAAAACTAGAAATGGAGCAACTGTTTTTGTCTGGGAGAAAATATCTAAGGACGCAAGGAATGAACCGCTAGATTTAAAAGTATATAACCTAGCATGCATGCAGTCCCTAAATTTAAATTTTGAAGCATTATATGAGGCTTTTAATTCTAATTCTTTAACTAAAATGGTAGGAAAACCAAATAAAAAAGAAAAGAAAAAAGTTAATTATGGAGCAGTAAATAGCGGAGGTGTTATGGATTTTGTCGAGTAAGATTTTAAATGAAAGATTGAAATTATATTTAGAAGCGGAAAAACAAATAACTAAGTTTGGTCAATCTTATACGATTGGTAAGAGAACTCTTACCAGAGCAAATTTAAGTGAAATAAGAGCAGAAATTAATAAATTAATTGGCTTAGGAGCAACAATTGATGATGAAAAGCCAATTAAAGGCACTAGAAGTAAGCAAATTATATTTATGGATTAGGTGAGTATACTTGAGAAAAAATAAACGTAATAAATCAGCTCCTAAAGGAATAAGGGATAGAAAATTTATTAATACTGGATACAGTTCTGGCGGTGCTAGTTTAACTAAACAAGCATTGAGAGGATATAATCCTATACAATCTAGTCCGCAAAGTGATATAGACAGTAATTTAAATATTTTACGTAACCGAAGTTATGACATGGCCATAAATACGCCAATTGGTAGAGGTGCCATAGAAACATCTAGAAGTTATGTAATTGGGGCAGGACTTATACCTTCTCCAAATATCGATTTTAGAACACTAGGATTGAATCCAGATGAAGCAAAAGAATGGAAAAGAAAGACCATTCAGGAATTTAAACTTTGGGCAGATGATGTTAGTTGTGATATTTATAAAAAAAATAACTTTTGGGACCAACAAAATATAGCTTTTATTGGTTGCTTGGTAAATGGCGATGCTTGGGCAATTCCTAAATATGGGAAAAATACAGCAAATAATCCATATTGTTTAAAAATCCAGCAGATTGAAGCAAATCGAGTTTGTAATCCTGGAAGCATCGATATTTATGGAATTGTAAATCCTACAATGGTAACTCAAATTAACGAAAAAAATGGAAATAGGATTATAAATGGCATTGAAGTAGACAAAAAAGGTGAGGTTGTAGCTTATTGGATAGCTAATAAAACTCCTTATGACCCTACAAATATTGGTGCTTTAGTAGAGTGGAAAAGGGTAGAAGCTTTTGGAAAACGTACAGGAAGAGCAATGGTTTTACAAATTTCTAAAGAAGATAGACCAGAGCAATATCGAGGCGTACCTTTTTTAGCTCCAGTAATTGAAGAATTAAAACAAATTAGTAGATATACCAATGCAGAACTTACAACGGCCATAATAAAAGCTTTTTTTAGTATATTTTTAACATCTAATACACCACCTGGAAACACATTGAATGATATGCTCGATAGCACATATGACTATGATCCTTATGCAAATCTTGATCCAACCAAATTAAAATTAGGACCAGGGACAATTAATACATTACCTCCAGGGGTAAGTGTAGTAACAGCCGATCCAAGCAAATCCCTTTCAACTTTTGAGCCGTTTGTGCAGTCGCTAATTGTTCAAATTGGTGCAGGTCTTAATATTCCATCCGAGGTTTTAATGAGTAAGTTTAATTCTTCTTACTCCGCCGCTAGAGGAGCATTAAACCAAGCAGTAGCAGTATTTAAAGAACGTAGGACTTGGTTTGCCAGAGAATTTTGCCAACCAATCTATGAAATGTGGCTGGCTGAAGCTATAGCTATTGGAAGAATAAAAGCCCCTAAATTTGGGATTGATCCAATTATTACCAAAGCATGGAGTAATTGCGATTGGTTTGGCCCTACAAGTGGACTTTTAGATCCAGTTAAAGAAGTTCAAGCTGCAAAATTACAAGTTGATTATGGATTTAGTACCCATGAAAAGGTAAGCACAGAGCTTACCGGAACAAATTACGATGATAACATCGATATTTTAGCTTTAGAAAATAAGAAAAAACAAAAATTAGGATTAGAAGGAGGTGAGTAAATGAAATTTTGGGAAATTAAAAATGAATTAAATAGTGAAAAAGCAGAACTCTTGATTTATAAAGAAATCGCAAATGAAGACTGGTGGGATGAAGGTCTTGCAACACCAAAGAAATTTAATGATGAATTGAAAGCTTTAGGTGGAAAGGACTTAGTTGTAAGAATTAATAGCTGTGGTGGTGATGTATTTGCAGCTCAATCTATTTATAACCAATTAAAAAGGTATGCAGGACGTGTGACTATTACAATTGATGGAATAGCAGCAAGTGCAGCTACAATTATTGCTTGTGCAGGGGAAAATGTAATAATGCCAAGTAATACCATCTACATGATACACAATCCTATGAACTTATTGATTGGTTTTTATAATCAAAATGAGCTTGAAGAAGTGGCCAAAGCTTTAAAAGCAGTGAAACAAACTATCGTAAATGTCTATAAAATGAAGTGTAAAGACAAAATAACAGATGAAAAATTGTCTGAAATGATGGATGAAGAAACATTTTTAACTGCTCAGGAAGCTAAAGATTATGGTTTTGTCGATGAAATTGATGATGAAAACAGTGTTACAGGAGTATTAAATAAAGGAAATTTAGTTATAAATTCCATAGCTTTTAATGCTAAAACATTTAATAATCCAGATAAAATTTTAGAAATTATGCATAAGGAGAATAATATGGGAAATAAAAGCGGAATTATGAATAAATTACAAGATATGGTAAATAATTTTAGCAATAAAAATAATGATGAGGTTATTGCTAAAGCAAAACAAGAAGAAAGAGAGCGTATTACAGCATTAAATAAACTTAGAGTGCCAAATAACGAAACTATTAATAATTTAGTTGATGAAGCTATTGCTGATGAAACAGCTACAGCAGATAAAGTAAAACCATATCTTGATAAAATCGCTGAAAACATTGGAGCAAAAGATTATGTACAAAATATGATTTCTGATGTAAATAACAGTGGTGTGAATAATGTTTTAGGTAATGAAGATAACAACATTAGCGAAGAAGATAAAACACTTAGTATGTTATCTCAGGCTTCTAAAAATTATTTAAAAAATAAATTTGGAGGTAAATAAATATGGCAATGGTAGAAAGTGTAGCAGGCGTTGTTTATGATGAATTAATTGGTTCTAGTAAAGTACCATTAATTACTAAAAACGTTGAATTTGCCCAAGCAAGTGGTGAAAAAACATTAAAACGAGGAACACTTTTAGCAATAAATGAAAGTGGCGAATATGTAGAAGAAGATAGTACATCTGGAACAGAATCTATTAAAGTTGCAGTAGCTGTTTTACAAAGTGATTTAGCTTTGAGTACTAGTAGTAAAGTAGTTGGAACTATTTATACTAGTGGAATGTTTAACAAAGAAGCAATTATCTTAGCTCAAGGAAGCGACAATATTGATAATCATGAAGAAGAACTTAGAAATAAAGGAATTTATTTAACTTCAATTCATGGTAAAAAAGAGTAAAAAGGAGCATTGATTATGGATTTTACAAATACAAGAACACTTTTAGGCGTAGTAGAACAAAATTATCCACCAAGTACAACATTAGTAGATACATTTTTCCCAAATGAAAATGTATTTATGACAAATGTTGTTGATATTGAATATAGAAAAGGTGTAAGAACTTTAGCACCATATATTATACCTGGAACTAGTGGTGTTAATGTAGCACGTAATGGTTCTACAATTAAGACATATACACCACCAATGACTGCACCTAAAAGAGTTATTACTCCAGAGCATTTAAATATGCGTGGATTCGGTGAGACTGTATATAGTCCTAAATCTCCAGCACAAAGAGCAGCAGAATTAATGGCTAGAGATTTGATGGAACTTACGGAAATGAATATGCGTAGTCAAGAATATATGGCAGCTCAATTATTAACTACAGGTCAATGTATCTGTGAAGGCTATGCAGACGATGGTAAAAATAAGATTGCAGATACATTTATTTTAGATGGATTTACTAATAAAGTTACAAAATCTAGCGGGGATACATGGGACAATGTTGATTCTAAAATTTATGAACACATTGAAGAAATGTCTGGAACTATTGCAGATAAAACTGGTACAGTACCAACAGTAGCATTTATGTCTAGAAATGTAAGTAAATATTTACTTAGTAATACACAGATAAAAGAATTTTTAAACGTATCTAATGCTGCTAATTTAAAATTAATGAGTTTAACTCCTAGAGTTATGGGACCAAATATCACTCGTTTTGGCTACATTGACTCTCTAGATTTAGAGATTTATATCTATAACGGAAGTTATATGAGTAATGATGGTAAGCTTACTAAATTTATTCCTGATGATTTCTTTATTATGGGTAATCCAGGAAAAGGAAAACGACTTTATGGAGCAATTACTCAACTTGAAGATGATAACCAATGGCATAGCTATGCTAGTAAATATGTTCCAAAAGTTTATACAAATGTTAATAGCGACGTTAAAGAATTGCGTGTGGCATCCAGATGTATTATGATTCCAGAAAATGTAGATGATATCGGAGTAATAAAGGTTAAAAGTTGAGGTAATATTATGGCAGTTTTATATGTAAAGAAATATAACTTAGATTATAAAGGTAAACGCTATAAAGCGGGAGATTTTGTACAGATGGAAGATGTAGAGGCTAATAAATTAGCCTCGTCTGCTCCAGATGAATTTGAAATCATAAATAAGGAAGATATTATGGATATAAATCCAGAAATAGTAGATGAAAATGAATTAAAAGAGCTCGCTAAAGAAGCATCTGAGGTGAATAGTGAAGAAATTATTGAAGATGATAGTACAGAATTACCTAGTGTAGATCCTACATCGGCAATTATAAAAGGCAAAAAATGAATGAATTTAAGGAAAATCTAAAAAATGATTTAGATATATTTATTAATTATGATGAATTTGCTGAAGAATATGAGCTACAAGGAAAAAAGATTTTTGCTGTATTAGATGATGATACTATGCAAAAAGCTTCTTTTGATAAAAGTAGTGATATATATGATGGTGTGTATAATGCTGTTTATACAAAAAAATATACGTTATATGTAAAAACAAAGGATTTAAAAGAAAAAATTGTAGAAGGAATGGATATTGAATTAGATTCAGACACATATAATGTAAAAAATGTAGAGCAGGATATGGGTATAACCATATTATCTCTAGAAAGGTTTGACACATGTTAATAGTTGTTAATGAAATAGAAAATGAAATAGATACAGCTAGACGAAAATTAGCTGGTATGCCAAGAGAAACTAATTTAGCTATTATAAGAGCTTCTAATAGGGCAATACAACAAGCTAAAACCGCTGGTAGTAAAAAGGTTAGAGGCACATATAATATACAGAAATCTAATTTGGATTCTAGAATAAATATAATAAAAAGTAACGGAAGTTCTGCTATGGCAAGATTTATTGCTAAAGGAAGACCATTAAAAGATATAAATTTTAAAAATACTTACAGAAAAAAAGGTATTTTTGTTCAAGTAAAAAAAGGACAAGGTGGAGTAATTAATGGTGCTTTTTATGCAGTTGTAAATAGTGGAGTAGGTATTTTTACTAGAAAAACCAGAAAAAGATTTCCAATAGAAATGAAATATGGTCCTTCTGTAGCACAGATGTTTGGAAATCCAGATGTTATAGAAGAAGTAACAGACGTTGGCTCTAAGGCATTTGAAATTAGACTACATCATGAAGTGGAAAGGATATTAGAACGATGACACCTTTAGTATGTGCAATGGAAATGGTTGAATATTTAAAAAATGTATTTAAAGAGCATATACAAGAAGAAGGTGCTAAATCTAAAGATATTCTAATAAAAGATGGATTTTTACCTAGGGTAACAACAGAAGATGAAAAAAGAAGAATGACACCAGCAATAATTGTTACACCTGTTTTAATAACAACACCAAAACCTACACTTGATGAAGACTCAACTGTTAAATTAGAAATAAATGTGCTTACGTATTCTAAGGATAAAATGGAAGGGCATAGGGAATTATTTCACATATTGGAGAAAATTCGTATGGCCATATTTAAAAAACCAATATTGGCCAAAAAATTTAGTTTGTCTTCTGAGCATGATGTAAAAGCGACAATTCCATATGACCAACCTTATCCGCAATGGTGGGCACTCATAGAAGTGTATTACACAATTGGCAGGGTAATAGAAGAAGGTTTATTTAAAGAGAAGGGAGATTTTGAATGGAAGTACAATCCCAAATTGAATATATAGAAAAAAAGACTACTGAAGCTAAAAAAGTTCAAAGTAGTCTTTTTTATTTAGGTCCAACAATAAAAAGGTATGGATTATATAGAAATACAATATTTACGGAGTTTCCTAAAGATATAGTAACAGATAAATTGATAAGTAAAGTTCCACTTATTAAATTATTGTTTATCAAAACAGACAAATTGTCTAAGTCAAGAAAACTTTTAATAACAAAAGGAACCAGTATAAATAAAGCATTTAATCAAGTTAAGGAGGCAATTGTTAATGGCATTTAAACATGGAGCGTATTATAGCGAACAAGCTACAAGTATTATTTCACCTGTTGCTACAGAGGCTGGTATGCCAGTAGTTTTTGGTACAGCACCTGTACATTTAGCAAGCGAAATAAATGTAAATAAACCTATTTTATGCAATAGTTATGAAGAAGCTGTTACAGCACTGGGATATAGTGAGGACTGGAAAAAATATACATTATGTGAGGTTATGTATAGTCAGTTTTCTCTTTTTGGGTATAGTCCAATTGTTTTTGTTAATGTATTGGATCCAGCAAAACACAAGGAAAGTAAAAATGATGAAACTGTAATCGTTACAGAAGGAAAAGCTAGTATAAATGAACCTGTAATACTTTCTACTTTAAAAGTAAAAAAAGCAAGTGCAGGGGAAGAACTTGTTTTAGATACAGACTATACAGCAACTTATGATGATAGTGAAGTATTACAAATTGAATTAATAAGTGAAGAAGCTAAAGAATTAGAAAGCATTTATTGTGATTACGATAAAATTGATGCTTCTTTAGTAAAAAAAGAAGATATTATTGGCGGTGTTGATGTTTCTACAGGAGCATTAAAAGGATTAGAGCTTATTGAAGAAATCTTTCCTAGAACATTAAAGGTACCAGGAATAATTATTGCTCCTGGTTGGAGTACAGATAGTGAAGTTGCAGCTGTAATGGCAGCTAAAACAGCAAAAATAAATGAAATTTTTAATTGCATTTGTATCGTTGATATACCTACAGATACAGTAACTAAGTACACAGATGTACCAAGTTATAAAAATCAAAATAATTTAACTGATACAAATATGTTTGTTGGTTGGCCAAAGATTAAATTAGGAGAGAAACAATATTTTCCATCTACACAAGCTATTGGTGTAATAAACCAAACAGATGCACAGTTAGGAAATGGAGTACCATATTATTCACCATCTAATCAAAATTTACAGGCGGATTCTTGCTGTTTAGAAGATGGAACAGAAGTGTTCCTAACATTAAATCAAGCAAATTATCTTAATGAAAATGGTATTTTTACAGCATTAAATTTTATTGGTGGATGGAAATTATGGGGTAATTATACAGCAGCAGCACCAGATAACACAGATGTTAAAGATTGTTGGATTAATCAAAGACGAATGTTTCAATATATTGGAAATACTGTGGTCCGTACTATGTGGCAAAAAGTAGATAATCCTACAAATACAGCACTTATTAAGACTGTATTAGATAGTATTAATATCTGGCTCAATGGTCTTACTGGAACAGCTTTACTGGGAGCTAGGGTAGAATTTTTAGAAAACGAAAATCCTGTAACTGATTTATTGGCTGGAAAAGTTAAATTTCATATTTATATGGCTGCACCAGTGCCAAATCAAGAAATGGATTTTGTTTTAGAATACGATACAAGCTATTTATCAACATTATTTTCTTAATGAGGTGATTAAATGATACAAAAGCAATATGATAAAATGGCTGCTTTTATACTTCGTAAAGATGGAGAAATTGAAGTCGGTGTAGCTGATATAACACTTCCAAAAATTTCTTATATGACAGATACCGTTAGTGGTGCAGGAATTGCCGGAGAGATTGAAACTCCTACAATGGGACAATTAAGTAGTATGGAATTTGGAATAAATTGGCGTACTATAAATAAATCGTTAATTAAATTAGCAGCACCTAATTTTCATTCTTTAGAATTTCGTGGTGCTCAACAAATTTTAGACTCAGAACATGAGGAATTAACAATTGAAAGTGTTCGTGTTGTAGTACGAGGTTTACCAAAAGAAACAGATTTAGGCAAAGGTCAAACATCATCTAAAACAGACTCATCGACTACGCTTGAATGTACGTATTTAAAAGTAGAAATTGATAAGGATACAGTAGTTGAAATTGATAAATTAAATGGTATTTGTCTTATTTCTGGAACTGATTATTGGAGTGCTATTAGAGAAGCTTTAGGATTATAAGGAGAATTTTTATGTTAACTATAAAATTAAAAAACCCAATTAAAAATAAAAAAGGTGAAGAAGTAAAGGAAATTGTAATTGATTGCTCTAAAATTACAGGACGTATGATGGTTGATGCGGAAACTATGTTATTAACAAAAGGAATTCAAACGCAAGATTGCATAATGAACTTGCAGTATCAATTGATTTTGGCTTCTAAAATTTCTGGAATTGCAACAAGTGTACTATATGAAACATTAAATGCTAATCAACTTTATCAAATCGCAAGTGAAATTAAATTTTTTATGATGTTAGGGGAACAGGAGGCACAAGAGAAAAAAGAGAATATCGAGAGCATAATCGAATCAACGAAATAATGCAATGTTGTATTCTACTGGCGTTAAATACAAAAACGTCAGTAGAATTTTTTTTAAATGAACCAGTTATTAGATTAATAAAATGGATTGAACAAACAAATGAAGTATTAAAGAAAATACGAAAGGAGGCACAAAAGTGAAAAACTTTGCTATACAGTTTGCTATTGGTGCTCAGCTTAGTGGAGCGTTTGCAAAAACATTTGGTACAGCTAATGGTAAATTAACAGCTTTAGGGAAAACTATGTCTTCTTTAGAAAGAGAGCAATCTCAACTTAATACTGCATATAACAATAGTAAGAAATTTTTACAATCCTACCAAAATGAAGTAAATAAATTAAATATAAAGCAACAAGCTTTAATAAATCAGCAGCGAATGGTAGAAGCTGCATTTGATAGTGGTCATATTAGTCAAAAAAAATATGAACAATTAACAGGAAGATTAAGTTCAAAAATAAATCAGGTAACTGAGGCACAAAGAAAATTAACGACTGAATATAATAGAGCTAATGGTGTAGTAAATAGTTTTACAGCAAATCAAAGAAGATTATCCCAACAGTTAGATAATACTAGAAATAGCCAAGAAAGATTACAAAGTGCTGTTGAATTACAAAATAAACTAGCTCAAGCAAAGGAGACAGCTTTTGGTGTAGCTAGTGCTGTGGGTAGTATTGCTTTAGCAATGGCTGTACCAATTAAACAAGCAATGACATTTGAATCGAAAATGGCAGATGTTAAAAAGGTTGTAAACTTTGATACACCTGAACAATTTGCTAATATGCGAGACGATATTATAGCTCTTTCTACAGAACTTCCAATGACAGCAGAAGGGTTAGCTGATATTGTAGCAGCTGGTGGTCAATCTGGTATAGCTAGAGAGGATCTATTAGCATTTGCTGAAGATGCAGCTAAAATGGGAACAGCATTCGATATAACTTCAGATGAAGCTGGAGAAATGATGGCTAAGTGGCGTACAGCATTTCAGATGGGACAAGATGAAGTTGTTGAACTTGCCGATAAAATAAACTATTTGGGTAATAACACAGCTGCTTCAGCTCCTAAAATTAGTGATGTAGTTAGAAGAATAGGTCCACTTGGTTCTATTGGAGGTATTGCAAGCGGAGAAATAGCAGCTCTTGGTGCTTCTATGGTAGGAGCTGGTACAGAGTCAGATGTTGCGGCTACTGGTATTAAAAACTTAATGCTAGGCATGGTTGTAGGTAATCAGGCTACAAAGACACAAGCAGAAATGTTTGATAAATTGGGATTTAGTACCACTGAACTTGCAAAACGTATGCAGGTCGATGCTAAAGGAGCAATATTAGATGTTTTAGGAGCAATACAAAAATTACCTAAAGATGAACAGGCAACTACACTTATGGGAATATTTGGTAAAGAGAGTGCGGAAGCAATAGGGCCACTACTTTCTAACTTAGATAATTTAAAGAGAAATTTTGATTTAGTAGCAGATTCTAGTAATTATGCTGGTAGTATGCAAGCAGAATTTGAAGCTAGATGTGATACAACGGAAAATAGTCTGCAATTACTTAAAAATCAGGTAAATGCTGTTGCAATAACTGTGGGAAATCAACTTTTACCATATGTAAAAAGTGCAATCGATACATTTAGACAAGGTGCTAGTACAATAATGGCTTTTGCACAGGCTAATCCTAAATTGACATCAAGTTTAGTTGTGGGAGTAGGTGCATTTGTTGCTATCGCTTCCGTAATTACAATAGCATCATATGCATTATTAGCATTTATATATCCATTTACGCAACTTAGAAGCATGATGTTAGCTTTTAATGTAGCGACAAAACTTGCAGCTGCTGGACAATGGGCGTTAAATATTGCTATGTCAGCTAATCCAATTGGATTAGTTATAGCAGGAATAGCAGCTTTAATTGGAATAGGATATTTATTATATAAAAATTGGGATAGTATAAAAGTTATAGGATTACAGGCATGGACATCTTTATCTAATGGAGTTTACAGTGCAGCTATTTCAATAAAAAACTTCTTTGTAGGAATAATAAATTCAGGTTTAAGTTTTATATCAGTATTAGGAAATACTATTGGTAATGGAATTAATAGTGCCAAAATATATGTTATAAGTGGATTGTCTGCAATTTTGGGATTTATATCATCTTTACCAAATAAAATAGCTTATAACATAGGATATATTATAGGTGTTATTATGCAATTACCAACATCAATTCCAATTATGGCAAGCTATTTTATGGCTAATTTAACTACTTGGGGAAGTAATGCTTATACTACAGCTACAATGTGGATTATAAATACAGTGAATGGTGTATATCAAAATTTACTTTTATTACCAGAATATTGTTTGAGTGTTGGTGCGTATGTGGTTACATCACTTATTGCATGGCTATCTAACGCATATAGCACAGCTACAACATGGACTAATAACATAGTAAATACGGTATATCAAATACTAATGAATTTGCCTAGCTATTGCATGCAAGCAGGTATGCAATTTGTAGCTAATGTAGAATCATGGGCAAGTGCAGCTTATAATGCAGTAGCAAGTTGGATAAATCAAATACCAAATCTAGTATCTACAGCATTATCTAATGCAGCTAGTTCTGCTAGTAACTGGTGGCAAGGTGTAAAAGCAAGTTTTACTATTGGGATGGAAGAAGGCTCAGCTAAGCCAGAAATGGCTCTTGCTAGTGGTGGTATTTTCCGTAAAGGTGCTTTTATTACTAGTTTTGCAGAAAAATCAGATGAAGCTGCAATTCCAATTGATGGTTCAAATCGTGCTATTGCTTTATGGCAAAAAACAGGTGAGTTATTAGGAATAAACAATTCAAAAAATAGTTATATAAAAGGGAAATATAACAAGCCAATAGTTCAATCGGTTAGTAAAACAGATAAAACAATTATGATGCAAAAAAATGAAGATGAAACAAGCGGAATAAAAAGTTATATGTTATCTGGATTACAAAAAATAGCTTCTTTAGCTAATATTACACAAGTTAATAATACTAATAAACGTGATGATAAAAATAAAGTAACTCCAATATTTATACCAGTTGATAACTATAGTGAAAATACTAATTCAATTTTGTTAAATCCATTTGATATTATAGGGAAATTCCTAAATGAACAATCTGCTAGTAATATAACTAATAATAGTAATATTGGAGATAATAGGGTAAATATAACATATAGTCCTAATATAAATATAAAATCTGATAGTAAAAATGAAAACTTGGTCAACAATGTAAAGCAAGCATTAACTACAGATAAAGAAAATTTAATACAATTAATTCAAAAAGTATTAAAAGATATGGATAATGACAAAAATAGATTAGCGTTTAACTGAGGCGGTGAAATCTTGAAAACATATAAAACAAAATCTGGTGATATGTGGGATAGCATTGCAAAAGAACAAATGGGCAATGAAAAATATATGAGTTTATTAGTAACTGCCAATGAAAATTATTCTGGAACAATAATCTTTAGTGCAGGTGTTATTTTAAATATTCCAGATATAAAAGAAGAAATACCACAATATGTTCCACCTTGGAGGCAATGATGTCTGAAAATATTAATATGCTTTTTAATACAATAACAGCTAGAAGAGCTTGGATAAAATGTCTTTATAACAATAAAGATATATCTAGTTCCTTAGAGCCATATTTAAAAAGTTTTACTTATAACGATGTAATATCTGGTCAAGTAGATGATATTTCTTTAACGTTAGAAGATATTGAAAATTTATGGTCAAATGATTGGCTCCCAGAAAAGGGAGCTATACTTACAATATCAATTATGACACAAGCATGGTGGAAAGATAATCTATCTATAGAAGAATTACCTTTAGGGACATTTGAAATTGATGAGGTAGAATACAGTGGACCACCAACAGAAGTAAAGATTAAAGGTGTATCTGTTCCTGATAATACTGAACTTAGAGGAACGGAAAAGTCTAGGGCATGGGAAAAGGTAAATCTATCTACTATTGCCAAAGATATTGCATCTAATGCTAGTATGGAGCTTTATTATGATACTCAGGAAATTTATTTAGAGCGAGCAGAGCAATCACAAGAGTCTGATTTAGAATTTCTACTTAAATTATGTAATGATAATGGCTTAGCACTAAAAATAAGTAATAATCAAATTGTTATTTTTGATGAAGCAGACTATGAAGCTAAAGAAGCTGTAGATGAATTAGAACTCAAAAATGACTTGATAAGGTCATATTCAATTAAGACTAAAACACGTGAAGTCTATAAACAATGTCACGTTAAATATAAAAATACAAAAGAAAATACGCTAATTGAATATACATTTTTGCCTGAAGCAAATAAAGATAAAAATGGTAAAACTTTGGAAATAAATGAGGAAGTTAAAACGACAGCTGAAGCAGAACGTTTGGCCAAGAAAAAATTAAGAGAGAAAAACAAAGAGGAACAAACTGTAAGTATGACAGTGTATGGTTCCTTTTTTTGTTGTGCTGGTAACTGTTTTACGCTTAAAAACTTTGGAAAGTTTGACGGAAAGTATATTTTAACAAAGGCTACACATAATGTTGGTAGCGGGTATACTTGTAATTTGGAATTAAGAAAGGTACTAGAAGGATATTGATATGAAAGCCAATATGGAAAAGTTAATTCGTGTAGGTATAGTATCTTCTGTAAATACAGAAAATGGAACGGTTCGAGTTATATTCCAGGATGAAGATAACAAGGTATCGGGAGAACTTGCTGTACAACAAAGTTTATGTGGCCAAGATGGAAAAACATATAAAATGCCGATACCAGGAGAACAAGTTGTTTGTACATTCTTAGCAAGCGGAAGCTCTAATGGCTTTGTTAGCGGTTCAATCCCATCAAAAGATGTACCACCAGCATTTGATGATATAAACATAATGGGAATAAAATTTGGCCCAATAACAATATCATTAAATAAAAGTACAGGAGATATAAATATAAATACTACAGGAAATATAAGTGTAAATGGTAATACTATAAATTTAAACTGTTAAAAGGTGATATGATGCCAAAAGTGACAATTGTTGGTAATAGTGAAACTGGTGTATGTAATTTAGGTTTGCCAGATTGCCCACATAGTCGAACAGGAACAAATTCAAGTGGTAGCCCTACTGTTTTTGTTAACAATAAGCCTGTTCATAGGCAGGGCGATAGTGGCTCTTGTAATTGCCCACATGGCGGAGTTTATACAAGTACCAATGGTAGTAGTAGTGTATTTGTAGAAAATAAGCCTATAACGAGAATAGGAGATACTACAACCTGTAATAATTGTGGACAAAGTGGGAGTCATAGTACTGGTAGTAATAATGTATTTGCAGGTGGTTAAAAGTGTTTATAGGAACGTTTGGAGCAGTTGTGTTTGAGACATCTACTGATTTAGTTCGTACATTTAAAGACATGACTAGAGATACAAATGTACGATTAGCAAGCCACGATATAATTGGGAAAAAGCCTGTTATAGAGTGGATTGGACCAGGAACGGATACTATAAAGTTTTCTATGCAATTTAATTCTATTTTAGGAGTTGAGCCAAGCGATGAAGAAAAAAAGCTTCGTGATATGGCACAAACAGGAAAAGTAGCGCATATTATAGTTGGTGGAGAGCCTATAAGTGATTATAAATTTATAATAGAGTCTATTAGTTCATCAGGTCGCATATACGATAGAGATGGTAATTTAATTAAATCTATGGTAGATATAACAGTTAAAGAATATCCTGAAAATGTTACAGTTACACAACAAGGAGGAACTAATGGAAATACAAATAACCAAGGATAGTATTGATTTTGCGCCTGATAATGAACTGGAAGAAATACATCAAAATCTAAGAACTATATTAACTACAGCTAGAGGAAGTGTACCATTAGATAGAGATTTTGGTATAGATATGAGTGTAATAGATTTACCGATACCATTATATAAAGCCAAATTAACGGCAGATATTTATGATACGATTTCTAAATATGAGCCTAGAGTAAAAGTAGTTAGTGTAAGCTATGAACATGATGTTTTATCAGGACGCTCTAAGCCAATTGTGAAGGTGGCGATAAAATGACAGATGATATCATATCTGAAATTGAAAAATTACTAGATTATAAAGCTAGTAATAGTGATGATGATATAAAGTTTGTAGAAACAGATATGACCAAAATACAAGAGCAATTAATAAATCTATATACAACAATAACGGATAGGACTTTAGCAGTAGCAGATCCTATCCGTTTATTTTTAAACTGTATAGCGTATGTAATTATAATGCAACGCAATAGTATTAATTATTCTGCAAAAATGAATTTACTCAGATATGCAGTAGATAGCTTCTTAGATGAAATAGGTTATAACATTGGGGTAGATAGATTACCAGCTACTAAAGCCGTAACTACTATAGAAATAACTTTGTCTAAACAGGCGGAGGCAACAACAATTATTCCAAAAGGAGTACGTGTAACGCCTGGAGATGATGTGTTTTTTGAATTAGTAGATAATGCCACTATAAATGTAGGTAAGACAACTACAACAGCAAAGGCACAGTGTACAGTTGCAGGTAGTATTGGAAATGGATATATCCCAGGACAAATCAATAAAATTGTTGATAGATTGCCGTTTACAGCAGATATGGTCAACACAACAACAAGTGAAGGCGGAACTGATATAGAAGCAGATGACGCCTATCGTGAAAGAATCCATTTAGCTCCAGAAAAGTTTTCTACTGCTGGCCCTATTGGTGCATATGAATATTGGGCTAAATCTGCATCTACCTTAATAGATGATGTATTAGTAAATAGTCCAAGTCCTGGAGTAGTAAATATCTATGTATTACTTCAAGATGGAAAACTTCCTGAAGAAGAAATGCTAAAACAAGTTGAGGCAGTTTGCAATGATGATAAGATTAGGCCGTTAACAGATGAAGTCAAAGTGTTAGCTCCAGAAACTGTTAATTATCAAGTAAATTTAACATATTGGATTTCTAAAGATGACCAATATCAAGAGATATCATTAAAAGAAAAAATAGAAGAAGCTGTTCAAGACTGGATTTTATGGACTAAATCAAAAATTGGTAGAGACATAAATCCATCGGAATTAATTCGTAAAATGGTTGTTGCAGGTGCAAAGCGTGTAGATGTGGTTTCTCCAGTATATACAAAAGTCTTAAATGGCAAATATCAAATTAGTAGTCACAGTGTAGATAGCGTACAAGTAGCTATACTTGAAGGCAAGGCTAATGTAGCATATGGAGGCCTTGAAGATGACTGATTTAAAAGATTATATGATTTCAGATATATTGCCATCTAGTATTGCTGAAGATGAAAATATAAAAGCTATTTCTAAAGCTACAGATGAGCAATTAAAGGATATAAATCAAAATATAAAATATGTAATTTTATTAGCTAGGATAGAAGAACAAGAAGATGCTGTATTAGATGAATTAGCATGGCATTTTCATGTTGATTTTTATCGTGAAGATTTAAATCGAGCAGCTAAAATAAATTTAATAAGAACATCGATATCTGACCATAGATTAAAAGGCACTCCATATGCTGTAAAAAAGGTTTGCACAGATATTTTTAAATCGGCTCAGGTTGTAGAAAATTGGGATTATAGTGGAGAACCATATCATTTTAAAGTCAACTTGATTGAAGAGCCGACTACAGATGAGAATAAGATAAATATGTTAATCGACATGATAAATGCTACTAAAAACGCACGTAGTTGGTGTGATGAAGTAGGATTTATTACTAAAAAAGATAGCAATATTTATTTTGGCGGTTCTGCTGGCATATTCGATATCGTAGAGATAAATCCTATTGGATATACATTAAAAGATGTAGTTGGAATTACTTATTTTGGCGGAACAATATCAACATTCGATAAAGTGGAAATAAATGCAGTAGTAGATAAATCACTTCAAGATGCAAATATTTCACTTTATTTTAATGGAAAAATATCAACATTTGATAAAGTAGAAATAAATGATGGAGGTTACAATGGCTAATTTACAAGGATATGAATTAACTGTTACAGGTAGAGCTTTATTAGCTAAAGCAGGAACTGGTGCATGTACATTAAATTTTACAAAGGTAAAACTTGGTGCCGATGAAACAAGTTTAAATGATTTAATAAACAAAACAGACTTAGTAGGAACAAATATAAAGCAAATAGATATAGTTGGTTCTAAAGCAAATGAAGCTACATTTACAATAATTGCAACAGTAACTAATAGTGGTATGCAAAACAACTTCTTAATAAGACAAGTAGGGATTTTTGCAAAAGGTGTAGCAGCTACAAATCCAGGAACAGGAGTTACACCTGAAGATATTAGTGAAACTTTGTTTGCCGTAGCATATGATACACAGCCAGATATCATACCAGCAGAAAGTATTACACCATATACAAGACAATTCAATGCCAACATGACTGTAACGAATGTAGAACAATGCTATGTTACATTAACACCTGCTGGTGTGGTTACAGTTCAGGTTTTAAATAATCATAATGATAATTCTGAAGCACACGGAAATTTAATTAAGCGTATATTTGGTTCAGCAAATGCAACAATGGATAGTGTTAAAACTAGTGTTCAGAATTGGTGTAAGGAAAGTATTGCTAGTATTTTTGGTATAGCTAGTGCTACACAAACGAATGTAAAAAATAAAATATTAGAGTATGCTCAAGAACAGATTAATAGTTGGTTAGAAACATTAGGTATTAGATACAACATCGCTCAAAACGGGTATATCTGTCTTGGTAAATTATTTGGGGACGCAATTATCAAGTGGGGAGAAACATGTATTGAGGATGGTAATTATATGGTAAAAACTAAATTACCAATAAGTTGGAATCACTGGGGACAGATATGTCTTTGTACAATTGCTGGAACTAATGACTTAAAATCAACTGTTGTTTGGGATGATAAAGCTATAGATAAAGCAAGTGGAGAAGTTGTTTTTAGATGTGCAGATTATCAAAGTAATGGTGGGTTATGGGTAATTTATTTATATATAGGTTCATGAATTTATTTAGTTAATGCAAACCAAAAGAATTTATCGTTTCCTGGAGTTTGTGTTCCATGAGCTTTTATCGTTTGATTATATATATATATATTTACACCTGCTTGAGAACTAGAATTATCACAATTTGTTGTTATTGCACAAAGTATATTACTTATACTGATATTCATGTTTATATCGACATCATATGAACTATTTAATCTACTTATTCCCCACTTGCTAATGAAAGGTTGATGCATATGTTTAAAAAGATATATACCAAAATAAAGGAACTATTTAATATTAAAATAGTTATAGAATCTAAAAAATTTGAGTTTAGAAGCAGCATACCTGAGTATACAAAATGGGTAATACCTATAAAATTTTATGAAAATGAACATAATAAAAAACCGTTGTGATTAAAGACTTTATAGCTTTTGCAACGGTTTTTTTAGTTTAAAAATGTGTTATTTTTATTGTTTTTATAGGTAACAATAGTAACACTAATAAATATATACAGAACCTTGTTTTTAATGATGTTATAAAAAATAAAAGTATCTTATTAGTAACAAATTATTTTATCTTATTTATAGCTTTTCGTAGCTGCTTAAGATTTTTATGAGTATATACAGTATCTGTAACATCTCCTGTCGCATGACCGAGTATTCTTCGTTTGGCATTTTCGTTTGCCTCTGCATTATCTAATAAAGTTGCGCAGGTATGTCGACAATCATGGGTACTATGTTTTGCGTTTATTTGTTGCATTATTTTATTCCATAAAGTCCTATACTTACTATAATTATATGGATTTCCAGTTTCATCACATATCAGAAACTTATCATATTTATTCATTCTATTTATTATTAGAGGAAGTATTTTTTCATGGATAGGAATAGAGCGAAGACCAGCCTTTGTTTTTGATTTAGTTATTTTTAAATACTTTTGTCTAAGATAAATATTATCTTTAGTAAGGTTTAAAAGCTCTCCGACTCTCATTCCCGTATAAATTAGGATTAATACAGTATCGACACCTTCAACATCGATATTAGACCATAACTTATTTATTTTTTGTCTTGTAAAAGGTTTGTGTGGGCGGATTGCTTTATTTTTACCTAAGTTTAATAGATTGGCATAGTTCTTATTGCAATATTCCATTATTATGCCGTATTTAAACATAAGACTAATTAAAGAACGGATTTTCTTACAACTACTGTAGGAAAGTCCTTTTCTTTTAGTATCATCTATTATGGCTTGTAGATGATAATATTTAATGTTCTTTAAAGGCATTTCCTGTAATTGTAAACAATGTTTATAAGAATTGCGATAGCTATTTATAGTACTTTTGCTAGGTTGGTATTTATCTATGTGGAATGGCAACCAGCGATAATATAATTCTGCAAAAGTAATCTCATGACCTGAAAGGATTTTGTTATTATGTTTTTTATTGTAATCTGCGGCATAGATTTCAGCTTCCGTTTGCGTAGCAAAATATGCCAGCGGTTTTTGTTTACCCTCTTTGGAGACAAGAAAAACAAACGGTCTCCTCCTGTTACCTGTTAATTTTTTTACACTTCCATAGCCATTTGGCTTACGCATATTAAACCACCTCATTATAAAATTTTATTGAAATCGGAGATGATTATAACATGGCTACAAATGTTAAATATTATTGTATGGCTTTTCTAAAAGATGGCACTCCATCCGTTAGAACATTTGCAAATACAAAAGATATAGAGAAAAACAACGAAAAATATATAGCGGAACTTAAACAGAAAGTAAAAAAAATGACAGAGGAAGAACTCTTTGTTGTAGATATAATTTCTGCTTCTGATTATGATTTGTATGTAAATGGTGATGGTACAAATACTTATGTACGAGATATGGAAACAGGAAAACCTAAAATTTATATTCCACCAGAACCAACAAAAGAAGAACTACAGGCACAAGCTTTAGCAAATTTAGAAAGCGAATATAATGCACAAAAAGAGGGTTTTAAAAAAGACTTAGATACAGCTAATCTTGCTGGAAATACGGAAGCGATTAAATCTATACAAGAAGAATATATGGAGTTTAATGCAGCGTATGAAGAAGCTAAAAATGAAATATTAAAGGATGAATAAAATGTATCTAACTGTAAATGAATTCATTATGGATATAGTAATGTGTTTTACTTTGATATGTACAATATTTATACCAATATATATTTTTAAATTTGTAATGAAAATATATGGATATTATATTGGACATAAGATATCCAAAGAATTAGAAAAAGATAATGATTTTTTAGATAAAATAAAAAAATGTAAAACAGAAGATGAGGGAAAGCTACTTATAATCCAAACAATTATGAATGATAAATATAAAAAATATATTTAATAGGAGTTGAATAAAATGGTATTTTTTGTAAGAAAAGAACGTTGTAAATATTGTGCAGGAGAATTAGTAGATGGAAAATGTACCAATCCTAATTGTATTGCGTTCTCGGATACAACAGAAGAAAAAACAATTGAAAATAAAGAAGGTGCAGACAATGCGTAAATTATTATTAGCGTTGTGTTGTGCCTTCTTTTTATCTATAGCAACTGTAAATGCTAATCCCATTCACGATATGCAGGATGATATTCCTACAGATAAAGCTTTGCACTTTGCGGCTGGATATATTATTTCCGACCAGCTTCAGCGTAATGCTCATTGCAGTGCGTTTGAGGCTTTTTTAATTACAAGTAGTATCGCATGGGCAAAAGAAAAATTTGTCGATGATAATGTAGATAATAACGATGCGTATGCCACTATGGCAGGCAGTTTGTTTTATCAAATAAATTTTTAACGAGGTAATTTATGTATGAGCAAACCATAAATTTTATAAGTTCTCTTATTCCAACAAGGTTAGAAACAATAGTGGGTGGAGGTGTTGCCTTTGTGGGAGTTTTATTGCAGCACTTTATAGGGCAATGGAACAATCAGATAGAAATATTGTTAATTTTTATGATTATTGATTATATTACAGGTCTAAGTGCTGCATATATAATGTCTAATGTTTACTTAGATAGTAGGAAAGGTTTCAAAGGTATTATCAAGAAAATGGTTATTCTTTGCTTGGTAATATTAGCACATCAGATGGATGTATTAATTGGGCAGGACACATTGATAAAAAATGTTGTCTTGCTCTTTTTTATTGGAAATGAAGGCTTAAGTATTTTAGAAAATGCTAGCAATTGTGGCTTACCAGTTCCAAAAAAACTAAAAGATACTTTGGCTCAATTCACAGAAATAAAAGCAAAAAAATAACGTATTCAAATTAAAAGGAGTATATTTTAATGGAAAGAGTTTACTTAAAAGATTTAGGGCTACAATATAATTATTCAGAACTAGAAAATAGAAATAAAACGGATATGATTGTTATTCATCATACAGGAAATCCAACAGATGATGATTTATCTGCTAAAG
>OOBI01000471.1_pt1 | contig 35571 bp, 38 predicted proteins | sample 1671081 | NCBI WGS metagenome assembly OOBI01 (sample SAMN06348120, study PRJEB24527) | human gut metagenome | biome: human gut; feature: ankylosing spondylitis patient; material: feces | host: Homo sapiens | place: China | collected 2015-10 | reverse complement strand
GGCCAGCACAGCGGCTGCGGTGAGGACCGTTTCCTGCTGAATGAATTGTTTGAGTTTCATAGAGACACATCCTTGTAGTTGTAAAGGCAGCCCTGCTGCGATGCCGGGCGGCCTTTTTCCGTATTTCAGAGCAGCAGCTCAAACGACCCGATCATCAGGGGCATTCTTCAATGTGGAAGATCGCTACTTTCCCGAAGAACGGATTGCAAGTGCGTGCAGCTTCCGGCTCAAATCGGCCAGACACCATGCGATTGCCATACCGCCGGCAATTCCAAGAGCGGCCAGAAAGGTCTGCTCTCCGAAATGCTCTGCAGCAGACAAATCATTGGAGACGACTGCGTTCATGCAGTAGTAGAGGGTGCTTCCGGGAATGAGGGGAATGGCAGCGGTGATGAAGAAAGGCGTAGAGGGTGCATTGCAGCATCGGGCAAGAATTTCGGCATACAGAGCGGCACAGAAACCGGCCAACAGATTGGCAAGAAAGACGCTGTGCAGGGTGTTGGCGGCAAGAAGATAAGCCAGCCATGCCAGAAGTCCGCCTACACCGGCGGCGGGTAAGTAGCGCCGGTTCAGATTGAAAATCAGTCCGAAACCGACCGAACCAAGGGCAGCACTGAGCAACTGCGAAAAAACCTGTATCATGCGGAAATTCCTCCCATCAACCAGATGGCGGCCATCATGCCGAGTGCAAGGGTGGCGGCCATCAGAATGGCTTCCACCAGCCGAAGAGAGCCGGAAATAATGTCCCCAAGTAAGATGTCCCGGATGGAATTTGTCAGCATGATGCCGGGAATCAGCAGCATGATGATACCAATCAGAACTTTATCGGCATGAAACTGCATCCCAAAGCGGCAGAGCAGCAGAGTGGAGACACCGCTGAGAAATGATGCTATAAACTGAAATTCTACGCCATTCATACAAAAAGGCGAGAGATAGCGCTCCATCCAGCAAATCAGAACGGCAATGCCGCCGGCCAGCAGGCCGTCCCAGAGATTTCCACCAAAGAAGATGGCAAAACTGGAAGCAGCCAACACACTGCCGGCAAGATGCAGTCTTGGGTCCGGATGCTGTGCCAGAATGGCATTCAGTTGGCGCTGAAACTCTTCTATGGAAGGAGGTGCTGTGCAGATACGGCGGCTGAGCGCATTGAGCTTTTCCAATGTCAGCAGGTCATTGCTGGCAGCGTGACGCAGGCGGCGGGTCTCGGTCTGCGGCGGCAGCGAGGGCATGGTAAGCGTGACCACGATGCTGGATGTGATCACGAATACATTCACATCTTCTGCCCCATAGGCGATTGCGATCCGGTTCAAAGTGTCCTCAACGCGGAATACTTCTGCGCCACTGTTTTGTAAAGCTTCGCCCATTCGGACCAGAATGTGGAGAAAATGACTGATCTCGGTCTCTTCCACAATATCACGCTCTTTTCATCTCGGTTTCCACATTATTATAGCGGGTGGACCGGCAGAACGCAAGACGCTGCAAGGACAGAGAGACTTTTTGATAACTGCATTGTTTACGCGGGCAATGGATCGCCTGGTTCTGAAGAAACGGCTTGCATCCGTTCTGTCACAGCGAAAGACTACGATTGGAGAAGAAAAAATTGAATCCAGTGCAAACGATTTTGCCGAGAATTGCATGAAATATTATAAAAGTATTATTCTTTTGTGAATTTTAGCACTCTACTATTGACACTGCTAATAAACAGTGTTATAACAGTGGCGTGCTCAGGAGAAAGGGGCATGAGGGAACCGCAAGGCTCCCGGGAAGACTCCGCTTCTGATGCACGATCTTGATTTTATGCCCGACCCGAACGCCGGGATTGGAGGGTTGTTTTATGTTTATGCCTGCTGTTTTCCATGAAAATCTGTTCGATGATTTCTTTGATCCGTTCTGGAACGACGGTGCGCTGGAGCGTGCAATGAATCGTGAAGAGCGTGAGACCTTCGGCAAGCGCGGCGCAAACATGATGAAAACCGATGTGAAGCAGACCGCCGATGGCAACTATGATGTGGCTGTTGACCTGCCCGGCTGCAAGAAGGAAGACGTTCAGATGGAGCTGAGTGACGGCTACCTGACCATTCAGGCCGTCCGCAACCACTCCAATGACGAGAAGGACAACAATGGCCGTTATCTGCGCCGTGAGACCTTCTCCGGTACCTGTGCCCGCAGCTTCTATGTGGGTGATGCCGTGAAGAAGGAGGACATCCACGCAAAGTTCGAGGATGGCATCCTGCACATCGTACTGCCCGCACCGCAGCAGCAGAAGGCTCTGCCTGCGAATCCCAATCTCATTGAAATCGAATAACGTTTGTGCATCGGTGTGAGGAACACCGGCGCATAGAACCAGCCCCCGGAGAACCGTAAAAAGCTCTTCGGGGGTTTTTGTATTCTGACATCTTTTCGGAAGTGAAAAAGCGTGGTACCCACAACACCGACACGCAAGAGGGCGCAGCAGTCAATCTTTTTGAAACCGCCGTCAAACACGCATAAAAGCGAAAAGAACCCGCTTTCAACATCAAATTGAAGTGAAAGCGGGTTCTTTATTGAAGTGACACCAAGTTGTCACAAAATCACAGCTTTAGAAGGCCTGTGCATCATATTTATATCGATATTTCGCCGTAAATTCGTTTCTACTTGATGGGGTGAATTATTTCCGATTTGTCAGCCGGTTGAGCAGCATCACAGCCAGAACAATGACACCAATGACGAGAAGAATGCCGACCATGCCGATGAGCATCATGGGCAGGGTGGTCATCCACGAAGAAAGATGAAGCATAAGTGTACCTCCGTTAAGCCATCAGGGTCAGAATCAGGCCGCCTGCAATGACGGATGCGATCTGCCCCGAAACGTTGACGCTGATGGAGTACATCAGCAGGAAATTCTGGTTATCTTCTTCCAATCCCATCTTGTTGACCACACGGCCGCTCATGGGGAAGGCGGAGATGCCGGCTGCACCGATCATCGGGTTCAGTTTTTTGCCTTCGGGCAGGAACAGGTTCAGCAGCTTTGCAAACAGCACGCCGCCTGCGGTATCAAAAACGAAGGCTACCAGACCCAGTGCAAGGATGAGCAGGGTATCGGGCCGGACAAACTTGTCAGCGGTCATCTGTCCGGCCACGGTCAGGCCCAGCACGATGGTGATGAGGTTTGCCAGCACATTCTGCGCGGTTTCGCTGAGGGCGTTCAGTACGCCGCACTCCCGCAGCAGGTTGCCGAACATCAGAAAACCAACTAGAGCTACACTGGCAGGAGCTACCATACCGGCAATGATGGTTACCACAATGGGGAACAGAATCTTCGTCAGCTGGCTGACATTGCCCTTTTCATAGGGCATCCGGATGCGGCGGTCCTTCTGAGTGGTCAGCAGTTTAATGACCGGCGGCTGCACGATGGGCACCAGAGCCATGTAACTGTACGCTGCCACCATGATGGCACCAAGGTACTGGGAGTTGAGGGTGTTAGCTACAAAAATGGCGGTGGGACCGTCCGCTGCACCAATGACAGCGATGGAAGCAGCATCCTTCAAATCAAAGAAGAAGCCTGCCAGAAACAGGGTGAAGAAAATACCAAACTGCGCTGCGGCACCAAAGAGCATGAGCCACGGTTTTTCCAGCAGGGGGCCAAAGTCGATCATAGCACCAATGCCGATGAAAAGCAGCAGGGGAAACAGCTCGTTGGACATGCCTGCTTCAAACAGGGCAGAAATGGGGCCTACGGTATCGCCCTGCGTGATGGCACCGGACAGCGGCAGATTGACCAGAATGGCACCAAAGCCCATGGGTAAAAGCAGGCTCGGCTCCATTTTTTTGGCGATGGCAAGGTAGATGAGCAATGCACCAATGCCCCACATCACCACCATCTGCCAAGTCAGGTTTCCAAAATTGGAAAACAGACTTGCGAATGTGTTCAGAAAGTTCATAGTTTTCTTGCCTCCTATTGTGCTCCGGTACGGTGACAAGAAAAAGAGACTCCTGCCACAGCACCTTGTCTGTGACAAAAGTCTCAAGCGAACACATGACATCGGGCATTTCTGCCGTGATGACGCTGCCATGCAGCAGTCTCCCGAAGAATAAGCCGGAACACTGCCCTTTACTCCCTTTTATCAGATGTATTAAAACAGAATATGGGAAAACTGTCAAGAAAAATACAGAAATCTTTTCTGTATCTTATGAGGGTTCTTCCGCTGTGGTTCACGCAAGCTGATTACAGCAAAGCATTTCTGGAAGCCCATCGAGAGAAAATCACTCTGCACAAGGCGGCCCCGGAGAGCTGCGATAAGCCCTCCGGGGCCATTTTTGTTTTCCGACATCTTTCCGACAGTGGGAAAGCGTGGTAGAATAGGAGCAAAACTGATATATGATCAACAGGAAGGGGAAAATCAAGATGGAAACGGTCTATATCGCAGGCGGATGCCTTTGGGGCGTACAGCATTTTTTTGACACAGTGCCTGGTGTACAGATGACTGAAGCCGGCAGAGCCAACGGAACAACGAGTTCTCTGGATGGCCCATACGATGGATATGCAGAATGCGTAAAAGTGGTCTATGATGAGAAAAACACAAGCATTTCAGAACTGATGGCACACCTGTTTGAGATCATCGACCCCTACAGCCTGAACAAACAGGGCGTGGACGTTGGAAAAAAGTACCGGACAGGGCTGTACAGTACAGATCCCAGACATCTGGAAGAAGCAAGAGCTTTTATAAACGGCCGGGAGGACCGGGACAAGATCATGCTGGAAGTGCTGCCGCTGACAAATTATGTCCGGAGCGCTGAGGAGCATCAGCACCATCTGGAACGGCACCCTGAAGACTGCAGTTACTGCCATATCCCGGATGCTGTCCTGAACAGATACAGAAATCAGTAAATATGTGATCCTACCATTGCAGTAACACCAATGGAAAGTATCAGGAGCAGGAGAGTGCTCCGCTGGTGCGGGAATTTCTGGCGGATAACGGCATGACGGCGGCGCAGATCGAACGGGTGGCCTATCTGGTGGGGCACCACTGATGGTTCTTGATGTGGCGCTTGGCTGAGAGAGCGAAGCGGCTTCTCAATGGTAAAATAACGGAAAACACCCCTGTGAGCTTTTTTAAACTCACAGGGGTGTTTTTAGGCGTTGGGGTCGGTCAGCACGAAGGTCAGCTCGGCGGTGGCGGCGCACTTGCCGTCCACCCACGCCGAGGCTTTGCCCACGCCCACCGGGCCGTGCTGCTCTACCAGTTCACAGTGCAGGGTGAGCACATCGCCGGGGGTGACCTGTTTGCGGAAGCGGGCATTCTTGATGCCGCCGAAGAGGGCCAGTTTGCCCTTGTTCTCCGGCAGGCTGAGCGCCGCAACGGCACCGGTCTGGGCCAGTGCTTCCAGAATGAGCACTCCCGGCATCACCGGCTGGCCGGGAAAATGTCCGCAGAAAAATTCCTCATTGCGGCTCACGCACTTGCGGCCGATGGCCCACTGGCCCGGCTCATAGTCCAGAATGCGGTCCACAAGGGCAAAGGGATAGCGGTGCGGCAGAAGCGCCGCGATCTCCTCGCTGTTCAGGGCGTTTGCGTCTGCACGCACGGTGCGGGGTTCTGCCATGGGTCAGCCCTCCCATCTGCGCAGGGCGATGCAGGCGTTGTGCCCGCCAAAGCCCAGACTGTTGCTCAGTGCGTAGGTCATGGCTTGCGCACGGCCAGTGTTCGGCACATAGTCCAGATCACATTCGGGATCGGGCTGCTCATAGTGGATGGTGGGCGGCGCAAACTGGTCATGCAGGGCCAGCGCCGTAAATACGGCTTCAATGCCGCCCGCACCGCCCAGCAGATGGCCGGTCATGCTCTTGGTGCTCACCACAGTCAGCTGCTTTGCGTGTTCGCCGAACACCGCGTGGATGGCGGCGGTCTCGCAGGCATCGTTCATGTGGGTGCCGGTGCCGTGGGCGTTGATGTGATCCACCTGCTCCGGTGCGATGCCTGCATCCGCCAGCGTCAGCGCCATGCAGTCGATGGCACCTGCGCCGCCGGGGGCGGGGGCGGTGAAGTGGTAGGCATCGCAGTTGGCACCGTAGCCCACCACCTCGGCGTAGATGTGCGCACCGCGGGCACGGGCATGTTCCAGCTCTTCCAGCACCAGCACACCGCTGCCTTCGCCCATCACGAAGCCGCCGCGCCGTGCGTCAAAGGGCAGGCTGGCTGCATCCGGATCGGTCGCGGTGGAAAGCGCTTTCATGCTGGTAAAGCCGCCGATGCCCAGAGGGCTGATGCAGCTCTCTGCACCGCCGCAGACCATGGCGGTCTCGTAGCCGTCACGGATGCGGTGGAAGGCATCGCCTACGGCATTGGTGCCGCCGGCGCAGGCCGTCACCGGGCAGGTGCACATGCCCTTCAGGCCAAAGCGGATGGCCACCTGTGCCGCCGCCATGTTGGCAATGGACATGGGCACGAAATAGGGGCTTACCTTTTCCATGCCCTTCTCTTCACCACGGGTGTGCTGCTCCTCAATGGTGGGCAGACCGCCGATGCCGCTGGAAAGGATGACACCGATCTGTTTGGCTTCCGCTTCGGTGTCCAGACCGCTGTCTGCAACTGCTTCAGCGGCGGCAGCAAGGGCCAGAACGGTAAAGCGGGCCATCTTGCGGGCTTCCTTTTTGTCCACGATGGTTTCCGGGTCAAAGCCCTTCACCTCGCCTGCCAGCTTACATTTAAAATCGGTGGTATCGAACTGGGTAATGGGGCCGATGCCGCATTTGCCCGCTTTGGCAGCGGCCCAGCTGTCGGCGGTGTTGTTGCCCAGCGGGTTCACGGTGCCAAGGCCGGTGATCACGACTCTGCGTTTTTCCATGAGAGTTTTCTCCTTTTACATTGCCATGCCGCCGTCTGCACAGAGCACCTGCCCGGTGAGATAGCTGCTTTGTTCTGCGGCAAAAAATGCCACTGCATTTGCCACATCCTCCGGCTTTCCTGCGCGGCCTGCGGGGATACCCTTTGCCATTTCGGCACGGACGGCTTCCGGCAGGGCGGCGGTCATGTCGGTCTCGATAAAGCCCGGCGCGACCGCATTCACGGTCACATTGCGGCTTGCCAGCTCGCGGGCAAGGCTTTTGGTCAGTCCGATCAGGCCCGCCTTGCTGGCGGCGTAATTGGTCTGGCCGGCGTTGCCCCGCAGGGCCACCACACTGGAAAGGTTCACGATGCGGCCCCAGCGCTGGCGCACCATGCGGCGGGCGGCCTCCTTGCAGCAGAGGAACGCACCCTTGAGGTTTGCGTTCAGCACTGCATCGAAGTCCTCTTCGCTCATGCGCAGGATCAGATTATCGCGGGTAATGCCCGCGTTGTTCACAAGGATATCCACCCGGCCAAAGGCGTTCACCGCCTGTTCAAAGAGCGCTTTGCAGCCCTCGGCAGTGGAAACATCGGCCTGCACAGCCACGGCATCTGCGTTTTCGGCCTTGCACAGAGCCACCGTCTCGGCAGCTGCAGCTTCGCCGTGGCAGTAGTTCACCACGACATTGCAGCCCTGCTTTGCCAGCTGGATGCACACAGCCCGGCCAATGCCCCGGCTTCCGCCAGTAACAACGGCGGTGCGGATGATCGTTTCTTCGCTCATAGCTCTTCCTTCCATGCTGTCAGTGCGGCGCTCAGCTGCTCCGGGGTCTCCACCGAAGCGCAGACCACGCCGGGCAGGGTCTTTTTCACAAAGCCAGCCAGAGCACTGCCCGGGCCGACTTCCAGAATATGGTCTACGCCCAGCTCACCGAGGCGGCGGAGCGTATCTTCCATGTAAACGCTGCTCTGCACCTGCTTCACGAGCAGGGCGGGGATGCTGTCCTGCTCAGCTTTTTCATGGCCAAGGCAGTTGAACAGCACCGGCACCTGCATCTCGCCAAAGGACTCAGAGGCAAAACGCTTTGCCAGGGCATCCCCGGCGGGGGCCATGAGGCGGGTGTGGAACGGGCCGCTCACCTTGAGCGGGATGCAGCGGCGGGCACCGGCTTCTTTGGCCAGTGCGGCGGCTTTGTCCACAGCGGCTTTCTCGCCGCCGATGACCAGCTGACCCGGGCAGTTATAGTTGCAGATCTGCACACAGCCGAGCTGTGCAGCCTGCTCACAGCAGGCTGCAAGTGCCTGCCGGTCAAGGTTCAGCACGGCGGTCATGCCGCAGTCGATGCCCTTTGCAGCTTCGGCCATGGCTTTGCCGCGGTAAGCGGCCAGCTCGATGGCCTGCTTTGCGGTGAACACCCCGGCAGCTTCCAGCGCGGAGTATTCGCCCAGCGAAAGCCCGGCCACATAAGCGGGTTCCACGCCCTGCTGGGCCAGCACTGCGGTCACGCCGCAGGCAAAGGCCACCATGCAGGGCTGGGTGTATTCGGTCTGATTCAAAAGGCCGTCCGGGTCCTCAAAGCAGACGCGGTGCAGATCGAAGTCCAGTTTTGCACTGTCAAATGCCGCCCGGAACGCGGGAGAGCCTTCGTAAAATTCTTTGCCCATGCCGGGGTGCTGTGCCCCCTGACCGGCATATAAAACGGCAAGCTTCATTGATTTTGCCTCCATTCGGTCACAAGTTCATCCATCAGCTCCTGTACCGTGCGCATCCGGTCCAGCCTGCCCACGTTGGCCCCGCAGAAGAACAGGCCCTCCTCCACATTGCCCTTTACGGCTTCGATGAGCGCGTGGGTGATGCAGTAGGGCACCTTGGCGGGGTCGCAGGTCTTCAGGCAGCGGGCACAGTGCCGGGGAGGGAAGCGGGTCCCCTCTGCCAGCGCCTGCACCAGCGGGGTGTTCAGTGCACGGCCCGGCATTCCCACCGGGCTGTGGATGATCCGTACATCCTCGGGCCGGGCGTTCAGCAGAACGTCCTTGTAGCCCTGGGATGCGTCGCACTCGTAGGTGGTGATAAAGCGGGTAGCAAGCTGTACGCCCGCAGCGCCCATTGCGGTAAAGTGGGCCATATCGGCACCGGTATACACTCCGCCTGCCACAAACACGGGGATGCTGTGGCCAAACTGTGCTTCAAAGGGCTTTACCTCGGCCAGCACCTCGGGCAGGATGTCATCGAGGGTCTGGCATTTGCCTGCCAGCAGGTCATCTTCGGCAAAGCCGAGGTGTCCGCCTGCCTTGCAGCCTTCGATCACCACAAAATCAGCGGTGCGACCAAACTCTTTGGCCCAGCGGCGCAGGATGAGCTTTGCGGCTCTTCCGCTGGAAACGATGGGCGCAATGGCAACATCCGTTGTGCCCACGATGCCGGGCAGCTCCAGCGGCAGGCCCGCGCCGGACACCACCGCGTCCACGCCCGCTTCCACAGCGGTGCGGATCGCGGCCGCATAATCCTGCGTTGCCACCATGGCGTTGATGGCTACCATGCCCGCGCCCTTTGCGATCTCCTTTGCCTTCCGGATCTCGGCGGTCAGTGCACGGTGGTTGGCGCTTGCCGGGTCGCGGGCAAAGTCCGGCTCCCGGTAGCCTGCATCGGCGGTGGAGATGCACCCCATGCCGCCGCAGGCTGCAACGGCACCGGCCAGCCCGCCGAGGGAAACGCCCACACCCATGCCGCCCTGTAAGATGGGCACAGACAGGGTCTTTCTGCCGAGGGTCAGCATTCGGTGCTCAGCGCGGCAATGCGCTGCCTCCCGCCGTTCCACAGGTCTGCAAGAATATCCGCCACCGGGCGCACCTCGTGCAGCATGCCTGCCACCTGACCGGCCATCAGGCTTCCGGTGGTGGTGTCGCCCTCAAACACGGCGCGGCGCAGGCTGCCAAGGGTATACTTTTCCAGCTCCATCTTGTCGGCACCGGCGTTTTCCTGCCGGACATATTCGCGGCTCATGCGGTTTTTCAGCACTCGCACCGGCGCACCCACGCTTCGGCCGGTCACGATGGTATCGCTGTCCTTGGCCTTGAGCAGGGCGGCTTTGTAGTTTTCATGGATGGGGCACTCCTCGCTCACCAGCAGGCAGGTACCTACCTGCACGCCGCAGGCACCCAGAGCCAGAGCTGCTGCCAGCTGACGGCCATCGGCGATGCCGCCAGCTGCAATGACGGGTACATTTACGGCATCCACCACCTGCGGCACCAGCGCCATGGTAGCCATTTCGCCCACATGGCCGCCGCTCTCGGTGCCCTCAGCAATGACAGCATCGATGCCCAGCGGCTCCAAATGCTTTGCCAGCACGGCGGCGGCGACAACCGGGATCACCTTGATGCCTGCCGCTTTCCACGCGGGGATATATTTGCCCGGGTTGCCTGCACCGGTGGTTACAACGGGCACGCCCTCTTCCACCACAATCTTGGCAAACTCATCTGCCTGCGGATGCATGAGCATGATGTTCACGCCAAAAGGCTTGTCGGTCAGCTCTTTGCAGCGGCGGATGTTCTGGCGCAGGGTGTCGGCGTTCATGCCGCCCGCACCAATGATGCCCAGCGCACCCGCGTTGGAGCAGGCGGCGGCAAACTCGCCGGTGGCAATGTTGGCCATGCCGCCCTGAATGATGGGGTATTTTGTGCCTAGAATTTCATTTAAAAGTTTCATTGAAAAACCCTCTCAGTCAATGCCTTCCGGCATTGACAGCTCCCCCGAGGGGGGAGCTTTTTTCTGCTTTTCTGTCAGCTGGACCTTCTCTTGGAAGGCACACTGACCCTACCCGCCCATAAAGCTCCCCCTTCGGGGGAGCTGGCGCATCAGCGCCTGAGAGGGTCGTATTCCACGATCATGCCGCCCCATGTCAGGCCGCCGCCAAAGCCGATGCAGGCCAGAAGCTGGCCCGGCTGCAGCTGCCCGTTCTCGGCAAGCTCGTTCAGGGCGACCGGGATGCTGGCGGCGCTGGTGTTGCCGTGGCGGTCCATGTTCTTGTAGAACTTTGCCGGGTCGGCCTTCAGCGCCCGCACGCAGTGGTCGATGATGCGGCTGTTGGCCTGATGGCAGACCACCCACTCAAGATCATCGAGGGTCAGCTGCGTTTCATCCAGCACAGTGTGCAGGCACTTGGGCAGGGCATCCACTGCAAAGCGGAATACGGCCTTGCCGTCCATGGTGATGGGCGCAGAACCTGTGCGGTTCGGCCCGCCCGCATGGAGAACATCGCTGCCGCGCGCGCCCAGCGTCAGAGCAAAGGGAGTGTCCGACAGCTGAAAAATGGCAGCACCGGCTCCATCCCCAAACAGTACACAGGTGGAGCGGTCGGCGGGGTCCATCAGGCGGGAAAGGGCTTCGCACCCAATGACGAGGGCATACTGTCCACCCAAAGTTGTCAGCAGTCCCCGCGCCACGGCTATGCCGTAGAGGAAGCCGGAACAGGCCGCGTTGACATCCAGCGCAGGCCGGTCCTCGGGAAGGCCCAGCGCCGCCTGCACCTGACAGGCTACACTGGGGGTCGCGTCTGGGGCGGACAGGGTGGCACAGATGCAGCACCCGATCTGCGCAGGGGCAAGGCCGCTGCGGGCCAAAGCCTGCTTTGCGGCGGAAATGGCCAGCGTGGCGGCAGATTCATCCTCCGTGCACCAGTGCCGGGTGCGGATGCCGGTGCGGCTGGTGATCCACTCGTCACTGGTATCCACCATGCGGCTCAGATCTTCGTTGGTGACCGTTCGGCCGGGGATGGCCCCGCCGGTGGCGATCAGCTGTAAACCACTCATGCGTTCCTCGTTTCTCCGATCTGGCGGTATTTTTTATAGCGCTGGTCGGCCAGCTGGCGGCCGCTCATGCGGCACAGCTCTTTCAGGTGCACCCGCAAAGCAACATCCAACTGTTCAAACAAGGCTGCATGGCTGCGCTGTGCGCCGCCCAACGGTTCCGGGATCACCTGCTCCACGATGCCATCGCTGTACAGATCCTGCGCGGTCAGCTTCATCATCTCGCAGGCTTCGCCGCTGCGGGAAGCATCCTTCCACAGAATGCTGGCAAAGCCCTCGGGACTGAGCACCGAGTAAACGGCATTTTCCAGCATGAGGATGTGGTTTGCCACACCCAGTGCCAGCGCACCGCCGGAAGAGCCTTCGCCGGTGACAACGGCAATGACCGGCACGGTCAGGCCGCTCATTTCCATCAGGTTGCGTGCAATGGCTTCGCCCTGACCGCGCTCCTCGGCATCCTTGCCGGGGTAAGCGCCCGGCGTGTCAATGAAGGTGATGATGGGGCGGCCAAACTTTTCGGCCTGCTTCATCAGGCGCAGGGCCTTGCGGTAGCCCTCCGGCCCCGGCATACCAAAGTTACAGGCCAGATTTTCTTCCAGTGTGCTGCCCTTGCGGTGGCCGATGACCGTCACCGGCAATCCGTGAAAACGGGCGATGCCGCCCAGAATGGCAGGGTCTTCCTTGCACTGACGGTCGCCGCGCTGCTCAAAGAAGTCGGTGAACAGGGCAGAAACAGTCTCATCAATGTGGGGGCGCTCCGGGTGCCGGGCCAGAAACACCCGATCCTCGGCGGTCAGCGGGCCGCAGGTGCGCAGGATCTCGTCCTCTTCCACAGCCAGCTCTGCCAGCTCGGAGGCATGGGCCGTGATGGCATCCATCTCGTTGCCGCTGCCTTTCAGCGCGGCGATCTGGGCATCCAGCGGAGCCAGCTGCTCTAAAATTTCCTTGATCATTCGTGTTTTCCTCCTGCATGGAGCTGCAAGACCTGGATCAGGGTATCCCGCAGCTGGCTGCGGGGCACCACCTGATCCACAAAGCCGTGCTCCATCTGGAACTCGCTGCGCTGGAATCCGGCAGGCAGCTTTTCGCCAATGGTCTGCTCAATGACCCGCGGACCTGCAAAGCCGATCAGCGCGCCAGGCTCTGCCAGCATGATGTCGCCAAGGCTTGCAAAGCTGGCCGTCACACCGCCGGTGGTGGGGTGGGTGAGCACACTGATGTACAACCCGCCCTTTGCCGAAAAGCGCTGGATGGCGGCACTGGTCTTTGCCATCTGCATCAGGCTGAAAATGCCCTCCTGCATCCGCGCGCCACCGCTGGCCGAAAAAATAACCAGCGGCAGGTGCTTTGCGGCGGCGTACTCGATGGCGCGGGTGATCTTGTCGCCCACGGCAGTGCTCATGCTGCCCATGAAAAAGCGGCTGTCCAGCACGGCAGCCACGCAGGCCACCCCGCCGATGCGGCCGGTGGCCGTTACAGCGGCTTCACGCAGGCCGGTCTTGTTCTGGGCGGCGGCAAGCTTTTCACGGTAGCCCGGAAAATGCAGCACATCCTGTGGAGCAAGGTCGGCATCCAGTTCCCGGAAGCTGCCGTGGTCCAGCACCAGACTGAGCCGGTAGTACCCGCCAATGGGCATGTGGTAGCCGCAGTTGGGGCAGACGTAAAGGCTTCTTGCCCACAGGGTGCGTGCGGCGCGGCGGCCGCACTGCTTGCACTCCACAAACTGCTGCTCGTGCCAGACGGCACCGGCATCCCGCTTGGCCTTCAGCTGGAAGGTGCGCTCCCGCATTCGGCCGGGGAAAAGATCTCGGATATCGTTCATTGCTTTTTGCCTCAGATATGTGCGGTGATGTAGTTGTAGATATCGCCCACGGTCTTGAGCTTTGCCAGCTCTTCGTCCGGGATGGACACGCCGCAGGCATCTTCCAGAGCCATGTTCAGCTCCACGGCATCCAGACTGTCGGCCTCCAGATCTTCGGTCAGGCTGGCCTCCATGGTCACCTTGTCCTCGTCGCAGTTCAGGGTATCAACAACGATCTTCTTCATTTCTTCAAACGTCATGGTAGTAGTCTCCTTTGATTTGTTTTGAATATCTAAATTTTTTGAAGCTTCTTGCGAACACGACCATTATAGCCGAATCGTTGGATAAGTCAAGAATAATAGTTAAAATATTTTATCTTTTACAATTCTGACACAGTTTTCTTCCTTTTATATATTGTCCTCTTTTACGCCGGTGTGCAGTGTGGTATACTGGACCCAGCAGTCTGAGAACAGTGTTTCCCTGTGAGGGAAAGGAGCCTTCCGATGATTACGATTTCAGAGCGCAGAGAGCATGAATCTGCAAAAAGTTTTGTTCTGCGGGTATTGATCGATAATATTATCAATACCCGTCTGGAGCCGGGTGAAAAACTGAACGAGCCGGAATTGTGCGAACAGCTGGGGGTGAGCCGCACCCCCTTCCGGGAAGCAGAGCTGGAGCTGGCGCAGCGGCGGCTCATTGAGATCCGGCCCAAGATCGGCACCTATGTTTCTCTCATCGATGCAGAGCTGGTGGAAGAAGTGCGCCATCTGCGCGCTGTGCTGGAAGCAGAGATCGCCCGCATGGCGTGCGAAAAGCTGACCCCGGCGGATATCGACCAGCTGTGGGAGAACGTGGCGCTCTGGCGCATGTACATTGAGCGTGCACAGGAAGAAAAGATCTTTGAGCTGGACAAGGGGTTCCACCGGCTGCTTTATGTGCAGTGCGGCTGCCCGTACTGGTACGATCTGGTGGAAAATCTGGCTCCGCATTTTGACCGCACCACCATCCTCAGCTTCCGCTGCAGGCCCGCAAAAACGATCTACGAAGATCACGTCAGCCTGCTGAAAGCCATTGAACAGAAGGATGCGGCGGCAGCACACCGCATTGCCGGGCAGCATATGCAGCGCTACACGGAGAACCTTTCTGCGATCCGGGAAGCATTCCCACACTATTTCAAAGCCTGAAACAACCGTATCACGTTCAGAAATGCCGTATCTATGCCAAAAGATGCGGCATTTTTTTGTGCAGTTTTTTGCCGGAAACGGCTTGACAGAGATCATGAAATGTTATATATTTTAGTCAATGAAATATATAACATAAAAGCAGGATCTCCAAATCAGGAAGAAAGGTGGATACCATGAAAAAACAATACGATGTGGTCATCATCGGTGCAGGTGTCGTGGGCAGCGCCATTGCACGCGAACTCTCACGCTACAAATTGAGCATTGCAGTGCTGGAAAAAAATCTGGATGTCTGCAACGAGACCAGCGGCCGCAACTCCGCTGTGGTGCACGGCGGCTTTGCCAACCCCATTGGCAGCCTGAAAGCAAAATGCTGCGTGGAAGGCAACCGCATCATGGATCAGCTGGCCGAAGAGCTGAACTTCCCGTTCAAGCGTTGCGGCAAGGTGCTGGTGGGCAACACCCCCGAGGACATGGAGCAGCTGGAGCGCACCATGAAGCAGGGCGCTGTCAACGGCTGCACCGGCCTTGAGATGATCGATGAAGCAAAGCTGCACGAGCTGGTGCCAGCCGTGGTGGGCAAGTTTGCCATGTGGTCCAAAAACAGCGGCATCATGGACCCGTTCCTGTACACGGTGGCTCTGGCCGAGAACGCACACACCAACAGCGTGGACTTCTTCTTTGACCACAAGGTAGAGGCTATCACCCGGGAAAATGAGCGGTACTACCTGCATACTGCCCATGGCGATTTCTGCACCCGCTGGGTGATCAACGCCGCTGGTCTGGGCGCAAAGCAGATCTCCGACCTGCTGGGCCTGACCGGCTACCGTGTCATCGGCTCCCGCAGCAACTACATCATCCTGCACAAGCGCATGGGCAAGCTGCTGCCTATGCCGGTGTACCCGGTGCCCAGCAACACCTATATGGGCATCCACATCACCCCCACCGTGGACGGCAACGTGACTGTTGGCCCGGACGCGGAGAACACCGATGTGCTGGACGACTACAGCGTGCCGCAGGCCAACATGGACAGTCTGGCCGTGGAGGGCGCAAAGCTGTGGCCCCACATCTTTAAAAAGGATCAGATCCGCACCTTCGCCGGCATCCAGCCCAAGTGGGTGGATGAAAACGGTGCCATTCAGGACTGGAAGGTGGAGATCCGGGACGACGTGGCACCCAATGCCGTCAACCTCGTGGGCATTGAATCCCCGGGCCTGACCGGCAGCGTTCCGCTGGCCCGCTACGTCATCGGCCTGATGCAGGAGCGCGAAAAGTTTGAGGAAAACCCAGACTTTGACCCGCACCACAAGGGCATCGTCAAGTTTGCCGAGTGCACGCCGGAACAGCAGGCAGAGCTCATCGCGCAGGACCCCGATTATGGCGAGATGATCTGCAGCTGTGAGGAAGTGACCAAGGCCGAGATCCTGCAGGCCATCCATAACCCGCTGGGCGTTTCCACCATGACCGGCATCAAGTACCGCACCCGCGCCATGATGGGCGGCTGTCAGGGCGGCTTCTGCCAGATGAAGATCGAACACTTCATTGAGCAGGAGCTGGGCACCGAGCCGGAGAATGTGCGTTACAGCCGTCAGGGGTCATGGGTACTCACCGGCAATATGCGGAAGGAGGAGAACTGAGCGATGGAACAGAAAGATGTTGTGATTATCGGCGGCGGCCCTGCAGGTCTTGCCGCAGCGGTGGAGCTGCACAAGCAGGGCATCCGCAACATGATCATTCTGGAGCGCGAGGCGATGCTGGGCGGCATCCTGCGCCAGTGCATCCATGACGGCTTCGGTCTGGGCCGCTTCGGCGAGAGCCTGTCCGGCCCGGAATATGCACAGGCGTTCATTGATGAAGTGAACAAGCGTGAGATCCCTTACGAGACCAGCGCCACGGTGCTGAGCCTGACGGCAGATCGTGTCGTCACCGCCTCCACCCGCAGCGGCCTGCGCCAGTATCAGGCAAAGGCTGTGGTGCTCGCCATGGGCTGCAAGGAGCGCAGCCGCGGCGCACTGGGCATTCCCGGCGAGCGTCCGGCGGGAGTGTTCACCGCAGGCACCGCGCAGGCTTACATGAACCTCTACAACCGGATGCCCGGCAAGGAGGTCATCATCCTCGGTTCCGGCGATATCGGCATGATCATGGCCCGCCGCATGACGCTGGAAGGTGCTCATGTGCAGGCAGTGTTCGAGCTGATGCCCTACCCCTCCGGCCTGCCGCGCAACATCGTGCAGTGTCTGGATGACTACAATATCCCGCTCTATCTCAGCCACACCGTCACCGAGATCCATGGCCGCAATCGTCTGACCGGCGTGACCATCTCCGAGGTGGACGCGAACCGTCGGCCCATCCCCGGCACCGAGAAGGAGTACAAGTGCGATACGCTGATCCTCTCCGTCGGCCTGATCCCGGAGAACAAGCTGCTGGAGGATGCCGGCATCGCCATTGATCCTCACACCAACGGTGCCTTCGTGGACGAGAACCTGCAGACCAACGTGCCCGGCGTGTTCTCTGCCGGCAATGTGCTGCATGTGCATGATCTGGTGGACTTTGTTTCCATGGAGTCCGAGGCACTGGCACGCCACGCTGCCGCCTACGTTGAGGGCAAGGGCATCGACCCCTGCACGCTGGACGTGAAGTGCGGCGAGGGCGTGGGCCACACCATTCCGCAGAAGGTCAGCGGCAAGAACGACTTCAGCCTGTCGCTGCGCGTGCGGAACCACTACCGTGACTGCCGCATCGTGGTGCGCCAGAACGGTGTGGAAGTTGCTGCCAAGAAGATGAAGAAAGCCATTCCTGCGGAGATGATCCAGTTCAAGGTCTCTGCTGCCAAGCTGCAGGAAACGGGCGCACTGGAGGTGTCGGTGGAATGAAAAAGCAATTTACCTGTATCGTCTGCCCCAACGGCTGCGAGATCGAAGCCGAAGTTGAAAATGGTCAGGTGATCTCGGTCACCGGTCACACCTGCCCCCGCGGCGAACAGTATGTCCGTCAGGAGCTGACTGCGCCCCGCCGCACCATCGCCAGCTCAGTGCTGGTTAAGGGCGGCGAGCTGCCCGTTACCAGCGTCCGCCTGACCAAGGCCGTCCCCAAGGATATGATCTTCCCGGTGATGGACGAGATCCGCAAGGTGGTGCTGACCGCCCCCGTCAAGGCAGGCACCATCGTGCTGCACAACGTCTGCGGGCTGGACAGTGACGTGATGGTCACCAAGAATGTGGATGCCTGCTGACCGGCTGAAATAAAGAAATACGGAAAAACAGTCCTGATCGTCTGCCTGCTTTTACAGCGGACACGGTCAGGGCTGTTTTGATGCTATAAACCTGTTGACATGATATGGAAATGGGCTTATATCGGCCTCAACGTGGGAAAGGACTGCGGCAAACGCCAAAAGCGGGCAATGCCGCAGCACATGGCTGGTCTGTACAGGCGCGGCCCATGCACTGGGTGTGGAGCCTGCCAGCATTGCAAAAATACGGGCACAAAAAGAACTGTTTGCATTTTGGAAACGAGATGCTATACTGTTGATTGTACATACAACGATGTAGATACAACTTCCTGCAATGAAGCCCGGAGGAGCCTATGGATATTACGGAACGAAAAATCACAAAGATCGCACGCGAAGCGGAAAAACTGGTCCTGCTCACGATGCGGGAAGAGGGGGTCGGCACAGCAGAGATCGACCTGATCCATGCAGTGCGGCATCACCCCGGCTGTACGCAGGCGCAGCTGGCGGAACTGCTGCACGCAGATAAGGCTGCCATTGCGCGGCGGACAAAAAATCTGGAAGCAAAGGGTCTTCTGATCCGCAGAGATGCCCCCAGCGACCGGCGCAGCCAGCTGCTGTACCCCACCAAAAAGGCGGAAAGCCTGAGATCCTCCAAGGCAGAGATCGAAGCGGCCTTTTACGAATACCTGACCAATGTGCTCACCGCCGAGGAAGCCGCTGCCTTTGCCGCTGCGCTGAACAAGCTGTACACAGCATCCAAGACCGAGAGCCGCGCGGGCTTCCCGCATTTCCGGAAAGCTGCAGGAGGTGAGGCTGCTCATGAAAAAGGATAAAACGTTCCGCCCGGACAGGGTGCTCTCCTATTTCAAAGCAGAGTGGCTCCCGCTGGTTTTTGTCACGCTGTCGGGCCTTGTGTATAACATCGGCCTGCTGGCAACGCCTTGGTTCGAGGGCCGGCTGGCCCAGTGCCTTGCCGACATTCTGGGCGGCAGCGAGACGGCGGCAAAAATGGCCATGCTGGTGCTGGCCTATATCGTGGTCACGCTGGCGGTGCAGGCGGCGCGCTTTATCAAGCGCTTTTATGTCCGCCGCTTTGCCAACAACATCAACCGCCGGATGAAGGGCATCCTGTATGCCAATCTGGTGCGGCAGAGCCGGGCGGCGCTGGAAAAAGAAGGCGCCGGTGAACTGATGACCAAGGCCATCTCGGATGTGGACGACTGCGTAGAGGGGATGCGCAAGTTCACCACCGAGATCTTTGATACCGGCGTGGCGCTGGTGGGCTATGCTGTGATGCTGCTGGTGTACGACTGGCGGCTGGCGCTGCTCAGCCTGCTGTTCACGCCGTTTTCCTACATGTGCGCGGCATGGATGAAAAAGCCGGTGCAGCGCGCCGGTGCGGCGTACAAAAAGGCAGCAAGTGCGCTGAGCGCTGCCACCCTCGACCGCGCCCGGAATGCTGTGACCTACCGCATTTACGGCTGTGAGGATGCCCGCATAGAAAAGTACGAGGAAGCCCTGAACACCTACGAAAAAACAGCCGTGCGCAACAATGTGTGGCAGTCCGCTCTGCCGCCGCTGTATCTGGCAGCGTCTGAGGCAGGCGTGCTGTTCATTTTGTGGTTCGGCGCTAAAAATGTGCTCGGCTCCGGCTGGAGCACATGGGACATTGCGGCGTTCACCACCTTCCTTTCCTGCTTCACGAAAATGGTGGTCAAATCCTCCAAGGTGGCAAAGCTGTTCAACTCGGTGCAGAAAGCCGAGGTCTCGTGGAAGCGCATCAAGCCGCTGATGAAGCAGCCGGAACAGCTGGAGGCATTGAATATCCCGGCGGCGCAGGACGTGACGTTGGAAAACCTCTCCTTTTCCTATGGAGAAGGACCCATCTTTTCCGGCCTGAGCCTGACGGCGCACCCCGGCGATATCATTGGCATCACCGGCCCGGTGGCCTGCGGCAAATCCACCTTCGGCAGGGTGTTCCTGTGCGAAGCACCCTACGGCGGCTCGGCAAAATTTGGCAAAACGGAATTTGCTGCCCTGACCCCGCGGCAGATCTCCGCCACCGTTGGTTACTTGGGCCATGATCCGGAGCTGAGCGCCGATACGGTGCAGAACAATGTTCTCTGCGGCAGTGAACAGGATGCTATGCCGTGGCTTGTTGCCGCCGCGTTGGATGGCGAAGTGCTGGCCATGGAAAACGGTGTGGATACCGTCATCGGCCCCAGCGGCACCCGCCTTTCCGGCGGTCAGGCCCAGCGCTTGGCACTGGCAAGAACGCTGGCCCACCCGCGCCCGGTGCTGATCCTGGACGACCCGTTCTCTGCGCTGGACCGCCATACCGAGGATACCGTGTTTGCCGATTTGCAGAGCGATGCAAAGGATAAGGTGGTCTTCCTCATCTCGCACCGGCTGTACCACTTCCCGCAGATGCAGAAAGTGATCTTTATGGACGGCGGTAAAACCACCGTTGGTACCCATACCCAGCTGATGGAAACGGTTCCGCTGTACCGCCAGCTGTACGAGAGCCAGACGGTTCAGAAAGAAGGCGATCTGGATGAAGAGTAAAAAGGATAACGGCGTATTTGAAACCATCCGCATGGCCGCCATGTCGCATCATCTGCTCACGGCGGGCACCATCCTGTGTGTGGCGGCATCGGTGGTGGCATCACTGTTGCCGCCGCTGCTGCTGGCCGGTATCATTGACCGGCTCACCGCAGGAATCCCGCTCACCATGGCAGCAGCGCTGCTTTACTTTGGCAGTCTGGCGCTGGAAGGGGGGCTTTCCTCCGCGCAGGAAAGCCTGCTGGTGCTCTTTGGCCAGAAAATGACCCACGCGCTGCGGTCGGAAATGTCCCGGAAGCTTACCCGGCTGCCCGCAAGCACGCTGGCAGGCCAGAACCCCGGCGAGGTGGCGGCACGCTTTTCCGGCGATGTGGACACGGTGGAAGCGCTGTTCACCTCCGGCATCATCAGCATGGCGGCAGATGCCTGCCGCATCATTTCCATCATGGCGGTCATCGCGGTAAAAAACACCGGCATTGCGCTGGTGCTGCTGCTGGTGCTGCCGCTGTTTGCGGTGTTCACCCACCATGTGCAAAAGCGGATGCTGGCCGCACAACTGGATAACCGCCGTGCCGTTGCGGCTGTCTCCGGTCAGGTGCCGGAGACGCTGCACAACATCCGCACCATCCGGGCGCTGGGGCTGGAAAGCTATAGGGAACGCCGCTATGACCGCTGCATCGGCGAGAGCTACGCCGCTATGGAGCGCACCAATTTTTACGATGCCATCTATTCGCCGGTGGTGCTGGCGCTGAACGCGGTGGTGGCAGGCATCGTGATGCTGCTTTCCGCTTCCGGCAATGCCATGGTGCTTACATTCTTTGGGATGTCGGTGGGTACCTCGGTGGCGATCATCAACTACATTTCCCGCATTTTTGCTCCCATTGAAAGCCTTGGCATGGAGATCCAGACCATCCAGTCGGCCATGGCGGGTGTCAAGCGCATCGATGCCTTTCTCGCTCAGCCGGAGCGCACGATCCCTGCCGAGCGCCGGACCGCTGCGCGCGGGGATGTGGAGCTTGCGCATGTGACCTTCGGCTATGGCGAAAAGCCCGTCCTGAGTGATTTCTCCATGACGGTAAAGCAGGGCGGGCAGGTCACGCTGGTGGGCCGCACCGGTGCGGGCAAGAGCACGGTGTTCAAGCTTCTGCTGGGCCTGTACCAGCCGCAGGCGGGCACTGTTACCATTGGCGGCGTGGATGTGGCACGCATCACCGACCGCGAGCGCCGCACCTGCATCGGCTGCGTGGAGCAGCATTTCTCCCGTGTGCCGGGCACCGTGCTGGAGCAGATCACGCTGGGCGACCCGCAGATCACTGCAGAGATGGCACGGAATGCGGCAAAGCTTGCAGGCATTGACGAAGCCATTCAGGCCCTGCCGGAAGGCTGCGATACCGTTTGCAGCGATGGCATGTTTTCGCAGGGCGAGTGGCAGCTGCTGTCCATTGCCCGCGCTGCGGCGGCGGACCCGGCTGTGCTTTTGCTGGACGAGGTCACGGCAAATCTGGACGCTGAAACGGAAGCCTGTGTGCTGGAAGCACTGCGCCGCGCCTCTGCAGGCCGCACGGTGCTCTCAGTCTCCCACCGCATTTACGAAAACCTGGGCGGCAGAACGGTGAAGATCGAGCCGCAGAGCATGTGAACCGAAACATTTTTCGCAATGCACGAAAAACGTTTCATCTCTTGACAGAACAGGCGCTGTGCTGTAAAGCAAGGCGCGAAAGCTGGGCAAAGCTCGTCTCGTTCTTTCAGGAGTGGTAAGGAAGATCAAAATCTGTTTTTTCATGTCAGACATGAAGATACTTCTTGTTCTTTCGCAGAGAAAGGAATATAATGGGAGAGATAAGATCACCAGCATGCACATGATAAAACTTGGAGTGCGCTCAAGGTCAAGAGGAAGATGATTTCTTTCCCGGCAGGACTGTGCTATACTGGCAAAAAGATCTTCGGGTGCAGCGCAAAAGCTGCTGCAGGGAAGCTGAAACTTACAGAAATGAGGAACACACACAGCAATGGCACAGCACGAACGCGGCACGGCATATTATCATCTTCCGGGACTGTTTGAATTTTATGAACTGTACCGTGTGTTTCTGCCGCTGTTCCGTGAACACAGGGAATATTTTTACGACTGGTGCGAGATCGGTTCGGTCTACGGTGCACCGGCCGACTGCATCTGGGGCGGGGGCCGCACTGGCTTTGGCGATGCACAGCCGCACCGGGTGCTTGCACTGATGCAGGAATATGGCATATCGGCCCGGCTCACCTTCAGCAATTCGCTGCTCCGGGAAGAGCACCTTGCAGACCGGAAATGCAATGCCCTCTGTGCGCTGTTTGAAAAAGAAAACCGTGTGCAGAATGGTGTCATCGTCCATTCGGACCTGCTGCTGGACTACCTGAAAAGGCAGTATCCGGGCCTTTATTTCGTGTCCTCCACAACAAAAGTCCTTACAGATTTTCAGCAGCTCCGCAGAGAGACGGAACGGGAAGAGTTCCGCTATGTTGTGCCGGATTTCCGCCTGAACAAGTCGTTTGCAGAGCTGGATACCCTGCCGCAGGATCAGAAGGACAAGGTGGAATTTCTGTGCAACGAATGCTGCTGGTACGGCTGCCGGGACAGAAAGCGCTGCTACGAGAATGTCAGCCGCAAAAATCTGGGCGAGGACTGCCCGGACCACCGCTGCACAGCGCCGGGCGCACAGCAGGGCTATCGTTTTTCAAAGGCAATGGAAAACCCCGGCTTCATCGGGGCCGGGGATATCCGCAAAGTTTATCTGCCCGGCGGCTTTTCCAACTTCAAGATCGAGGGGCGGGGACTGGGCAGCGCGTTGATACTGGAATTTCTGCTTTACTACATGACAAAGCCTGAGTATCAGCTGCGCGTCCGGGAAGAAATTTATCTGGACAACATGCTGGATCTGTTCTGATGGCCCTGAGCCGCGTTCATATTTGCTTCCGTGATGCATCCTGCCGCCTTCGGGCGGCTTTTGTTTTAGGATGTACTGATTGACACCCTCAAAAGCATCCTGCAGGGAGGTGCGGCCTGCATTGGAAAATGCAGAACAAAGGGGTTTGGGGCAATCCCCCCCAACAAGCTTTTTGCAACGCAAAAGTCGCCGTTGTATATGCGACGGCATTGCGTAAGCTGTGTTCCGTTTACGGCGCGGTCTTTCGTTTTGTTTGCAGATTCAGATGAATCGCAACGATTCTTAACAAGAACCGTATCGTTTTGCCAAGGAAAGTTGGTCGCAAAGAAAAAGACTTTGTGCTATACTGTGTTAAAAATCATTGCAAAGGTGGGAATGTCATGACCCCTGCAAGAAAGCTGTATAGTCTCAGCCGGAAGGCAGAGTTCATCAGCATCTACTGCCCGGTGGTTCAGAGCAGGACCTACATGATCGCTACCGTGTTCTGGAACAAAACGGCATAAGATAACAAGACATCAAGACATCCCCCTGTTTGCCCCGGGCACACTCCCCCTGTGTCCGGGGCTTTATAGAAAGGAGCACCCCCATGAAAGAGATGAACCGACGCGAATTCCTCACCCTTACCGGCGCAGCCGTTGTGGCGCTCTCGCTGGCAGGCTGCGTCGGTGCCCCCAGCGCACCGACGCTCCCCGATGACATCAGAGCCCAGCAGGCACTGGACGCCCTCAATAAGTTCCGCAGGGACAAGGGTCTGACGGAGCTGGTCTATGAGAAGGATCTGGAAGAACTTACCGACCTTCTCATCAGCCCCTTTGTAAAGGAGGGAAAGCCGGTCGTTGACAGAACAGAGTTCAGCTCCTATGTAGATGTAAAGAAAGGTGAAATCGAACAGGCGCTGTTTAACAAGGGGTATCCCATCTATGAGACCTATTTTACTGCGGGCCTTGGATCGAAAGGACCGAACAAATTGGAGACCTTGAAATACCCCACCAGCGAGGTGCAGAAACAGAACTGGCTGACTTATATGTCGGGAAGCGTCGACATGATGGTAAACAACCCATGCTGCTTTGCCATGTCGGTGCGCAGCATCGGCAGTGAGGATTACTACATCGCACTGGTGGTGGGCAAAAAGTTCCCCCATTGATCTTTGGAAATTTCCCGGCCCCGGGCACTGCCCATCCTCCTGTGTGCCCGGGGCTTTGTAAGTGAAAGGAGACAGCCATGAAACACAAATGTTTTGCTGCTGTGGTTCTGGCTGCGGCGCTGCTGCTGACCGGCTGCGGCGGCGCAGCTGCTCCCGCTGCCCCCGCAGGCTCCGGCACAGCTTCCCAAAGCGCCGCAGCCGCAGCGGTGCAGACGGCGCAAAAGGAGCGCATCACCGACCAGTGGAGCCTTGAAAAGACGGTGCGGGGCGAGATGATCGGCGTGATGAAGCTGAACATCCATGTGCCGCAGCTTGTGTGCGACAGCCCGGACGCCGCCGCTCTCAACGAAGAACTTGCCGCTATGTATGCGGCGGAATACAAGGATTATGAAAGCTACCCGGACGCTGAGGTGCCGCAGGGCGAAGAGTGCTCACAGACCGAGATCAACTGGGACGCCTACTGGTACGGCGACTGCGTCAGTCTGGTGATGCGCAGCCACGATTACGACGACGCCCCATGGTATTACAGCGGGTGGTGCTTCGATTTTGCCACCGGCAGGCAGATCACCACAGCCGAGATGCTGCAGCGGATGGGGCTGGACCCGGACGAAGTACAGGCGCAGGTGCAGCGGCAGGCCATGCAGACCTTTGACCGGGAGATGGCGCAGGGCGCGTATTACGAGGGCCTGCGCAGCGGCGGGAACCTGTCGGAAATGCGGATGGGCACGCTGGAATACAATGCGCTGGAAAACCTGTGTCTGCTTTTGCCGGAGCAGGATCAACTGGTGCTCCGGGGCAAGTACTGCTCCGAGACCGACTGGGGCTGGCAGCAGCTGGATGTGGAGATCCCGCTGACCTCCGCCGCCCCCGCCGATACCCCGGTGCTGACCGACACCTACGACGGTGTGCAGGTGCAGCTGAAGGGAACGCAGAGCACCATCACCCTGAGCCCCGCGCCAAAGACCAACCAATGGGGCGACATTGGCATCCGGGTGGAACAGACGCGCACCTACCCCATCCTTGGTGCCTACAATGAATATGTGGATGTGTGCATCGGGGAGCAGGAGGACGGCTTCTTCCGCCCGGTGGTCTATCTGCTGACCAAAGACGGCGTGGTGGAGTACGTGGACGTGCTGCGCTGCCTCATGTTCGGGGATGCCATGATCTGTCAGGACCCCATCTACTTTGCCAACAACGGCGTGGCGCTGGAACTCTGCGGCAGCGAGGTGAACCTGCGCCGGAAGGACGGCTCTGTACTGGAGCTGGCTCCCCTGTCGGCAGAGTGGAGCGCGCAGGAGATCCCCTATTCCGTCACCGGCTCCTACAACTACACCTCTGAAACCGGCTGGAACTGGCTGGATCTGGGCAGCGACGGCAGCGTTCAGCTGGGCGTGCAGGACAACAGCCGCATCTATCGGGGCGATGCCGCGTATCTGGGCGTGGTGCCGGAGGGCGTGGTGCTGGGCATCTCTGCCGACGAGGAGCTCGAATTTGTGGCGGCGTTCAAGAACGACCTGTACAACGAGAACCTGACCCTGACCATGATCGACGGGCAGAACCCCTTTGCCGAGGGCGAGACCCAGCTGCAAATGACCCGCAGCTACGGCTGAGAACACAGGAGAACGACCATGAAACACAAACGCCTTGCCGCCGCGGTGCTGGCGGTGGCGGTGGTGCTGGCTGGGTGCGGCAGCGCATCGGACGATGCCGTTCCCGCAGGCTCCGGCGCAGCTTCCCAAAGCGCCGCAGACACGGCGGTGCAGACGGCGCAAAAAGACCGCATCACCGAGCAGTTCACACTGGAAAAGACCATCCAGCTGTACGAGTGGGGCAGCGCACAGAAGCTGACCATCCATGTGCCGCAGCTGGTGTGCGACGGCCCGGACGCTGCTTATCTCAACGATGAGCTTGCCGCCATGTATGCGGCAGACTTCCGACAGTACGAGGACAGCCCGGAGATCGAGCCGCAGCAGGACGAATGGTGCCCGCAGATCTACATCGATTGGGACGCCTACTGGTACGGCGACTGCGTGAGCCTTGTGATGTTCCGCTACGACGGCGGCTCCGACCCGGGGTATTCCCGCGGGTGGTGCTTCGATTTTGCCACCGGCCAGCAGGTCTCCGTGGCCGAAATGCTGCAGCGTATGGGTCTGGACCCGGATGCCGTGCAGCAGCAGATGCTGCGTGGGGCCATGCAGACCTTTGACCGGCGCATGGCGCAGGGCGGCTACTACGAGGGCCTGCTCAGCGACGGCAATCTGGCAAGCATGCGGATGAACACGCTGGAAAACAACCAGCTGGATGACCTGTGCCTGCTGCTGCCGGAGCAGGACCGGCTGGTGCTCCGGGGCGGGTGCAGCTCCACCGCCGGCAGCGGCTGGCGGCAGCTGGATGTGGAGATCCCGCTGCAGGCTGCTGACCCGCAGCCGCAGACGGTGCTGACCGATACCTACGGCAGCGCTTCGGTGCAGCTGGAAGGAACACAGGGCACCATCACCCTGCGCCGCACGCCGGAGACCGCCGCATGGGACGCGGATTACGGCATCCGGCTGGAACAGGATCATACCTACCCCATCCTTGGCATCTATAATGAGTATATCGACCTGTGCATCGGAGAGCTGGGCGCATCCTTCCACCCGGTGGTCTATCTGCTGACCAAGGACGGCGTGGTGGAGTACGTGGACGTGCTGCACTGCCTCATGTTCGGCAGCGCTCTGGTCTGTCAGGACCCCATCTATATTGCAAATCAGGGCGTGGCGCTGGAACGAAACGGCAGCGAGGTGAACCTGCGTCAGGAGGATGGCTCTGTGCTGGAGCTGGCTCCCCTGACGGCAGAGTGGAACGCGCAGGAGCTCCCCTCGGAGGCTGTCGGTGCCTTCAACGATATGTCTGACGACCAGTTTGACTGGATGGACGTGGAAAGCAGCGGTTCCGTCCAGATGGGCGTGCAGGACAACAGCGTTTTCTATCAGGGCTATGCCGACTATCTGGGCGTGGTGCCGGAGGGCATGGTGCTGGGCGTCTCTACCAACGAGACGGCAGACGGGATGCCGGGCATCACCTTTGTGGCGGCGATGAAGTACGACCTGTACAACGAGACCCTGACCTTGACCATGCTCGATGGGCAGAACCCCTTTGCCGAGGGAAAGACCCAGCTGCAGCTGATCCGCTGCCCGGATTACTGATTCCGGCACGACCATTGAGAACACAGGAGAACCACCATGAAACACAAAGCGTTCCGCTGGATACCGGCAGTTTTGCTGGCGGCGCTGCTGGCGGGCTGCGGGGCAAAGACCGCAGCCTTTGCCCGCCCGGCCAGCAGCCGGGAACTGAAATCGACCCCGCCGGATTCCATGCACGCCACCGCGGCGATCACCGAGCAGTACACCCTTGAAAAGGTGGTGCAGACAGAGAACGGCAGCACCGTCCGGCTGAACATCCATCTGCCCCGGCTGGAAAGCGACAGCGCCGACGCCGCCCGCATCAACGCCGAGATCGCCCGCTACTACGAATACGATGTGCAGGAGTACGCAGGCTGCCCGGAGGCAGCCGACCCGGAATCGTGGGACATCTGCATTGAGATGAACTGGAATGCCAGCTGGTACAGCGACTGCGTCAGCCTTGTGGTCAGCAGCTGCTACGGCAGTACGGATGCACCCTTCCACAATGGCTGGTGCTTCGACTTTGAAAGCGGAAACCAGCTCACCGCCACCCAGCTGCTGCAGCGCATGGGGGCAGACCCCGCCGCGCTGGAAGAAGCGCTGTACCGCGACGTGAAGCGCCGGGATGAGCTGGACCGGCAGACCGCCTGTGAGCGGGGGCTGCTGCCTCCCGACAGCCTGAAAGAGGGCAACACTGCATGGTGGGCCACGCTGGATGAACTGCCGCTTTCGTTTGACGAAGCGGGGAACGTTTCCTTCGTGGTCAGGCGGTCCAGCGCAGCGCAGGAGCAGTATACAGACGACAAAGTGACCATCCCGCTGGACGCGCAGCCGCTGCCGCAGGACTGGGAGTGGCAGGTGCTGGCCGAGTGGATGGCAGTCACGGCGGTGACGCAGGGTGAAAGCTATGCCCCCGCCGACCGCAACGAAAGCTTTACCCTGCGGCTGGAAAAGGCCGAGATCACCGGCCCCAAAAAGGGCAGTGAGGTCTGGTACGTTTTTCAGCGCACCGAGGCGTGGGACGACATCGGTTTCACCGCCATCCCCCGCAGGCTGTGGGGCACTTACCGCGCCGGAGACGAGGCCGCAAAGGGCATCCGCTGGATGACCTTCCTGCCGGACGGCAGCTGCTGCATGAGCGTGGAATGGGACGGGTGGAACGGCACCCTGACCGGCACCGCCGAGGGAACACAGGGCCGCACCGAGGACGGCACCGAGCTGCACTTCACGCTGACCGATACGGACGGCAGACCGTGCGAGTTCTGGGCCATTTTGCTGAACGATGACGGCAGCCCCAGCGGCTGCAGCCTGAAATACCGCGCCGGAGAAGTGCTGTTTGACCGGGACACGCGTCCCGTTTACTGGAAAAACGACTCCCCGGATCTAACCCTTGTACCGTGACCGAAACCGAACGCAATGCGATGACAAAGCGTTGTCGCTTACACAAATAAAACATACAGGAGGAAATTACTATGGGTCTTATCAAAGCAGGTATGGGCGCACTGGGCGGAACCCTTGCAGACCAGTGGAAAGAATTTTTCTACTGCGATTCTCTGGACAAGGATGTGCTGATGGTCAAGGGCCAGAAGCGCACCTCCCGCCGCAGCTCCAACAACGGCGAGGACAATATCATCACCAACGGCAGCGGCATTGCTGTGGCAGACGGACAGTGCATGCTCATCGTGGAGCAGGGCCGCGTGGTGGAGGTGTGCGCCGAACCGGGCGAATTCACCTTTGACGCATTGACACCAGCGCACAGGGACAGTCGTGGGATAACGAAGTTATCAATAAGCACCAATTCGAGGACGGGCTGCGGCAAGTTGAGCCGCAACTCTCTGACGAGGAACTGGACGAACTGCCCATCTCTGCCGTGATGGACGGAAAGGTGCAGACTTTCCCAGATGCCGCTGCCTTAGACGAAGCCCTGAATGCTGTGCCTGCCGGGAACTTCCACATCACGGACGACCATCTGGGCGAGGGTGGCGCAAAGCAGAAATATGCCCGGAACATCGAAGCCATCCGCACCCTGTTCAAGCTGGAAGATGAACACCGTGGTGCTACTGCCGAGGAACAGCAGGTGCTTTCCCAGTATGTGGGCTGGGGCGGTCTGGCAGATGCCTTTGCCCCGGATAAGGATAACTGGGCAAAAGAGTATACGGTGAAAGAAGTCCGGCCCCGGTATAGCTGCTTTTATAAGATCCGGCATCCGGGTGACTGCGATGGGCAGTCTGGCTACGGTGTTTCCAAGCTGGATTCCATTGTAGAAGAAGTTGTCCGGCAGATCTTCGCACAGTTCCGGGAAGTTTCCCGGAAGAAGCTGCTGGAATCGGTCAAGACCAACGATGCCGCCCGCATCCAGAAGAAGGTCAAGAAAATCCAGAAAGACTTGGAAAGCAAGCAGAAAGAACTGGACGACCTGAAAGCCGAAACCATTCTGGTCATTCGGGGCGTAAGTGCCTTGGACAAAGAACTGCTGGGCACACTGGTGGCCGAAGCAAAAGACGCACTGGAAACTCTGGAAAAGCAGCTTGTTCAGGCACAGGAAGAATACGATGAAGCTACCAAGACGGCAAAGCGCAGTAACTACATCTGCAACGAGCTGTTCACATGGGCGGATGTGTACGATACAGCCAACCACGATGAACGGCGCGCCATCTTGCAGCAGTTCATTAAGGAGATTCGCGTCCGAAAAGACTATGAGATCTCGATTACGCTGAACGCCAGCTTCAACCAAGTGGAGCAGCTCAAGGCTGTGTCAACCTACGATGGTGCGGAGATTTTTGAAGAAATTTCCGAGAAGGGGGCATAAAAGCGATGTGCTTGCCCGCAGCATCATGCAAAATGCAAAGAAAGAAACGTGAAACCGATGAATTTTCGAAAAGTACATGGATGACCCCGCCCGGTTCGCATCCGACTTCAGGGTTCGGAGCCCGGCACGGTCTGCTAAAGTTTTTTAGGCATAAAAAACGCCGCATCGTACAAAACGATGCGGCAGATTGGTGGACCTAGAGGGATTCGAACCCTTGACCTCTCGGATGCGAACCGAACGCTCTCCCATGCGGACCTTAAAGAAGCCCCAAAAGGACAAAACATTTCTTTTGAAAAATGGCAAAAAACATAGGCGTAATGCGGGTTTTCGGACGAGCATTGCTTTCGAGAAAAAATTGCCATTTTTGCTTCAATGTAAAAAAGTCACACTTCAGGAGAAATGCGCTTCAGATGCGATTTGAACGGGCGACCATCTGAATACTTCTTGCGGATCATGCACCGTATGGGGATGATTCGGATTATATCCCTTGTACGATAAAATTAACGAGAAACAGTCGGATTTTTTCTTACTGTTTCTTTTTTTATGCGTAAATCGGCGAAAACAGTGCCGATCACTACGCACCCAACAAAGATGAAAATACCCAAAAAGGCTATCAAATATCGTCTTGCTCTGTACAAAATATAGCAATCGGTATACGCACCACGAAACATATACGGTATAACGTCGATTTTTGCACATATCCCCGACTGAATGACTGAAGGTGAGTTTTCAGGATGTCTGTTATTTATGTTGCAAAAAATCCGCCCATGCACTAAGATTCACATTTTTTTCAGATAATGGAAGCGCTTCTTTTTACGTTTGACAACGGTTATAGATTGACATGAGCGCACCTGCAAGATAAACTTGATGTAGTATTATGTGAATCAGAGAAAGGCAAATCATGAGCGTCAAGACCACACCTGACCAGCACCAGAGCAACCTCCGTAATGTGTACGGCACCTTCGCTATCGAAGGCATGACCATCAGCAAAGATACACGTAGAAATCTTGACCGTATTGGCAGCGGTCAGTCCAGCTATCAACAGGTCGTGAATGAACTACGCGTAAAGTACGCAAAGAAGGGCTGATTATATTCTCAAAGTATGGTGTCTACACCACGGTGCAACCCATGTGCTGCTAGACAGCGTATCAAAACGAAAAATTAAATAGTGCTGGTCTGACACGCAAGCTGACCGCAAAGCGCAACTTCTACTCTGAATGAATAGAAGCTGCGCTTTTATTTTTACCCACAACACATTTCAAAAGGAGAATGCCTATGGATAAAGACTTTATGCTGCACTACTTTAACAAAGCAGTACAGCCTGAATGGGAGGAACTGCTGAAAACACCGCGCTATCAACCTGCAGCAAGTAAGCGTGACGCGATCGCACGAGAGTTCTTTCGGATGCTGAACGATGAGCAGAAACGCAAGTACCTTGATTTGGAATCCGCAGCCATATTGGCAGAATGTGACATCGCAGAAGCCCTGTATATGAAAGGTGCCGCAGACCGTGAGATGATGATCCGTTAATACCATGAGTTATGACTACTTCTATGGTCAGTCAGGTGAACTGTTTTCTTATTATCGCATCCCGAAAGCACTCTTTCAGGATAGCCGCTTCCAACCGCTTTCCACAGATGCCAAAACCCTGTACGGTATCCTGCTGGACCGCATGAGCCTTTCAGCCCGGAATGGTTGGTTGGACAAAGCTGGGCGGGTGTTCATCATCTATACTGTGCAGGAGGTGCAGGATTCACTGGGCTGTGCCGATAAAAAGGCCACCAAGCTGCTGCGAGAACTGGAAGAGTACGGCCTGATTGAACGCAAACGGAGGGGGCTGGGCAAGCCCGACCTCATCTATGTAAAGAATTTTTCGTCAGAATCGTCAAAAACGCCCTACTTGAATCGTGATAATGACGATTCTGGAACCGTCCAGAATACGCTTCAAGACCCGGCCAAACTACGATGTAATAAGACTGAGAGAAATAATACAGAGGTAAGCGATACTGATCCTATCTATTCCGATGAAAACGACTGGATGAGCAAACGCGCCCAACTGGAAGAATATTTTTCTCAGTCTTTGGAGGTAGACCTTCTGCTCCGGCTCTGCCCGGATGATGAGGATACAATCTACCAAATCGTAGATTTGCTGGTGGACACCTGCGCCACCAACCGCAAGACGCTGCGCATTGCCGGGGACGATAAGCCCGCCGAGGTGGTACGCAGCCGCTTTATGAATCTGAACGCTGACCATATCCGCTTTGTGCTGAAGTGCCTTGCAGAGAACAGCAGCCCGATCCGAAACATGAAACAATACCTGCTTGCTTCTCTGTATAATGCACCCACCACGATGCAGCTTTTCTATCAGAACCAAACCAACCACGACTTAGCGATGCGGAGGTGATAAAAATTTCAAAGAAAGCAACCACAATAGCCATCGTCAACCAGAAAGGCGGCACCGGCAAGACCACCACCTGTGAAAATCTGGGCATCGGGCTGGCGATGGAGGGCAAAAAAGTCCTACTGGTGGACGCTGACCCGCAGGGCAGCTTGACCATCAGCATGGGCTGGCAGCAGCCCGATGAACTGCCCACGACCCTTTCCACCCTGATGCAGAAAGCCATGAACGACCAGCCCATCCAGCCCGGTGAGGGCATCCTGCACCATGCGGAGGGCGTTGACTTGATTCCGGCAAACATTGAACTGGCAGGGATGGAAGTTTCCCTTGTCAACACCATGAACAGGGAAAAGATGCTCAAGCAGGTGTTGGACGGTGCAAAACGAGAATACGACTTTATCCTGTTGGACTGCACCCCCTCCCTTGGGATGCTGACCGTGAATGCACTGGCAGCGGCAGACACCACCCTGATTCCCGTGCAGGCGCAGTACCTGTCTGCAAAGGGCCTGGAACAGCTTTTGCAGACCGTACAGAAGGTCCGACGGCAGATCAACCCGAAACTAAAAATTGAGGGCATTCTGCTGACCATGACCGACAGCCGCACCAACTACGGACAGCAGATTGACAACCTGATTCGAGGTGCCTACGGCAGCAAGATCAAGGTGTTTGACCAGACCATTCCCCGGTCTGTCCGTGCTGCGGAGATCAGCGCCGTAGGCAAGAGCATTTTCCAGCACGACCCCAAAGGCAAGGTGGCAGAAGCCTATAAATCTCTGACTAGGGAGGTGATGGCGAATGCCGAAAAACAGCTTAAACGTGTCGCTGAAAGGGGCAGATGACATCTTTTCCACCGAAGAATCCCGACAGGAGCAGCAGCGGGAGCAGGTTCAGCAAATCCCCATCGGGGAGCTGTTTCCTTTCAAGAACCACCCCTTTAAGGTTTTGGATGATGAGTCCATGCAGCGCACGGTGGAGAGCGTGGAACAGTACGGCGTGTTGTCTCCGCTGATTGCCCGTCCCCGCCCGGAGGGTGGCTATGAGATCATCTCCGGGCACCGCCGTCAGCACGCCGCCCAGCTTGCCGGGCTGGATGCCTTGCCTGTTATCGTCCGTCAGATGGATGATGATGCCGCCGTTTTGCTCATGGTGGACAGCAATCTCCAACGTGAGAACATTCTGCCCAGTGAAAGGGCTTTCGCTTACAAAATGAAGCTGGAAGCTCTAAAAAATCAAGGTGCTAGGTCAGATTTAACTTGTGGCCAATTTGGCCACAAGTTAAATGGTGCAAAAGCGCGAGATATTGTCGCTGATGAATCAGGTGACAACGCTCGAAATGTCCAAAGGTTTATCCGTCTGACCAACCTCATCCCTGAACTGCTGGAGATGGTGGACGAAAAGAAAATTGCCTTCAATCCCGCTGTGGAATTGTCCTATCTGGACGAAAGCCAACAGCGGGATTTTTTAGAAGCGATGAACGACACCCAGAATGCACCGTCTTTATCCCAAGCGCAGCGGCTTAAAAAGCTGGCGCAGGAAGGACATTTCTCGTATGATGTTGCCTTTGCCGTGATGGGAGAAGAAAAAAAGGATGAACTGGACAAGGTAGTCATCAAAAACGACACCCTGCGGAAGTATTTCCCGCGCAGCTTCACCCCGAAACAGATGGAGGACACTATCATCAAGCTGCTGGATCAGTGGCAGCGTAAACAGCAGCGGCAGAATGAACGCTGATACACCTTTTGAATGTAAGACCCGACCGGGTCTTTCTTTTTTGCAAAAATTTGGAGGAAACCCACTATGAATACTACCATTGATCTCAAGACCGCAAAGACCATCGAAGCTATGAACCAGAAAATCAACCACATGGACAATGCTGTGACCGACTTCTTCAACAAGATGAGCGATGTGCTGGAGCGGCAGCTCGGCGATGATGAAGTTTACGCCGCCGTGATTGCCCCGGAGATTGAACTGACCATCACTCCGCTGGCGAACGTTCGCAGTTATCTGCCCTGCTTCGATGAAGCAGATTCCTGCTACAGCATCAGCGACGATGTGCCGATGGCTCTCTGTTACGACCCTCGTCAGGTCATCACACTGGCTGGCAAGCGGTATCTGTCCGGTGCCGTTGTCTTTGTTCGCTACGATACCAATGGCAGCTTTGTTGCCCTTACCACCAGTGACCTGTATCTGATCCAGTGCTATCTGGCCGAGAACAGCGTCCCTCTGATGGCTGGCCGCGAGAAGATGGTCTGCATCTGCATTGACTGAGAGGTGCAGTATGGATACTGAAATGACCTGCTATGCGAGTTTCGCAGAAGTCACGGAGGACTTTTACTGTTCCGCCGTTGATGTTTTGAAGATTCTGGTTCTCCGTCTGCACGACTACCATGCTTGTTGCTTCCATTCTCTGCGGGATGCTCTGTACGACTATTTTTCTACCGATGCCGCACCGCATACTCATGCCAATGCTTCCACTAAGCATACCGTTATCGCATCTTGCGTTCCTCGTCCGCCCTGAGAGATTTTTTCTCACAGTTCAGTCAATGTAGGAGGGTTGTTATGAATTTTATTTATTCGTTTATCATTTTTGAAGCTGGTGCCCTTTGTGGTTTTTTCATCGCCGCACTGATGAATGCCGCTCGTGCCGGGCAGGAGATCACCATCAAATTCGAGGAGGAAGATAATGGAGCAGAACGAGAACACCCTGTCGGTGCTGAAAATTGCACCGGGACAGTATCCGCAGCAGGTCGAGA